>OCTX011772660.1_pt1 | contig 11695 bp, 11 predicted proteins | sample 1539691 | NCBI WGS metagenome assembly OCTX01 (sample SAMN02144231, study PRJEB22623) | gut metagenome | biome: sheep rumen | host: Ovis aries | place: New Zealand | reverse complement strand
TGTGCACCGGTAACAATCTGAACAGGCGTCTCGCCGGCGACGTCGACAGAACACACCCATAGATGGTCACTGTTGGGATGGCGGTGCATTTCCAGCACTTTTCCGGTGACGACACCTTTGATCTCATCTGATTCACATGTGGTTCTTTCCACCTTGCTTCCGGAGAGAGTCAAAGCATCGCAGAGTTCCTTTACGGAAACATCTTCAAGATCCGTGTATTCTTTTATCCAGGAAAAAGGAGCATTCATTCTGTCTTTCCTCCTTAAAATTGCTGCAGGAAGCGCATGTCATTCTCAAACAACACACGCAGGTCGTTTATCCCGTAGCGCATCATCGTGATGCGGTCAGCGCCGACACCGAACGCGAAACCTGAGTAGACACTTGAATCGATGCCGCAGCCTTCCAGCACTTCGGGTCTTACCATTCCGCATCCAAGCAGTTCGATATAACCCTCGTTTTTGCAAAGCGCGCATCCTTTTCCGTGACATTTGAAGCATTCCATGTCCATCTCAGCAGAAGGCTCCGTATATGGAAAGTGGTGGGGGCGGAACCGGACACCGATGTCCTTGCCGTACAGCTTATGGATGAACTCGGCAAGAGTTCCTTTCAGGTCAGCCATCGTGATGCCTTTGTCAACTACGAGGCCTTCAACCTGATGGAAAATCGGGCTGTGTGTAGCATCCACGGTATCCACACGATAAACACGTCCTGGAGAGATCACGCGGATTGGAGGCTTCTGGCTCAGCATCGTACGGATTTGAACAGAAGAAGTCTGTGTACGCAGTAGTACGTTTTCATTGATATAGAAAGTATCCTGTGTGTCCCTGGCAGGATGATGCTTGGGCATATTGAGCATCTCAAAACAGTAGTGGTCGTATTCCACCTCAGGACCATCCGCTACGTTAAATCCCATTCCAAGGAAGATTTCTTTGATGTCGTCCATCACGGTCTCCAGAGGATGCCTTGAACCAATCACCGGTCTTTTCCCTGGAAGAGTGACATCGATCGTTTCAGCGCGGAAACGAAGTTCTTCCGCTTTCTTCTTAAGGTCTGCGGCCTTTTCGGCGATCTTGGCATCCAGTTCTTTCCGGACATCGTTTGCCAGCTGTCCCATTACAGGGCGTTCTTCAGGCGACAGTGAGCCCATCTGTTTTAGGATGGAAGTCAACTCACCTTTTTTACCGAGGTAGCGGACACGCAGTTCCTCGATGGTGTTTTCAGCATTGGCATCAAGAATCGCAGCAATTGCTTCTTCACGAATTCTGTTTAATGCTTCTTTCATTTTTGTCCTCTTAAAATTTTGATATAAAAAAATCGCCCCATCACCGGGACGAAGATTTCTCCGTGGTACCACCCGTATTCCGACTGAAAGAGCCGACACTCTTGTGCACGTTAACGGATGCAACCGTCCATTCCTACTGATTCCTTCAGATGGCCGCTCATGGATGAATTTCAGCGTTATGTGTCCGTTTCCTCTCAGCAAATAGAAACGTCTCTGTGCAGGGATTCATAAAACCTACTGTATCCAGTCTCAGCGTTTCATCTATCTTATCACGGGGAGGTCATTCTTGCAAGTTACAGAATCTGTTATAATATTTGGAACAGGGGAGGACATGAGAATGATCTATGGCGTTGGTATCGATATGATCTCGATTTCAAGAGTAGCGCAGGCATGTGAAAAAGACAGCTTTCTCAGGCATGTTTTCTCCTGTGAAGAAATAAACCTTTACAGCGGCAATCCCGACAAATTAGCAGCTAATTTTGCTGCGAAAGAAGCGTTTTCGAAGGCATTGGGTACTGGTATAAGGGGATTCAGCCTTCCTGAAGTTACATTGTTGCGGGATGAGCTCGGAAAGCCATACTATTCTTTTTCGGGCAGAGCGGAAGAAATTGTTTCTTCACTGGGACTTACCGCTCATGTTTCCGTTACGGACGAGTCGGATACAGTTGTTGTCTTCACTGTTTTGGAAAGTTAACAGGATAATAGATAATTGTGCAACAGAAAGGGAGGCGCAGCCTCCCTTTCTGCTATCTTGATTTCTGGTGAAGCCGACATAATGTCGCACCATTTGGCGTGCGCCGTGACAGACGACTGCGGATCATTGAGGGGGGATGGATGTGTTATCTCAGCATCATATGTGCTGCTTTGTATATATCCCCGCAACCAAGAGTCAGAACGAGATCACCCTCTTTGGCAATCTCCCGCACGTGCGATACAACTTCATCAAATGTATTGAACCAGACAGATCCGGGTATTTTTGCTGCCAGATCAGCGGTATATATTCCATAAGTGTTTTTCTCTCTGGATCCCATGATTTCTGTCATCACCACGACATCCGCAAGGGAAAGCGCTTCCGCGAATTCATCAAGGAGCAAATAAGTACGTGAATAGGTAAAGGGCTGGAATACAGCGATTACTCGGTTGTATCCCATTTTCTTTGCTGCCCGGAGAGTTGCTGCAAGTTCCGCAGGATGGTGGGCGTAGTCATCCGCGACGGTAACACCATTGAAGGAGCCAAGGAATTCAAACCTTCTTCCGGCACCGGTAAAACTCTGAAGTCCCTCGCGAATGGCACTGTGGTCGACGCCCATTTCCAGAGCTGCGGTCACTGCAGCCGCGGCATTCCAGACATTGTGGATTCCCGGAACATGGAGTTGGAAGGAACCAAGATCCTCTCCGCCATGGAACAACTTGAAAGAATAAAACGCTTTCTCCCAAGGCTGAATGTCTGAGATCCTGTAGTCGGCGTTTTCAGAAGTCCCGAAGAAGACGACAGGACGTCCGCAATCCTGAACTGCTGTAACGGTATTAACATCGTCCAGATTAGCAATGACCTCCTTGGAGGCGTTGGAAGCAAACTGGTGGAAGGAGCGGATTACGTTTTCCAGAGTTCCGAAATAATCAAGATGGTCTGCGTCTACGTTCAGGATGATGGAGTGGGACGGGGAGAGATGAAGGAAAGTGTCTTTGAATTCACAAGCTTCACAAACAAAATTACCTGACGTCCCGACACGTCCGTATCCGTGAATGAGCGGAAGTTTTCCGCCTATCAGTGCGGAAGGATCCAGACCGCCTTTCATCAGGATAGAAGTCAGCATACAGGTCGTGGTCGTTTTTCCATGAGTCCCGCTGACACAGAGTGCATTTTCATACAACGTGGTGATATAGCCAAACATATCGGCGCGGGGAATCACGGGAATCCCAAGTTCATTTGCGCGGAGAACCTCAGGGTTGTCTGAGAACAGGGCTGCAGTAACAACAAGCATGGTAGCGCCATTCACATTATCCGGGTTATGCCCCATGAATACAGGGATTCCCATCTGGCGCTCCATCTCAATGATGCTTCCTTCGTTGACGTCGCTTCCCGAAATCTCATGACCGTTCGCATGAAGGATCTGAACGATTGGGAACATTCCGGAGCCTCCGATGCCGACAAAATGAATCCGTCCGCCTTTTGCCAGTAGTTCTGCAATATTATATTCCACGATTCTGCCTCCTGATTATTTCTTCCAACATTATATCCTTCTTTTCTTTTATTGGAAATATCAGAGATTTGTGGTATGAGAGTTGACCTGTGTCTCTGAGCACATATATAATTACTGCAATCAGAAATGATTGAATTGGTTCATCTCCTTTTATGTGTATCGTATCGTTCACATATTGGGAATGGTAGTTTTTTTGAATGGATTGGCTTGCTTGTCTCAGAGATGAAAACTCAGCATGCCTCCACTGTGAATGGAGGTTTTTCTTATGTTTAGGTCATTGAACAACCGGAACAAGATCCTGATAGTTACAGGGTTCTGTTTCGGTTTTATGTTTGCCGAAGCACTGATCAGCAATATCTATTCTACGCTTCAACCGTTTATCATCGAGCATTATGGTACGTCCCTCACAGAGAGCTCTCTCTTCTCAATGTCCGGGCAGATCGGCCACCTTTTGATCATGTATATAATTATGCTGATTTCCGATCGGATCGAGAAAACAAAGTTGCTTGTTGCCCTTGGAACAGCGCTGGGGTTCTGTGCGTTGCTTGTCGGTACCGCGCCTTCCAAAATTGAACTGATCCTTCTTCTTGCAGTGCTTACTATGCTCGAATCCTATCTCGATAATACCTGTACAGCGTACGTGTCAAATATGTGGGGAGACCAGCGCGCCCATTATATCGGTCTGATGTTCGTACTGTTTGTTGTCGGTAGTTCTGTCGCACCTAATCTGAATTCTTTTATCATTGAAGATATGGGGAAAGGCTGGAACGTCAGCTATACTGTGACGGGCTTGATCTGCCTCGGTGTGACAGGATTATTCGCTGTCGTTATCCTGCTGATGAAGGAGCCGGAACTGGCAGTTTCTGTCCAGCCATGGAATTCCGAGAAAAAGAAACTCAGTGTAGGACAGATGCTGAAAAACAGGAATATGCGTGCTCTGTTTCTGGCGAACATCACGCTCTCTTTCTACATGTATTTTGGCTCTCAGTTGCCGGTCTTCTTTTTTATGACCAACTCGGAAGTGTTTGATACGAAGACCAGAGGAATGATTGCAACCGCGGGATCGATCGGCTCTATCGTCAGCAGAGTTCTGTACGTGCCTCTTTCGCGGAAACTGCGCACGATCCGTTATCTACGCATACAATCTCTGACATCAGTCCTGTTTAATGTGATTGGTCTCGTCTTCATGAATCCGTATGTTTGGATGGTATGTCTGTTCCTCAGCAACATGATCGGCGGAGCAAGTTACACTGCCAGAACTGTACTAACCTGCAATGAATATCCGGAATATGCATCTTCCGCAAGCGCCGCAACTGCAGTTGCCAGCGGGATTGCAGGACTGTTTGCGACGCCGATCATGAACATGATCGCCGATAATATTTCTTTTCTCGCGGCGATGGTTGTACCGCTGTTCTTCGGCATTGGGACGTTTTTTGTTTTTAGATTCGTATACGTGGAAAAGGAAGCAGTGTAGGAGGCTCTGAATGGAAAAGAAAAAAAGACTATTTACTTTGACAAACGACCAATGTATCGTTATCGCCTCCGCTTTCTGTTTTCTGATCATGGCTGGCAGAGGGATGGATACTTCCATTTATAATACTCTTCAGCCCTTCATCATCGAGTACTTCGGGACTTCACTTACGCAGACTTCTTTATTTTCGACTGCGGAGAGCATCGGCCACCTGCTGATCAATGCTGTGATCATGCGTTTGGCAGACCGGTTCAACAAGAGCAATGCGCTTGCCGGGCTGGTGCTTGCTTTGGCAGCAGTGATGCTTGGAATCGGCTCTGCCCCGACGATGGGATTGTTCGTCTTTCTGAAATTCCTGCAGGGAATGCTGTCCCCGTTCATGGATAACGTCTGCACAGGATATACCAGCGATCTTCATACAAAAAACAGAGGGACTTCTGTTGGCTCGCTGTTCATGCTGTTCTCTCTGGCGGCTGCGTTGATGCCCTCCTATAACACCCTGATCGTGGATACTTTAGGGAAACCCTGGTACTTCAGTTACAGGGGCGTGGGTATATATCTGCTTCTTCTCGGTCTGCTTTTCGTGGTTTGTTTCCGTTTTCTCTTCCCTCTGCCTGACACACCGTTTACCGATCAGGCGAAAATGAGGGAGAAGAAGAAACTGAGCATTCTGGAGATGTTTCGCAACGGGAACATGAGGGCGCTGTTCGTCGCAAACGTGACGATGTCTTTCTACAACTTTTTTTCTCAGATGCTCCCGACATATTTCTACATGACAAATGCGGAAGTCTACGACACTGCGACCAGGGGATTGATCGCGACTGCCAGTTCCTTTGGCAGGCTTGCGTCACGGATTTTATATGTTCCGATGTCAAGAAAGGTTGATACAACCTGGTATCTGCGTTTTCAGGCGATTGCCTGTACGGTACTGAACGGCGTTTCATTCTTTATTGATGACCCTAAGGTCTGGATAGCAACTATGTTCCTGTCAGGGCTCCTTTCCGGATCCAGTTATACAGCAAGGACAGTTCTGACATGTGAAGAATATCCTGAGTATTCATCTTCAGCATGTGCAGCAACAAGCCTTGCTCAGGGAATAGCCTCTCTTGTTGCAACGCCTTTGATGAGTTTTATTGCGGACAAGATCTCTTTCACTTTGGCAATGCTGATTCCCATCGGATTCGGTTGCGCAACTTATCTTGTTTTCCGATTTATGTATCATCCGAAGAGAGAACTTCAGCAGACGTAAATCCTTTTAGAGCCGTTTCTCACGGCTCTTTTTTGTGTGTTTCACCAAAATCAAAAACGATTTTTGTTGAGTTGGTAGAAATCGTTTTATTGCCCGTTTCTTCCTCTTTGCAAGCAGCTTGATTTGTTGACATTGATTTTCGTGAATGGGATAATATTTAGGTAATAAAATGCCCAAGGGATACATATGACCAAAGAGGAGCTGACAAGGCTGATTACCGTAGATACATGTCTTGCTGTCCGGGAGCAGACGGGGCAGGGCTTTGTTCCTGTTGGCGTCAGTAACCGCCATGTCCATCTCACCAGAAAAGATGTGGAACAGCTTTTCGGACCGGGTTATCGTCTGCATGTCCGTAAGGCACTTTCCCAGCCGGGGCAGTTTGCCTGCGATGAGACTGTGGATCTTGTAGGACCCAGAGGAACGATCGAGAGAGTGAGAGTGCTCGGACCGGAACGGAAAGCGACCCAGATCGAGATTTCTCTGACGGACGCAGCTAAACTCGGAATCACCCCTCCGGTCCGGATGTCCGGAGATATTGCGGGTTCACCGGGAATCCTTCTCAGGGGAAAGACAGGAAATGTCGAGGCGAAGGAAGGCCTGATCGTTGCGGCAAGGCATATTCATATTTCTTCTGAACAGGCGAAAATCTATGGCTTGAAAAACGGTGATCTTGTACGTGTTCGTGTATCCGGCGGACGTGCTTTGGTTTTCGAAGAGGTGGCGGTTCGCTGCGGGGATGGCCACGATCTGGAGATGCATATTGATTTCGACGAGGCAAACAGTGCCGGTCTCGCGAACGGAAGTATCGTGGAGATCCTTTATTGAGCGCCTGACGTGATAGGTGATTGGATGGAGAACAGTGATCTCGAATTGAAAGTCAGGAAACTGACGCAGGATATCGTCGGTTCCTTTGTGGAACAGGCGAGCAGCTCAGTTTTCAGCGACGAGATCCAGGTTCCTGCAACGCTGGTACTGGTTACCTGTGCATTTGCTTCCAGAAAGATTACGACAGAACTGTTGGAGAAGGAGTACGGAGAAGATCTGCAGTATCTCGTATTTGACGATGATCTTGTTTTCCGGGACCGGCGTGTCGTACGGACCAGCAACCTGAATCCTCAGATATTGCTGAACAAACTGTCACTTGCAGACAGAATCGTGCTGCTCGCACCGCGGATTTCCACACTGACGAATCTGGCAAAAGGGAATGACGCGGGCTTGCTAGAACAGCTCGTTTTAAAAGCGCTTCTTTGGGGAATCGAAGTATCCGTATGGCTTGATTTCAAGCCCATGAAATTCAAAAGAAACACGTTTTATGCCCGAGTCCTTGACGCGATCGATGCGCTTGTGGACATGGGAGTAGGATTCCGGACATATAATTGCCTGCCTGAAGGGCGGACTCAGCCTCTTCCTACATTGCTTACCGAAAAGGATATTCTGGATGCGAAAGAACGCGGTGACAGCAGGATCCTTTGCGCGGATGGCGCGGTGATTACTCCGTCTGCGCTTGATGCTGCGGAGATGTATCAGATTCGAATCGAAAAAAGATAGAAATAAGGAGACAGTCATGGTTATTGCCAGAGTGAAAGGAACCGTGGTCAGCACGAACAAAGCTGATAAGATCCAGGGATTCAAGCTTCTTGTTCTGAAGCCGATTGATCTGGACACCATGGAAGAAAAGGGCACTATGCTCGTCGGTGTCGACACGGTCGGCGCGGGCGTCGGAGAGGTTGTTATGACAGTTGCAGGCAGTTCTTCCAGACAGACGGAGAAGACAGACGGAAGGCCCGTTGACTGCTCCGTGATCGCTATCATCGACCATATCGACATCGAAGGCAAAAGAGTCTTCGAAAAGTTCAACTGATCTTTTGTGAGGCAACGGATATGCTGACACAGCAGGACATTGAGAAAATCATTAGAGAGACATCCCTTGCTCTGGCAGGGCAGTCTCCTGTTCCGGCACCTTCCATATCGGAAGGAAAAAAGAACTCTGTGCCTGTTTCCGGCAACGGAAACGGGTGGATGTTTGCAACGGTTGATGAAGCTGTCAGTGCGGCTAAAGAGGCGCAGAAGATTCTTCAGCATTCCATGACATTGGAGCAGCGAGGCAGAATCATCAGTTCTATCCGGGAACATTCTCTTCAGAATGCCAGGTATCTTGCAGAGCTTGCTCATAATGAAACCGGCTATGGAAGCGTTGAGCATAAGGTCCTGAAGAATCGGCTCGCAGCCGAAAAAACACCTGGTCTGGAAGACCTTCAGACTCAGGCTTTTTCTGGTGATGATGGAATCACGCTTGTTGAACAGGCACCTTTTGGCGTGATCGGTTCCATCACGCCCAGTACGAACCCTACTGCTACTGTGATCAACAATTCGATCAGTATGATTGCTGCTGGAAACGCTGTGGTCTTCAATCCTCATCCTGCGGCAAAACATGCTTCTCAGGAAGCGATGCGGATCGTTAATGAGGCGGTCGTAGCTGCAGGTGGTCCAAACGGGTTGGTCTGCTGTATAGCGGAACCAACACTTGAGACCGGGCTTCAGATCATGAAACACAAGGACATTCCGATTTTGTCCATTACGGGAGGTGAAGCGGTCGTCGCAACTGCCATGACAGCAGGAAAACGTGTGATTGCAGCCGGCCCCGGTAATCCGCCTGTTATCGTTGACGATACGGCAAATATTCCCGCTGCTGCGAGGATTATTGTTGACGGCGCCAGTTTTGACAACAACGTTCTCTGTGTCGCTGAAAAGGAAGTATTTGCTTTCAGCAATATTGCGGATCAACTAATGGCAGAGATGGAAAAGAATGGTGCTTACCGGATTTATGGAGATGACATCCGTAAAGTCGTTGATACCGTTCTTGTAAAGAAAGACAACGGACAATACGTGATCAACCGCAAGTTCGTCGGACGGGACGCCACGCACATTTTGAAGGAATCCGGCGTCAGTTACACCGGAAATCCCAGACTTGTGATTGCTGAAGTGGACAGGAATCATCCGTTTATCATGGTCGAAATGTTAATGCCGGTGCTTGGCATTTCCCGTGTCTCGACAATAGATGAGGCAATCAGCGAGGCAGTACGCGCTGAGAAAAACTGCCATCATTCCGCGATGATTCATTCATCCAACATCCATAACATGACAGCAGCAGCGTCTGCACTGAATACAACGATTTTCGTGAAGAACGGTCCTTCTTATGCAGGATTGGGCTTTGGCGGAGAAGGTTTTACGACGCTTACGATTGCCACGCCCACGGGAGAAGGCCTGACCAGTGCAAGAACTTTTACAAGAGCTCGCAGATGTGTGGTCAGGGGAGATCTTCGCGTGATCTGAGATACGGAAGAGATTCATGGTACAGGAAATCTATGAAAAAATCAGAGATGCAGGAGTAGTTGGCGCCGGCGGCGCCGGCTTCCCGACGCATGTCAAAGCAGATTGCGAAGCAGAATATGTACTGGTGAACGGAGCCGAGTGTGAACCGTTGCTGCGTGTTGACCAGCAAATGATGGCATTTTACGGGAAAGACCTTCTGGAAGGACTGCGAGCGTTGATGCGCTGTGTTGGTGCAAAAGAAGGTGTGATTTTCCTTAAAAAGCATTATGAAGAAGCAGTTCATACTCTATCCGAATTGACGAGAAATCTGAAAGATATCCGCCTTCATACTGTTGACAGTTATTATCCCGCAGGAGACGAACAGCAGATCATTTTCGAGGTTACTGGCCGCGTCGTTCCCACTGGAGGACTTCCTAAAGACGTTGGATGTGTTGTTTCCAATGTCAGCACGGTGATCAATATCGCTCATGCTATGCATGGCGAACCTGTGGTGAATAAGACCGTTACCGTTGGAGGCGCGGTCGTTAGTCCCTGTACACTGACAGTTCCGATCGGCATGGATCTCAGCGAACTCGTTCTGTACGCCGGAGGTGTTACGGAACCCTGCGATTATATTTTGGGCGGACCTTGCATGGGGCAGCTTGTCACTTCTCTGGCAGGACTGTCCGTGACAAAAACGACCGGCGGACTGATTGCGATTCCGAAAGGACATCCGCTGCATGAGAAAAAAAGCACAGAGATCAATTACAAGGTAATGCAGTCTGTTTGCTGTCAGTGCAGCATGTGTACGCAAATGTGCCCGAGAAACGCTTTGGGACTGAATGTTCAGCCGCATAAAGCAATGCGCGCTGTTGCAAATGGGGCGAATCTACTTGGAGATTACAATGGTATCTTCAGTTGCTGTGATTGCGGGGTCTGTACCTATGTTGCATGCAACTTCGGTCTGAAACCGAATCAGATCATGAAAGCGGTAAAAGGATCACTGTCCGCTCAGGGAATCCGGCCTGTCAAAGAACAGAGATATGAAGCCGACAGGTTTGCTCTTCAGAAGAGACTGCCTACCGATCGTCTCATTGCCAGACTCGGTGTTTCACAGTATGACGTTCCGGCACCCTTGCTTATGGCGGAACTGAAAACGAAACATGTTCATATTCCACTGAAAATGCATGCCGGTGCTCCGTCCAAACCGGTTGTTTCGGAAGGAGATCACGTTTTCCGTGGTCAGTTGATTGCGGATATACCGGAAAAAGCTCTTGGAGCGAAGATCCATTCCAGCATGGATGGCATTGTTACAAAAGTGACGGATACGTTCATTGAAATCTCTGAAAAAGAGAATGAATCCTGAGAAAGGAGGAAGGGCGACATGGCGACAACGACAGCTCTGGGTGTTCTGGAAGTCCTGAGTATCCCTAAGGGGATGGAAGCGGCTGATGCAATGCTGAAAGCTGCTGACGTGCATCTGATTTCCGCTGCGACAGCCTGCCCGGGGAAATATGTCGTAGTAGTGTACGGCGAAGTTGCGGAGGTTTCTTCTTCCGTTCAGGCAGGGATCAATGTGGCTATGGAAAAGACGATTGATCATCTCACAATTCCCAATATCCATCCGCAGGTCATTCCAGCAATTAATGCCTGCAGTGATGTAGGAGAGGTTGAAGCAATCGGTACAGAGGAACTGTTTTCTGTCTGTGCAGCGATCGAAGCAGCTGATGCTGCTGTAAAGGCGGCTACTGTCAGGCTGATCGAGGTCAGGCTTGCAAGAGGACTTGGCGGGAAATCGTTCTTTGTGCTTACGGGGGATGTTGCTTCCGTGAGAGCAGGAATAGAGGCAGGGAAGGCACTCGTTGAGAAGAGGGGACTTGTTTCGGATTGCGTAGTGATTCCGTCCCCGCATCCCGATTTGGTAAAGGCTATTATTTGATTTGTATATAGCAGGTAATCATTTCATCACATTTACGAAAGGAATCTGACAATGGAAAAACTTGCATTGGGCATGGTCGAGACGAAAGGCCTGATTGGTGCGATCGAGGCTGCTGATGCTATGGTCAAGGCAGCTGATGTAACGCTGATCGGCAAAGAAGAAATCGGCTCCGGCCTTGTAACGGTCATGGTTCGCGGAGATGTCGGCGCTGTGAAGGCATCAGTTGAGGCCGGTGCTG
>OCTX012288151.1_pt1 | contig 11696 bp, 4 predicted proteins | sample 1539691 | NCBI WGS metagenome assembly OCTX01 (sample SAMN02144231, study PRJEB22623) | gut metagenome | biome: sheep rumen | host: Ovis aries | place: New Zealand | reverse complement strand
GATCATCCCATCGAGCAGCCAACCGTAATCGGGATTACCAAAGCTAAGGTCAGTAAACCTGTGAAAAGTGCGGAAGCGGTTTTGGAGCAGGTACTCTCTGCGCTTCTGAAAAATGGCTTCAGTAAAACAGAGGATCTCTTTGAACAGGGGCTCACTTCCCTGGATACAGTCAAGATAGTAACCAGGTGCGGAGAGCATGGATACAGCGTTAAGATGCAGGATATTTATATGCATTCAACTTTTGATGAGCTGGTAAAGTGCATGACCCCGGGCAAATAATGAGATTTCAGAGCTTCGCCTGGCGGATCCTTGTGGCGTGGCGTGAAGCCTCGGGCGGATGCCGTGGCCGCGCAGCGGAAGGCAGCTAAAGCTGCTGTGCACCCGGACGAAATCTGGCCAAGACGGAATTGATATGACAAAAGAGAAGGCATGCCTGTAAAAGCATGGCTTCTCTTTTGACACAGAAGGGAGATTCAAATGATGCCGAATGACGCAAGGCAGATTCAAAACGGGCTGGCATCCATCAACCGGATGCTCAACAGGTTAAAGTACAGGTTCGTCTCCGCATCAGACGCACAAGGACCGGACTTCGTCCGGCTCCGGGGGAACGTGAACGTCGCAGGCGGGTTTCCCAACGGCATCCATGGCCTTGGAGAAAGGCATGGACTGAACCCGGGAAACTCATCTTCCCGGCATGAGCCGGAAAAGAAAAAAACATCTTTCCGGGATATGCCAGAACATGAAAAAAACAAAGTGCAGCTGAACCGGGAAGAACATTTTCATCAATCCGCCGGAAGCGGAGTCCTGGACTCGTCACAGTATACAGCATCCATATTGTCTGATAAAGACCTGAATACGATTGTCGGCATGTATGGCAATTCTGTAGAAAATATCTATGAACTTGGACCTGGACAAAGGTGGATGCTGGAAGCCGGTCAGAGGGTGAAGTCCGCTTTCTTCCTGCAGATTGAAATCAGAGCGGTGATTGAACTCAATCCTGCCATTTTCAGGCAGCAGGTCGATAAAGTGTGTGAAAAACATGAAAGCCTTCGATCTGCTTTCGTATACAGAGGAGTCAGTCAGCCTTACCGTGTTGTTCTGAAGGATCGTCATCCGGAAGTGAATTATTTTGATTTTTCTGATCTGGAAGAAGATGAATTTGACGACAAGGTTCACCGATATATGGAGGCAGACCGATTCCGTGGATTTGATCTGGAAAAGGATTCCCTTCTGAGGATCAATGTCTATAAAAGCGGTAAAAAGAACACCTATTCCATGGTCGTCTCACAGCCTCATATCAATACGGATGGAACAAGTGTCGGCGTATTGTTTAAGGATCTGTTTGTAGGCTATGCGCTGGATCTGAACGGCTTCGATAAAAAGATCGAGTCACAGTCCTACAAGGCCTATGCGGAACATCTTCAGAATATTGATAAGAAAAAGGAGCTGGAATTCTGGAAGCAGTATCTGGGCGGGGCGGCTGAGGATCAGCTGCTTCCGGGACAGATAAAAAGCGATCTGGATTATGACAGCGCATCCTATTTTGTCCCCTTCACGCAGGAAGAGCAGGTCATTCTCCTTGCCGCGCAGAAAAAACTGAAGGTGACACAGTTTGTCCTGCTGCAGTGCCTGTGGGGAATTATGGCCTCCAGGCTGAAGGGGCGCACGAGCATCGTGTTTGGATCCATCACGGCTGGCAGAGACGCGGAAGTATCGGAAAGCCTGATGCAGACAGGGGGCTTCGTGAACGTACTGCCAATTGCGATATCCTTTGAGGAAGAGGAACTCTTTTCCGAACTCGTTTCCCGTACACAGAAGGATTCTGTGAATGTAATGATGAACTCCCATTGCACTCTGAGTGAGATAAAGGAGGCTCTGGGGAGGGAGCAGCCTGTCTTCGGACATCTTATGAATTATCGCAGCATGGACAGGAAAAAGCCCGGCTCTGCTCCCGCAGCACCGGGGATCCCGGGGGTCCAGATCATCGGAGGAGACATGTATGATAATCTCTCAGAGGATCTGTGCCTGTATTTTACAGTCAAAAATGATCAGTTCGGCTGTGAGTATTTCTACAATGAGAGGATTTTTTCAAGAGAAGTCATCGCATTGCTGGCAGACTTTTTTCAATCCATGCTTGATGCACTGGAGGACGTGACTTCACAGACGAAGATAAGCGAGCTTCCTTTCCCGGATGCGGATCTGATTTATTTTTCGCAGGATGTGAAAAAAATCAAGCAGGTAAAGGCTGCCGGGTTCATGAAAAAGCATCCTGTCTTTGAGTCCGTGTCAGAAGAGGCGCTTCTTTCTCTGGCGGAAGCCTGTTCGCTGGATCATGTTCAGGAGAATTCGATAATTGTGAATCCGTCAGTGTATACAGAGAATGTTACAGTGCTGGTACAAGGCAGAGCAGTACTCTATGGAGAATCTGACGGGGGATGGAGGAATCCTGTCCGCATACTCAAGCCTGGCAGTTTCCTGAATATTGGTGTATTGACCGGAGAAACCAGGCCCCGCAATCTTGTCATGAATGACATGGAAGAAGTGATGGTTCTCAGAATACCGTATAAGACTTTTCAGGAGTTTCTGTATGACCATCCTTCCGTGTCCCTGCGGCTGGTCAGCCAGATCGAAAGAGAGAAACAGGATTATATGAGACTGTGGGTCAAAGCGCTTTGAGTCAGGCTGTGTCCGGTTCGTCACAGCATGATGCGGAGACGAACCGGTGAAAAGGAGACGAACCGGTGAAAAAGGGCAAAAAATATGAACCATAATGAAGATGACAGGTTTCAGACGCTCCTTGACGGGATCATACGATACAGGGAGAGCGAAAAGACTGCTGTCCTGTGCGGAGAGGAAGGGGTATCTTACCGGCAGTTAATCCATGACGCCATGATCATTTCGACGGCCCTGAATGGCAGGGGGACAGGGAAAGGTTCCTTTGTGATCCTTGCCATGAAGCGCAGTGTGCATATGATCAAGGCTCTGCTTGGGATCCTGTATGCGGGAGCAGCCTATGTGGCTGTGGACCGGACATGGCCTGCCGGGCGGCTTGCGTATATCCAAAAGGACTGCCAGGCCTCGTGCGTGCTGGATGACGCGCTTTATGAAGCACTCTGTCAGGAAGGCATGGAGATCCTGCGAAGCAGAAGCTCAGACGGGGACGAACAGGAGCCGCAGCTTAGCGCAGAGGATCTGCCGAGGGTAGAGGGCTTTGATGCGATTGCGGTATATTATACCTCCGGCAGTACGGGCGAGCCAAAGGGAACGGTGACCCATCACAGTGTCTTTTTGAACGAAGCCATGCCGGTGCCGGACAATATCTGTTCCTGGGAGACGGCCAGGCTTTGCGATGTAGTCTTTTCCATGGGCAATTTTGCGTATGGCGCCGTTGCATGTGATATTTTTTATGCCCTGTTTAACGGGATGACCCTTGTGCTTGCCTCAGAGAAGGAGAGGCTTTCGCCGGCTTTGCTGGGAGCGTGCATGCTCCGGCATCACGCTGACGCTCTTCTGGGAACGCCATCCATGCTGCTGGGATATCTGGAGGATGAGACCTTTGCTGCCGGCTTTGCCGGTCTGAAGAGAGTGATCCTGACAGGAGAGTCTTTGTCTGAGGATGCGGCTTCCAGGATCGCGTCCTGTACACAGGCTGTCCTGTTTGATGCCTTTGGTGCGTCTGAGGTGCGCAATTATGCCTTCACCAGGATCCGTCCCGGTGAAGCGATTGAACTGGGGCCGCCCACCTACAAAGCTGTGCTGCTTGTGCTGGATGAAGCTGGAAGGCTGCATGAAGCAGGAAAACCGCATGAAGCAGGGGAGCTCCATGAAGCACGGACATCGTATAAAGAAGAAGGGCTGCATGAAGCAGATGGAGCTTTCACTGAAACGAAGGGAGAGCTTTGCATCGGGGGAACGCCGGGCAGATACGGATATTATCTCAACCGCCCGGAGCTGACGGCTCAGAAATTTACCGTTACCAGAGAGTATGGAAGGATCTATCATACCGGAGATCTGGCAAAGATCAGGCAGGATGGAAGCATTACCCTGGCGGGACGGGCTGACGGTATGCGTAAGCTCCATGGACAGCGCCTGGAGCTTGGCGAAGTGGAGCGGATGATGGAACGGTTTCCCGGGGTATCCCGGGCGGCGGCAGACATCCGCGGCCAGGGACCGGATGCGGTTCTGCTTGGATGGTACCTGGGGAAAGGGACAGAGGAAGACAGGCTGCGGGCATTTCTGGCGGAAAGGCTGCCCGCTTATATGGTTCCCGCGCGGCTGATGGCGCTTCAGGAGTTTCCGCTGAATGACAGCGGCAAGCTTGACCGGCGCTCTCTTCCGGAGATTCCCGTCACAGCTAAGCCTGCCGCTCCGCCGCAGAATAATCTGGAAAAGCTTCTGTGTGATGCCTTCGTGAAGGTTCTCAGGCTTTCCTCCCTTCCGGGAAGAGATTCCGGCTTTTTCGCTCTGGGGGGAGATTCCATCAAAGCCATGATGCTGATCAGCCTTCTGGAGGAGGAAGGCGGATACCACCTGTCCATGGCTGATCTGCTGAAATCTCCAACGCCGGCGAAGCTTGCGGCATGGCTCTCACAGGTTAAGCCTGCGGTTATGCCTGCAGGAAAGACTTTCCTTGAAGGGAGCAGCCGGTTGAATCCGACTGTAAGCGGTGAGGCATCACAGAATCCGATGGCGGAGCCTTTGGAGAGCGGCCTGCCCCAGTCCCTGCTTTCTGAAGAGCTGATGACCCTGAAGGAGGATCCAAACATCATAGCGGTGCTTCCGGTCAGCAACGCAACCGACATCTACCTTAGGATGAAGCGGCTGAAGATCTCCGACCGCCGCAATGTGTCAAAGGGAAAGCTTTTTGTTTCCCGGAGCTTCTCAGAGGAGGAGTTTTCAGGCCGCGTGGAACACCTTGTCAGGAACCATCCGGCTCTGAGGTCTTCTTTCGTGCAGGATCAGCAGGGCAGGTTCCGCCAGGTATTTTACCAGACGTGCCAGCCTGTCATTTACTATAAGGATATCCGGATGCTGTCCGATGGAGTAAAGGAACGGTTTACAGACGGTTTCCTGAAGGCCATGGGTGAGGGGGAAGGTCTTTTTCAGGCAGCGTGCCTGCTTCTTTCTGAAGAAAAGAGCGTCATTTTGCTCTGCGTTGACCATACCATCGCGGATGGGATCTCCCTTCAGATTATAGCTCAGGAGCTGACAGATCCCCATTACAGACAGTATGAGGAGGATGCGCTGCTTTCTCACAGAGAGCGGGTGCTGCGGGATTATCGGACCCCTCCCGCTCAGATCCTGGACTACTACAGACAGGCACAGCCCCTGTGGAAATCGGGAGAGACGCTCCGGCAGGATCAGCCGGACAGGAGGGTGCGCAGAATCCGCCTCACAAAGGAGGAGACCAGACACCTGAATCAGACTCTGGCGGATCGCGGCATCATGCTGTATTCATGGGTCCAGTACTGTTATGGCAGAGCCTGGCTGGATACAATCGAAGGAGAAGAGATCTGGCTTCTGACTCTGGAGTCCGGCAGATATCCGGACTGGAAGGGCGATATGCGGACAGTGGGAAACCTGATCATCGGTACGCCGGTTGCGATCAGCCGTGATCTGTCAGCAGAGGCTTTTCAGGAAAGACTGTTTCTTTTAAGAAGCGGCCCCTGGCTTTCAGACAGCAGCATCCTTCATGACGGGAAGTGGCAGGGAATTGCCGAAGGCATCACTTCCAATCTGTTTGACGGCCTGGTGAAGGAAGATGGATCCGCATTGGAGTTACTGGAGGAGCATCCGAGGACCGGAAACAGTATGGAGCTTACGGACGGAGAACTTGTCATAGAGCTTCGCCATCCGGATCAGGAAAAAGATAATAAACTCTATGATCAGGTGGAGGTGAAACTGAAGGCATGGCTTGTACATATACTGTCACCGTTGTAACGCCGGTTCGGGATACGCCGATCCCGGTTTTCCAAAGATCCTTTGCCTCTTTGAAGCGTCAGAGCTTTGGCTTTGACAAGATCCAGTGGGTGGTCGTATTGCATCAATGCTCCCCCTTGTACAAGGAGCAGATATCCGGCCTTCTCGGAGGATATCCGAACATTACACTGGCTGCCGAGGAAAGCCCGGGAAGCGCTTTGTCGGATGCCAGAAACCGGACGCTGGATCTGGCCGAAGGCAAGTGGCTGTTTTTTCTGGATTCCGACGATGAGCTGAAGGCCGATGTGATCAGGGAGACTGTCGCGCATATGGAGGCATCGGATGCCGACACCGGTGTATTCGGCGCGGAGCTTGATTATAACGGTTTCCGTGTCACTTCCCTGCCTGACGCCGAATCAGGGGAAGCGGTTGTCCTTTCCCGCGGAGATGAACGGATCGGGAAGGGGCTTTGCGAATATGGATTGTATTTGTGGACAAGATGTTATCGCAGACGGTTCCTGTCAGAAAATGACATCCGGTTTCGTCCGTATATGGATTTTGGAGAAGACCTATTCTTCAATATTGACGCTACGGCAGCCGCCGGCAAGGTCCTCATTCTTCCGGAGCTGTCCGGATATACGCATTATCTGACCGGAGGAATGGGCACGAGGTATGCGAAAAGGATTGGGGCAGGAGAGGGCACGAAGCTGTCCGGAGAGTTTATTGCCGGCTATGCCCTTTTACTGGACGGGCTGTATGAAGCCGGAAGAAAGGCAGCCCTTGCGCTGGACAATGTGATCTGGTATCAGATCTGGAATTATGGCCGTCCTTTTCTTTACGCGAAGGGAGCCGATAAACGTCTGTTCCGGGATGCGCTCTCGCCCCTGCTGCAGAAGCTTCGTCCCCCCCGCATGCTGAGCGCGGACAGGCAGAAACAGGCGGAAGGCATCTGCAGGAGGATCATGGAACAGACCTGCTCTCGCCCTGCACTGCCATACCTGATATCCGTGATCATACCGGTTCATAATGGAGAGGCGTACCTTAGTGAGTGTCTGGAGGCGCTTCAAAAACAGACCTGGAAGCATCTGGAGATCCTGGTGGTCGATGACGGATCTACGGACGCGACAGCGCGGATCGCGGAGGATTTCGCCAAAAGAGACGACAGGATCCGGGTCATCCGCAAAAGAGTCTGTCAAAAACAGTTTCTTGCGAGGCTGACCGGATTTGAGGAAGCCCGGGGGGACTATATGATTTCTGTGGACGGAGACGACCGGTGCTCAGAGGACTATGTGGAATCGCTGCTTCTGGCTGCCTGTGAGAGCGGCGCGGATCTTGTTGTAGGGGATCATGTTCTGTACTTTACACAAAGAACGGTTTTCAGGAATCTTGCCATGGGACGGATGGAGGACAGGAAATACCTTGTCCCGCAGGATATGGAAATGGAGTTTTATGCCCCGGTGGATATCAATGATTACCGGTATGACCAGAGCCTGGTGGCGGTATGGTCAAAGCTGATCCGAAGGGATCTGATGGAACGCTCGCTTCCTACCTTTCGGGCAGTGACGTTTCCGATGTCATTCTTTGAGGATGTCTTCTATTCCGGCGTGTTTTACCGTCTGAGCCGGCGTTCGGTTTTTACGAATCATGGAACCTATTACTACCGGAGACATTCTGCGTCCGAAACAAGTGAAGACCTGATACAGGGGCTTGAGAGAAACGTCAGAGGACAGCTGGAAATGATCGTACAGCTTCGCTGGCTCCTGCGGCAGACGGATGCGGGGAAAGAAAAAACGGATCGCTTCGAAGCCTGGAGGGATTCACTCTGGAAGGTCATGGAGTCCAGGTACGTAGTCTATATCAGGAAGGAAGCAGACGAATGATTTTCATTTTTGTAAATCCCTTCTGGGGGCATGTCAATCCCCTTCTTGATCTGATCAAAGCTCTGACAAAGCGTGGCTTTTCTGTCAGGGTATACAGCGGCAAAGAGGTGGCCGGGGCAATTGAACAGGCCGGCGGCGTGTTTGTGGATTGTACATCTTTTTTTCTGAGACCCGGCCCGATCAGGTATGCGGCATCCGGCTATCTGAACGCGCTGGAGGCTGCCATGGCCATGGATGCGTTCATGGCGGGCCAGATACAGGAGTGGAAGCCTGTATATGCCATTTCGGATATAGAGAGCATCTGGGGCAGCCTTCTGGCGGAAAAGTTCAGGCTTCCCCTGATGATTTTTTCGCCTACGCATCTGAGAACGCTTTTTGCGGCGGGAGATTACTGGGGAGAATTCTTTCAAGAGCTGGAGCCTTATGAGGAAGCATTTGAAAGAAGGCTCCAGCTGATCTGCGAAAAGGGCTTCCCGAAAAAGAGCATGATGTCTCTGCTTTGCGTGGATCCGGCAAAGGATTATATTGCCGCTGTTCCCCGTGCCTTGCAGCCTTGCTGCGAAACACTTGACGAAGGCCGCGTATGCTTTTGCGGAGGTATCGGGCTGAAGGCGCAAAGCTCCGCCCCCCGGCCGGACAGGCACCGGCCCCTGATCTATGTGACGCTCGGCACCACGTATTTTTCCGATGCGCATGTTTTTTTTCGCAGCTGCATCGAGGCTTTCCGGCATCTCGAGATAGATGTCATTATGGCAGTCTGGAAATATGTGGATGTCCGTCAGCTGGGAGCGGTTCCGGAGAATATGGAAATCCGGGTCTCGGTCGATCAGACAGACGTTCTGCGGCAATGTGACGCTGCACTATTTATCGGCGGCATCAATACGGTGAAGGACTGTCTGATTCTGGGCGTCCCCATGGTCATCTGTCCGTTCTTTTATGATAATTATGCCACCGCGAAGCTGATCCGGGAAGCCGGGGCCGGAGTGCGGATTGACGGCTATCAGCCTGACCTGCTTCGCAGCAGTGTCATGCAGGTTCTGAAGGAGCCTTCGTTCCGGGAACAGGCGGCAGCACTTGGAGAGAACATCAGGAAGAGTCAGGGTACGTCGGAGGCAGTCGAATGGATCCTGACGCATATTGAGGAAAAACGACAGGCGGACTTTCCGTAATCATCAGGAAATTGTTCGAGCCTGCCATTTTGGATTTGCGCCAATTTCAGAGGGGTGCTGAATAAATACACATACAGATACATGCCAGGAGGAAAATTGCGACTATGTATACATATAAGGATATCTGGACCGGTGCAGACGAAAAATCCACTTTGCATGAGCTGCTTGAGCGTACGAGGCACTGTGAAGGGATCGCTGTGGATGTATGGGGCGAGACCATCAGCTATCAGACCTTTCATGAGAGATCCGATGCTGTGGCGGCCTTTTTGCAGCACAAGGGATATGGTAAGGGAGACATGATCCTCGTCATCATGAACCTTTGCTGTGATTATTATTGTGTCATGACCGGCGTGGTCAAAGCGGGCGCTACCGTGGTAACCCTCGACAAGGATCTTCCTGAGGGGCGCCTTGCGTCAATCATAGAGCAGACATCTCCGGTTCTTCAGATCACGGATGAGCTGGCGGAAACGATGCTGACAGAAGGGAAAGAACTCACCTTTTGTCCTGTAGACAGGCAGATGTCAGCTCAGGATGTCCTGGCTGTCCTGTATACATCAGGCTCTACAGGTGTTCCCTGCGGCATCCGCGTGATTTCCAGTGTCATGGTATGCAGTCTCCTTCCGATACCGGAGAACCGGATTCTGTCAGGGGCACTGGGGGCGTGCACCGCCCTTTTTAATATCAGCCATCCTTCTTTTGCTTTTGGATTTACGAACTTTTATTACACGATCCTGTATGGGAAAAAGTTTGTGCACATTCGGATGGGGCAGGCAGACACCATGGAACAGATCGCCGCAAAGCTGAATGAGAATGAGAGTTGTTTTCTGTTCTTCCCGCCATCCGCCGTTCTGGCCTGTCTGGAAAATGAAAGGGTACGCAGGTCATTTTCCCATGTAGGCGGTGTCATGGTGGGCTCGGATATCGTCAAGCCTTCTCTGATGGAAGATATGAAAAGCGTGCTGCAGCCAGATGCCAGGATTGTCATCCTGTATGGGAGCTCAGAGGTCGCCCTTGCCACCGCAAGGCTTGTCGTGCACCCGGAGAAGGCGCATTCGGTGGGTTTTCCCACTGCCTTTTCCCGGATCGAGATCGTGGATGAGGAGCGAAGACCCTTAAGCGTCGGAGAACCGGGTGAAGTAAGTGTGCGGGGCGTCCGCGTGAACATGGGCTACATCGGTGCGCAGAATCAGAAACAGAATAAGATCGTCTTTCATCCGGATGGGACCCGTACCTGGTACTCAGGGGATCTCGGGTATCTGAACGAAAACGGAGAGCTGTTTGTACTGGGAAGAATGGACCGTATCATCAAGCATAATGGCTTCCGGCTGGATCCTGTGGAGATCGAGGAATGCCTCAAGCGGGAGCTTGGTGTAAAAAATGCCGCGGTCAAGCAATTTGAAAGGATGGGAAGAGCTGTTCTATGTGCTTTTTATGAGCATCCATCCCCGTTGCCGGAAGAGGAGATACGGCAAAAGCTCTCCGGGAAGCTTCCCCGTTACAGTATCCCGGAGCGGTTCGTGCATCTGGACAAAATGCCATTGACTGATCGCGGAAAGCTTGATTACCGCGCCCTTTCCCTGCCGGATTCTGAAGGGCCGGCTGTCTATGAGGCACCCCGGACAAAGGAGGAAAAGCAGATCTGCAGCGCCTTCGCAAAGGTGATGAAGGTTTCCCGTGTAGGGGTGAATGAGAGCTTCTTTGCCCTGGGAGGAGATTCCATTCTTGCGGCGGGAATCCTTTCCATGCTGAGGGATGAGGGATTGGAGCTGACCGTTGAGGAGCTTTTCCAAAAACCGACTCCTGCCATGCTGGCCGGCTGTGCGAGGCATGTGGCTTTCCCTGAGCAGGGAAAGGAGGATTCCTTTGCCGATGGATCCGGCCTGGCGGAGGAGCTGTCGTGGAAGGGGCGGCTGCCTCAGGAGCTGGCATATCTGGCGGAGGATGAAAACATAGAGGCTGTTTATCCGGCAGATCCCTCCACCGCGTTCTATCTGTTCCTGCAGGAATCGGGGAGCGGCTATACAAGAGGGAACCGGATCCGTTTTCGGATCCGCAGTAAAAAAGGATATACGGAAGACGCCTTCAGGGAGAGAGTAAAGCAGATCACGGCAAAGCATCCTGTCCTGAGATCCTCTTTTGTGCGCGCAAAGGATGGAAAACCCTACCAGGTATTCTGGAAGGAGACAGAGCCTTCCGCCTACTACAAGGACCTGCGCCTGTTATCCGAAGAGGCCCGCGAGCGCTTTCTGAACGGATTCTTTCAGGTGATGGAAGAGGAGGGGAGTCTTTTTTCGGCGGCCTGTTTTCCGGCGGACGATTCTTTCTGTGAGCTGCTGCTCTGCCTGCGCCATGTACTGACAGACGGGCTTTCCCTCTATGAGGTGATACGCGAACTGACGGCAGATTCGCTCCTGCCCGGAACAGATGCCTTTTATCTGTGGCGGAAGAAGCTTATGCAGGAGGAAGACCGGATCCCGCAGGAGCTTCTGGAGCATTACAAGGATTTCGGGGAGAAGATGCTGCTTCCCTCCGGCAAAGGAACGGGAGACTTTACTGTCAGGGTGCGGAAGCTTTCATTTGATCCGGACAGGACCCGGGCCATCCAGGAAAGCTGCGCCGAGGAGGGCGTTTCTTTGGTTACCTATGTCGAGTACTGTTACGGGAAAAGCCTTCTGAGCGCCACAGGCCGTGACTGGCTCTGGTTTTCCCATCTGTATTCCGGCAGGAG
>OCTX012241502.1_pt1 | contig 11696 bp, 9 predicted proteins | sample 1539691 | NCBI WGS metagenome assembly OCTX01 (sample SAMN02144231, study PRJEB22623) | gut metagenome | biome: sheep rumen | host: Ovis aries | place: New Zealand | reverse complement strand
GGCCGCCATGAACGAGAACCTTTACATCAAGCAGGCCGAGGTACACGGCATGAGCCAGCGCGGCGGCGACGTGCAGTCGAACCTGCGCATATCGTCGGAGCCCATCCACAGCGACCTCATCGCCCGCGGCTCTGCCGACGTCATCATCTCGATGGAACCCATGGAGGCCCTGCGCTACCTGCCCTTCCTGGCCAAGGACGGCTGGATCATCACCTCTGCCACGCCCTTCAAGAACATTGCGAACTACCCCGACATGGACGTCATCAACGCCGACCTCGACCGGCTGCCCAACGTCATACGCATCGACATCGAGCAAATGGCCAAGGACGGCGGCGTGCCCCGCTCGGCCAACGTCATCCTGCTCGGAGCAGCGCAGAAGGCCCTCGGCATTGAGTACCAGAAGCTCGAGGACGCCATCCGCCGTGTCTTCGCCCGTAAAGGCGAGGCCGTCGTCGAGGCTAACATCAAGGCGCTGGCTCTGGGCCGCGAAGCCCAAAAGTAAGCTTTTGGGCAATTGAGAATTGAGAATTGAGAATTGACAATTGAGAATTATGAAAACACCTATTGACAAGGCGTTGGTCGACGGACTGATTGCCCAGATGGGCATCCAGGACTTCGCCAAGGCCACCATCCGCGAGGTGAAGCAGGTTGCTGCCACAGCCGAGAAGCAGAGCGGCGTGGAGTTCATCAAGATGGAAATGGGCATCCCCGGACTGCCTGCCGCACAGGTGGGCGTCGACGCCCAGATCAAGGCCCTGAGCGAGGGCATCGCCCACTCCTACCCCGACATCCAGGGCTACCCTGAGCTCAAGGCGCAGGCCTCACGATTCGTCAAGGCCTTCATCGGCGTCGACGTCAAGCCCGAGGGCTGCGTCCCCGTCACGGGCTCCATGCAGGGCACTTTCGCCTCGTTCCTCACCTGTTCACAGGCCGACCACACGAAGGACACCGTGCTCTTCATCGACCCCGGCTTCCCCGTCCAGAAGATGCAGCTCCAGGTGCAGGGCGTCAAGTACGAGACGTTCGACGTCTACGACTTCCGCGGCGAGAAGCTCGGCCCCAAGCTCGAGAGCTACCTCTCGAAGGGTAACATCTGCGCCATCGTCTACTCAAACCCCAACAACCCGTCGTGGGTCTGCCTCACCGAGCAGGAGCTCGAGACCATCGGCCGGCTGGCCACCAGCTACGACTGCGTCATCATGGAGGACCTCGCCTACTTCGCCATGGACTTCCGCCAGGACCTGTCGAAGCCCTTCGAGCCACCCTACCAGCCCTCGGTGGCACGCTATACCGACAACTACATGCTGCTCATCTCAGGCTCCAAGGCCTTCAGCTATGCCGGCGAGCGTATCGGCGTGGTCTGCATCAGCGACAGCCTGTTCCACCGCCACTACCCCGACCTGGCCGCACGCTACGAGGGACTGCCCTTCGGACTGGTCTTCTCGACCCGCATGCTCTACGCCCTTTCGTCGGGCACGAGCCACTCGGCACAGTATGCGCTGGCAGCCATGTTCCGCGCAGCCTGCGACGGCGAGTATAACTTCCGCTCGGAGGTGAAGGTCTACGGCGACCGTGCCCACAAGCTCAAGGAAATCTTCCTGCGCCACGGCTTCCACATCGTCTACGACCGCGACCTTGACCGCCCCGTGGCCGACGGCTTTTACTTCACCATCGGCTATCGTGGCATGACCAGCGGACAACTGGCCCGCGAGCTGATGTACTACGGCGTGTCGGCTATCTGTCTCGTCACTACCGGCAGCCGTCAGGAGGGCTTGCGCGTGTGTACATCATTTATTGAAGACCACCAGTACCAGCAGCTCGACGAGCGCATGGCCGTCTTCGCCCAGAACAACCCGATATGAAAGCATCGAAAGCAAGATACCTGCTCGTAGCCGCAGCATTCTGCCTGTTGGCCATCGTCCTGCTGGGCTATTACTTCTTCCTGACCAGTTTCTCGACCGCCGACGACACCCGCTATGTGTGCATCGACGACGACGACACCATCGACTCCGTGCTCACCAAGCTGCGCCCCGTAGCCTCCGAGCACGCCCTCACCGGGTTCTCGACGCTCATACGCCACTCCAACTACGCCAAGCACCCACGCTCGGGTCGCTACGCCATCGCCCCCGGCGAGAGCACGTTCGCCGTGGCACGCAAGCTGAAGAACGGGCAGCAGCAGGCCGTGATGCTCACCATCCCCGAGTCGCGCACCATGCCCAAGCTGGCCGCCGTGCTCGGCCGCAAGCTGATGCTCGACTCGGCACAGATTGCCACGGCACTCATCGACAATCCCTACTGCCAGCGCTGGGGCTACGACACCTGCACCATCGCCGCCCTCTTCGTGCCCAACACCTACGAGGTGTACTGGAACACCACGCTCGACCACTTCATGGAGCGCATGCAGAAAGAGCACGACGCCTTCTGGAACGACGAGCGCCGCTCGAAGGCCGAGGCCGCACAGCTGACGCCCGACGAGGTGGCGACGCTGGCCAGCATCATCGACGAGGAGACGGCCAACAACCAGGAGAAGCCGATGATTGCCGGCATGTACATCAACCGTCTTCGCAAGGGCATGGCCCTGCAGGCCGACCCCACGGTGAAGTTTGCCCTGAAGAACTTCGCGCTGCGGCGCATCTACCACGACATGCTCTTCTACGACAACCCCTACAACACCTACCGCAACACCGGCCTGCCCCCGGGGCCAATCAAGATTGCCTCGGTAGCGGGCATCGACGCCGTGCTCAACTACGTCAGCCACGACTACCTCTACATGTGTGCCAAGGAGGACCTCTCGGGCACCCACAACTTCGCCGTCAGCTACGCCGAGCACCTGCGCAACGCCGCCCGCTACGCCAAGGCGCTGAACGAGCGCGGCATCAAATGACAAAAAACAGACTGCAAAAAAATGAGAAAAATAGCATTGATTATCACCAACGTCGTCGTCGCTATAGCCACGCTGGCCATCACCGGCTGCTACAGCCGCGAGTCGAACCCCGTCGCCACTGTTGCACCGACCGACGACAACAGCCAGTTTGTCACACTCACCGACGCCGTGCCCGATGCCATTCTCGAGATACGCTACTACGGCACCTACAACTTCGTAGGCCAGCGCATCGACGGCTACGACGAGCCCACGGCGCTGCTCACCCGACAGGCTGCCCAGGCGCTGAAGGCCGTCAGCGACGACGTGCGTAGCCAGGGCTACCGGCTGAAGATCTACGACGCCTACCGCCCACAGAAGGCCGTCGACCACTTCGTGCGCTGGGCCGCCGACCTCACGGCCACCGAGATGAAGTCCTACTTCTACCCCGACCTCGACAAGAGCGTACTCTTCGAGCAGGAGTACATCTACGAGCGCAGCGGCCACACCCGGGGCTCCACCGTCGACCTGACGCTCTTCGACATGCGCACTGAGAAGGAGCTCGACATGGGCGGCACCTTCGACTGGTTCGGCCCCGAGAGCCACCCCGACTTCTGCGGCAATCCCGAGACGGGCCAGTACACCGGCGACAACCACAAGAGCCCCACAGGCCGGACCATCACCGCCGAGCAGTTTGCCAACCGCATGACGCTGCGCCGCGCCATGCTCGCCCACGGCTTCAAGGCCCTCGACACCGAGTGGTGGCACTTCACGTTGGCCGACGAGCCCTTCCCTGACACCTACTTCACATTCCCCGTCAGGCAGATCGTCAGGCAAGAGAACGACGAGCGATGAAAAAGTAATGATTTTTCTAGATGTTACCACCAAAAGCGTGACTATTTCTCGTTTCCACAGTGTTTACTGCTGTTTCCGGCAATGGTAACATTACCACAGGTAACATTAAGCGTTTTCTGAATTCTGAAATTGATATTCAGTAAATAATTTACTATTATATATATTATATATAATATATATAATAGTAATTTCGTGCTCAAAAACACAATGATTTCGCTTAATGTTACCTGTTACCCGTTACCTTTCCGTAAAGAAAATTCACAATCATCTCGCGCCGCGCCACGTCGCTGAAGCGCCGCCTCACAAGCGCCAGGCGCCGCCTCACTGACGCCAGGCGCCGCGGGGTAACGGGAGAGGCAATCTCTTACCACTCACCTCTTACCCCTCACCTCTGATAAAAAATACGGGGAACAATTTGGTAACGTCGAAAATTATGTGTACCTTTGCAGGCTGAAACAAGAAATGCTGAAATATGACCGAGAAAACAACAACTGAGATGGAGGAAAAGAAGTCTGTGAGCTTCGTTGAACAGAAAGTGATTGACGACCTGGCCGCCGGCAAGAACGGCGGACGACTGCAGACGCGATTCCCGCCAGAGCCGAACGGATACCTGCACATCGGCCACGCCAAGGCTATCGCCATCGACTTCGGGTTGGCTAAGAAGTACGGCGGCGAGTGCAACCTGCGCTTCGACGACACCAACCCCGTGAAGGAGGACACTGAATATATTGAGAACATCGAGGCCGACATCAAGTGGCTCGGATTCCAGTGGGCCCACGTCTACTACGCCTCAGACTACTTCCAGCAGCTGTGGGACTTCGCCGTGTGGCTCATCAAGCAGGGCCGCGCCTACGTCGACGAGCAGTCGGCCGAGGTGATAGCCCAGCAGAAGGGCACGACGACGCAGGCGGGCACCAACTCGCCCTTCCGCGACCGTCCCACCGAGGAGAACCTCAGGCTGTTCGAGTTTATGAACAGCGGCCAGTGTGAGCCGGGCCGCATGGTGCTGCGCGCCAAGATTGACATGGCCCACCCCAACATGCTCTTCCGCGACCCGCTGATCTACCGCGTGCTGAACATTCCCCACGTGAAGACGGGCACGCGCTGGAACGCCTACCCGATGTATGACTTCACCCACGGCCAGAGCGACTACCTGGAGGGCGTCACCCACTCATGGTGCACGCTGGAGTTCGTGGAGCACCGCCCCCTGTACGACCTCTTCGTGACGTGGATGAAGGAGTGGCGAGGCGAGACAGACAACATCGAGGACAACCGCCCGCGCCAGACGGAGTTCAACAAGCTGAACCTGAACTACACGCTGATGTCGAAGCGCAACCTGCTGGCCATGGTCAACGAGGGCATGGTGGCCGGATGGGACGACCCCCGCATGCCGACCATCTGCGGTCTGCGCCGCCGCGGCTACTCGCCCGAGAGCATTATCAAGTTTATCGACAAGATAGGCTACACGAAGATTGACGCGCTGAACGACATGGCACTGCTCGAGAGCGTCGTGCGCGACGACCTGAACGGCCGTGCCCAGCGCGTGGCTGCCGTGCTCGACCCCGTGCGGGTGGTCATCACCAACTACCCCGAGGGTCAGACCGAGATGCTGACGGCGGTGAACAACCCCGAGCGCGAGGCCGACGGAACCCACGAGGTGGAGTTCAGCCGCGAGCTGTGGATCGAGCGCGACGACTTCCAGCAGGTGGCCGAGAAGAAGTTCATGCGCCTGGCCCCCGGCAAGGAGGTGCGCCTGAAGAACGCCTACATCATCAAGTGCGACGAGGAGCACCCATGCGACGTCGACGCCGACGGCCGCGTGACGTGCATCTACTGCACCTACGACCCCGAGACGCGCAGCGGACTGCCCGGTGCCGACCGCAAGATCAAGGGCAAGACGCTCCACTGGGTGTCGTGCCACAACGCCGTGCGTGCCGAGGTACGGCTGTACGACCGTCTGTGGAAGGTTGAGAACCCGCGCGACGAGATGGCAGCCATCCGCGAGGCCCAGCAGTGCGACGCCGTGACGGCCATGAAGCAGATTGTGAACCCCGACTCGCTGACCGTGCTGCGCGACTGCTACGTCGAGCCGTTTGCCACGACGATGCCCGCACTGAGCTACCTGCAGTTCCAGCGCATCGGCTACTTCAACGTCGACCCTGACTCTACGCCCGCCAAGCCAGTGTTTAACAAGACCGTCGGGCTGAAGGACACGTGGAAGAAGTGAGGAGTGTGAAGTGTGAAGTGAGGAGTAAGAAGTGAGGGACGACGATTATTTTAACGACGAGGAGTTCCGCGAGCTGCTGGAGGACTACGAGCAGACGGTGAGGGCTGGACAGCCGGTGTTTATGGACGCCGACGACCTGGCCGACATTGCCGACTACTACCAGCAGGAGGGACACTACGACAAGGCGCAGCAGGCGCTCGAACGGGCGCTCGAACTGCAGCCCGACTCGGTCGTTGCCCTGAACTACCAGATACGCAACGCCATCAACCAGGGCGACTTCGACGCCGCCGAGGACTACCTCAGCCAGATCATCGACCGCGAACTGCCGGAGTACATCTACAGCCGGGCGGAGATTTGGATAGCACAAGAGATGACCGACGAGGCCGACGAATACCTGCTCAAGGAGCTGGAGGAGTGTCCGCCAGACGAGCGCCAGGACTTCGTGCTCGACATCGTCAACCTCTACACCGACTACGGCTACGGCGAGAAGGCCATGGAGTGGATGAAGCGCGCCAAGCAGGACGGCAGCGAAGACTTCAAGGAGATGCTGGGGCGCACGCTCTTCGGACTGGGCAAGTACGACGACTCAGAGCGCATCTTCAACGAGCTGATTGACCGTAACCCCTTCCAGAAGCGCTACTGGAACGCTCTGGCCAGCACGCAGTATATGAAGGAGGACTACAGCGCATCGGTGACCAGCAGCGAGTATGCCATAGCCATCGACCCCGACGACGCCGACGGACTGCTGGCCAAGGCCAACGGCCTGTACCGGCTGGAGAACTACGAGGAGGCCTACGAATACTACCGCCGCTACAGCGAGAAGGTGCCCGACGACGAGTTCGGACTGCTACACCAGGGCACCTGTCTCATCAACCTCAACCGATTCCAGGAGGGCGTCGACCGCCTGCTCGAGGCCGAGAGGGTGGCTCCCGACGACTCACCCTACCTGGAGGACATCTACCAGGAGCTGGGCTTCGGCTACGGCGAGCTGAAGATGCCCGAGACGGCGCTCTACTACATCGACCAGACGGAGAAGCTCGACTGCGACCACGCCGACATGCACGTCGTGAAGGGCCACATCCTGCTGGGCAACGGCCGCATTGACGAGGCCCAGAAGCAGTTCGACGAGGCCGTCAGACAGTCAAGCAACAGCCTGCGTACGATCATGCGCATCATCGTGTCGTTCTACGACAACCACTACGTCGAGACGGCCTACAACATGTTCAAGAGTTTCTTCAAGTTAGCCGACCACGACTGGGCCGACGGCTACGGCTACATGGCCCTCTGCTGCTACGACCTGAAGCGCGACGATGAGTTCCTCAGCTATATGAAAATCTGCTGCGAGCGCAACCCCGGCGAGGCCCGGCAGGTGCTGGCCCCGCTCTTCCCTCAAGGAATGAAGCCCGAGGACTATTATGACTATATAGTGAAGAGTGAAAAGTGAAGAGTGAAAAGTGAAAAGTGAGAAGTGAGAAGTGAGAAGTGAAGAGTGATGAATATTATAAGCACCCTGTTAAATAACCTGAACTATCCGGCCATCTTCTTCCTGATGCTGCTGGAGAGCACCGTCGTGCCCGTGCCGTCGGAGTTTGTCGTCACGCCGGCTGCCTACCACGCCGCCGCCGGTCAGCTCGACGTCGTGCTCATCATCCTCTTTGCCACACTTGGCGCCGACGTGGGGGCGTCAATCAACTACTTCGTCGCCAAATACGTCGGGCGGCCCGTCGTCTACCGGTTTGCCAACAGCCGACTGGGCCACCTCTGCCTGCTCAACCAGGAGAAGGTAGAGCGCAGCGAGCGATACTTCGACGAGCACGGCGTGGCCGCCACGCTCACCGGCCGCTTCGTGCCCGTGATACGCCACCTCATCAGCATCCCCGCCGGACTGGCGCAGATGAACTACGGCAAGTTCCTGCTCTTCACCACCATCGGCGCCGGCGGGTGGCACACCGTGCTGGCCGCCCTGGGCTGGTATCTGCACGCCATCGTGCCCGAGGAGCAACTCAACGACAAGATCGGCGAATATGCCGAGTATATCAAGCTCGTCATCGTCGGCCTGCTGGCCGTCGGTGCCGCGTACCTTATTATCAAGCACATATTCAAGAAAAAGACTGTAAAGCATGAAACAAATTAACAACCACTTGGTCATCATGGCCGGCGGCGTCGGCAGCCGCTTCTACCCCATGAGCACCGCCGAGCAGCCCAAGCAGTTCATCGACGTGCTGGGCGTGGGCAAGACGCTGCTGCAGATGACCGTCGAGCGCTTCGGCAACCTGATCAAACCCGAGAACATCTGGGTGGTGACCAACCAGAAATATGCCGACATCGTGGCACAACAGCTGCCCGACATGCCCCGCACGAATATTCTCTGCGAGCCATGCCGGCGCAACACCGCCCCGTGCATAGCCTACATCTCGTGGCGCATCAAGTCGACCGACCCCAAGGCTAACGTCGTCGTCACACCCTCAGACCACGTGGTGATGAACGTCCCCGAGTTCCAGCGTGTCGTCAAGCAGTGCATGGACTTCACCTGCGACACCGACGCCATCGTCACGCTCGGCATGAAGCCCACCAGGCCCGAGACAGGCTACGGCTACATACAGGCCAACCTCGCCGCCAGCTCGCTGCGCAACAAGGGCGTGTTCCACGTCGACTCCTTCCGCGAGAAGCCCGACCTGGAGACGGCCAAGCAGTACATCAAGCAGCCCAACTACTACTGGAACGCCGGCATCTTCATCTGGAACATCAACACCATCGTCAACGCCTTCCGCATGTACCAGCCGGCCATGGCCAAGATCTTCGAGTCGATGCTGCCCGTCTACGGCACCGACCGCGAGCAGGCCGTCGTCAACGAGCGGTTCCCCGAGTGCGAAAGCATCTCGGTGGACTACGCCATCATGGAGAAGGCCGAGGAGATATTCGTCTGCCCCGCCGACTTCGGCTGGAGCGACCTCGGCACGTGGGGCTCGCTCTACCAGCAGAGCCACAAGGACCTCTACGGCAACGTCTGCATAGGCCGCGACATCAACATGTTCGAGAGCCACAACTGCATCGTCCACACCACCGAGGAGAAGCGCGTCGTCGTGCAGGGCCTCGAGGGCTACATCGTGGCCGAGTGTAACGACACGCTGCTCATCTGCAAGCTCTCCGAGGAGCAGCGCATCAAGCAGTTCAGCGGAGAAAGCTAAGAAGGGAAAAGTGAATTGTGAATTGTGAATTCTGAATTATGAATTATGAATTGTGAATTATGAAGATATGGAACAGAAGAAAATAGCACTTATTACCGGCATTACAGGCCAGGACGGAAGCTACCTGGCCGAGTTTCTGATTGAGAAAGGCTACGAGGTACACGGCCTCATGCGCCGCTCGTCGTCGTTCAACACCGCCCGCATCGAGCACCTCTACCTCGACGAGTGGGTGCGCGACATGAAGAAGGCCCGACTGGTGAACCTCCACTGGGCCGACATGACCGACTCGTCGTCGCTCGTGCGCGTCATCTCGAAGGTGCGCCCCACGGAAATCTATAACCTCGCCGCACAGAGCCACGTCAAGGTGAGCTTCGACGTGCCCGAGTACACCGCCGACACCGACGCCAACGGCGTGCTGCGACTGCTCGAGGCCGTGCGCATCTGCGGCCTGGCCGACACGTGCCGCATCTATCAGGCCTCAACCTCAGAGCTCTACGGCAAGGTGCAGGAGGTGCCCCAGTCGGAGACCACGCCCTTCTACCCCCGCTCGCCCTACGCCGTGGCCAAGCTCTACGGCTTCTGGATCATGAAGAACTACCGCGAGTCGTACGGCATGTTCTGCTGCAACGGCATACTGTTCAACCACGAGTCGGAGCGCCGAGGCGAGACCTTCGTCACACGCAAGATAACGCTCGCCGCAGCACGCATCGCTCAGGGCTACCAGGACAAGCTCTACCTGGGCAACCTCAACTCGCTGCGCGACTGGGGCTACGCCCGCGACTACATTGAGTGCATGTGGCTCATCCTGCAGCAGCCCGAGCCCGACGACTTCGTCATTGCCACCGGCGAGTACCACACCGTGCGCGAGTTCTGCACGCTGGCCTTCCGCGAGGTGGGCATCGAGCTGGAGTGGCGCGGCGACGGCATCGACGAGAAGGGCTACGACAAGGCCACGGGCCGCTCGCTGGTTGAGGTCGACCCGAAGTACTTCCGTCCCGCCGAGGTCGACCAGCTGCTGGGCAACCCCGCCAAGGCCAAGGCCAAGCTGGGCTGGAACCCGCAGAAGACGTCGTTCGAGCAGCTGGTGAAGATCATGGTCAAGCACGACATGAAGTTTGTCAAAAAACTGTTTATTAAAGCTCACATGGACGATGCTCAGTAAGGACAGCAAGATATATGTGGCCGGCCACCACGGGCTGGTGGGCTCGGCCATCTGGAACAACCTACGCCAGCGCGGCTACAACAAACTCGTAGGCCGCACACACAAGGAACTGGACCTCACCGACCAGCTGGCCGTCCGCCGGTTCTTCGACGACGAGCGCCCCGACGCCGTCGTGCTGGCTGCCGCCTTCGTCGGCGGCATCATGGCCAACTCGCTCTACCGCGCTGACTTCATCATGCAGAACATGAAGATGCAGTGCAACGTCATCTCTGAGAGCTACGCCCACGGCGTCAAGAAGCTGCTCTTCCTCGGCTCGACCTGCATCTACCCCAAGAACGCTCCGCAGCCGATGAAGGAGGACTGCCTGCTGACGTCGCCTCTGGAGTACACCAACGAGGAGTATGCCATCGCCAAGATTGCCGGACTGAAGATGTGCGAGTCGTACAACCTGCAGTACGGCACCAACTACATCGCCGTCATGCCCACCAACCTCTACGGCCCCAACGACAACTTCCACCTGGAGAACTCGCACGTCATGCCCGCCATGATGCGCAAGGTCTACCTGGCCAAGCTCATCAACGACGGCGACTGGCAGGCCATACGCCGCGACCTCGACATACGGCCCGTTGAGGGCTTCAGCGGGTCGTCGACGACCGACGACATACTGGCCGTGCTGGCCAAGTACGGCATATATAATAATAAGGTGGTGCTCTGGGGCACTGGCACGCCACTGCGCGAGTTCCTCTGGAGCGAGGACATGGCCGACGCCTCGGTTCACGTGCTGCTGAACGTCGACTTCAGCGACATCATCGGCATCGAGAAGTACTCGAGCGTCCACTACGGCGCTGCCACCGACGGCACCGTCGACCGTAACCACTCGGCCGGCCGGGGCGGCGCGCTGCCCAAGCTCGGCGAGATACGCAACTGCCACATCAACGTCGGCACGGGCAAGGAGCTGACCATCCGCGAGCTGTCTGAGCTCGTCGTGAAGGCCGTTGGATTCGAGGGCACGGTGGAGTTCGACGCCTCGAAGCCTGACGGCACCATGCGCAAGCTCATCGACGTCGCCAAGCTCCACTCCCTTGGCTGGACCCACAAGGTGGAGATCGAGGACGGCGTCGCCCGCCTGTTCCAATGGTACAAGGAATCACTGAACAATACACACTAAACATAAAACAGGAACATGACCAACAACAACACAATTGTCGGAGACAAGATTAAGGGCATCAGAGAATCCAAGAACCTCACCATTGAGGAGGTCTCCGAGCGCAGCGGTCTGTCAACAGACCAGATTACATCTATCGAGAACGACGAGAACCTGCCCTCACTCGGGCCGCTCATCAAGATTGCACGTGCACTGGGCGTACGCTTAGGCACATTCATGGACGACAACGACGCGCTGGG
>OCTX014517937.1_pt1 | contig 11700 bp, 8 predicted proteins | sample 1539691 | NCBI WGS metagenome assembly OCTX01 (sample SAMN02144231, study PRJEB22623) | gut metagenome | biome: sheep rumen | host: Ovis aries | place: New Zealand | reverse complement strand
TTAAGGAGACATCCTTGGGCAACAAACCTACATTGGGCGCGCGTATTCCCAGGTAATCATTAAGATCATGATGATTGGCTCGCACAGCAGCTCCAATCCTAACACCGAGAGGCACCTGGTTAATTCCAGATGCCTCTCTTTTTGTCAGTACCCCATACAGGATGTCGCACCCAGTGCAGTCAGGATTGCTGAAGCAATCGATACGATGATCTGCACCACAAACTTAGTCGTCTCTTTCTTCGTCATAATTACCTCCTTTCTTTATTGCTGGGGACAGTCCCCAAGATTAATCAATTACCGCCCTCGGGATAATCGTCCTCAGGATCTGATGGGGTAGGGATGATACCGCTGCCACCGCTGTTACCATTACCACCCTCATTTACGGTCTCTGAGCCTGTCGAAGAGCCTGAGCCACCATTCTCAACGGTCCCTGAGCCTGCCGAAGGGCCGCCGCCCTTCAGGGTATCAATATTGATAAACTCAGCCTTCTTGAAGAACTCACGACTGGAGATGTTCATCTCCTGCTCCTGTTCAGGCAGGAAGCGGATGTGCAACGCCTTCAGGTTGGTGTTCACACTAAACTTCTCCTCGCTGATTGCACCGCCCTTCTCGTTCTCAATGGTGGTGAAGAAAGTGCCCAGACCGTCGATCTTCACGCGCTTGGAATCAAGCAGCATCTCAATCAGACACGAACGGAACTTCTCCAGTACACCATACACCACGTCAGGCGTATAAATGCTACCATGCTCGCTGATGTGCTGAGCCAACTTACGGGTGTTCAGGGTCTCAACGGTCTTGCTGTGGGCGAACCACTTACCAAAAATCTTAGACAGACTGTTCTTGTTCTGTCGCAACTCATAAAAAATCTTAGCCATAGTATTAGGTTATTAGTATTAGGCTTATGCGGCGAACTACATCGGGTCACCGCCTCCCGCATTACGAGTCCCCTAAGTTAGGGGATTAGGGGTCTGATCAGGCGCCATTATCATCCCCCTCATTCACGATGCAAAAATAATAAATTTTTTCCAGATTTCCCCACTTTAAAAAAACTTATTTCCAATTTATTTCAAATGTTAAAAGGGGAAATTGCCTGCCGAGGGAACGGTCCCTGAGCTTGTCGTAGGGAATCTACCAGATTCCTTACTTCAATCTCCCAGATTCTCGTAATCTTTGAGCCAGATTCTAACCTCGAGACTGAAAATCCGCAAATTCGATTTCGTACCATCGTACCATCGTACCAAATCGAAAATCGAATTTGCACCTAAAAATACTCCCTATTGATTTATATATATTATTATATATATTATAATATATATAATAATATATATAAATATAATACACCATTCCCACCCAATAATCATAAAACCGCAGATGGTACGATGGTACGATGGTACTTTTCAGTGTTTTCAGGGTAAGACAGTAAGACACAGGTTTCTAAGATAAAAAGAGTTGCCGAAGCAACTCTTTTAAAATGGGCAGTATCGATAAAGCCTTACCCCACGCGGGATTCTACCCGGATAGTCAAACATACATTTGACGTTGCAAAGATACGAAGTATTTCTGAAAGATGCAAGGATTTCGCCAATTATTTTCATTTTTGTTTTTTTGCAGAGAAGTTTCATGAAGAGTGTAGATGTTTCAGCCATATATGATGGCAAATCTATCTCTTTTGCACGAAAAGTTGTGCTAAATGCTGATAAAACCATAGTTTTATTTGCGTAATTCAGAATTTTATGGTATCTTTGCATCACCTAAAGAATAATTAAAAATGGATTCAAATTATAACCAGATAGTATCCCTCATTTGGAATATTGCGGATGATGTGCTGCGAGATGTGTTTCTTCGCGGACAGTATCGTGATGTCATCTTGCCTATGGTGGTATTGCGCCGCTTGGATGCTTTGCTGGAGCCAACAAAAGATGCCGTAGAGCAGGAACTGAAGGAGCAGAAGGAGATGGGCCTTGAAGAAATCGATGAGGATGCTCTGAAGGATATCACCAATCTCAGCTATTTCAACACCAGTCGTTGGACGCTGAACCGCCTGAAGTCGCAGGCTTCTGATAATAACGATCTGCTCTACGACAATTTTGCAGAGTATCTGAATGGTTATAGCGAGAATGTGCGCGATGTGCTGAAAAACTTCGATTATTACAACAAAGCCCGTAAGTTGGCTGATAATGATCGCCTGCTCTCTATCATCGAAAGAGTAACAGATCCAAGAATCAACCTCACTGATAAAGACCAGAAAGACCCCGACGGACTGATGCTGCCAGCGCTTACCAATCATGGTATGGGTACTGTGTTCGAAGAGCTTCTTCGCAGGTTTAATGAAGAAAACAATGAGGAGGCGGGAGAACACTTTACACCTCGCGATGCCATCCGACTGCTGGCCCGTGTCATCTTCGAGCCCATCAAGGACAATCTGCCCAAGACTATCTCGTTGCATGATCCTGCAGAGGGTTCTGGCGGTATGCTGACAGAAGGCCGTGACTTCTTGTTGAAAATGGGTGTTCGTGATAGTGCCATTCTGCTTTCAGGAACTGAAATCAACCCAGAGACATACGCCATCTGCAAATCCGACCTCATTATCAAGGGCGTTGACCCAGGTGGCATGCACCTTGGCAACACCATTACCGATGACCATTTCCAAGGACAGACTTTTGGCTATCAGATCACCAATCCGCCCTATGGCAAGTCGTGGAAGACGGATAAGGAGAAGATCTATCACGAGAAGACGCTGCTTGATTCCAGATACGAACTCGCGTTGACCAACTTTGCAGGTCAGTCTGAAGTGCTTGACTGTACACCTCGCACCTCCGATGGTCAGTTGCTATTCATGCTTGAAATGGTCGATAAGATGAAGCCTCTTGAGCAGCAGCCACAGGGCTCGCGCATTGCCTCTATTCACAACGGCTCCAGTCTGTTTACGGGCGATGCAGGTAGTGGCGAGAGTAATATCCGTCGCTATGTGATAGAGAACGATCTGGTGGATGCCATCATCCAGTTGCCCAACAACATCTTCTACAACACAGGTATCACCACCTATATCTGGATTCTCACCAACAAGAAGTCAGAACAGCGTCGAGGCAAGGTACAACTCATCGATGCCTCGCAGGCTTTCGAGAAGTTGCGCAAGAATCAGGGCTCGCGCAACTGCACCATCACGCCCGACTATCAAGACATGATTCTGAAAACCTATATGGACTTTGTGGAGCAGGAGGATGAGAAGGTCTGTTCAAAACTCTTTGATAACGACGATTTCCGTTACTATAACGTCACCATCGAGCGCCCCTTGCGCCTGCGCAGTCAGTTTAATGCGCTGAAGATCGACGAACTGCTTTTCGACAAGAGCGATCTCGACATGTCGAAATGGCTCTATGAGACCTATCGCGACAGGGTGTTTGAAGGGCTCGACGCTGAGGTTCCTGCCATCAAAGAATATCTCAACGACAATGAGATCAAGATGACAGACAAGAAGATAGCCAAACTCATCAATGCCAAGGAGTGGAAGGCTCGTCGTGAGTTGACGCAGATGGCCCACAGCCTGATGAAGGCCGTTGGCAGCGATGTGTATATGGATTACAACGTCTTTGCAGAGAAGATAGAAAAGACCGCCAAACAGATAGCCCAAAAGCCGTCAGCAGCACAGTTGAAGACCATCGCCCGAGCCATGAGCGAGACTGATCCAGAGGCAGCTCCCGTCGTGAAGAAGGCTCATAAGGCCAATAGCAAGGACATTCAGGAACTGATGGATATCTATGGCATCCCTGAGGATCGCATCTGTGACTATGGCTACAGCCCCGTTGGTAAGGGCTACGTAGAGTATGAGTCAGACTGCGACTTGCGCGATACGGAGAAGATTCCTGTAAAGGAGGATATCTACGAATACTTCCAGCGCGAGGTGTGCCCCTATGTCGATGATGCTTGGATCAATCTGCCACCCACGAAGATTGGTTGTGAGATCTCCTTCAACAAGTATTTCTACAAGCCAGCCCCGTTGCGTTCTCTCGAAGAAAATGAGCGTGACATCCGCGAACTCGACAAGCAGAGTCAGGGCTTCATCCAGTCACTCTTTGATTTAGTGTAACATGGCAAAAGACAAAGAAACAGATATGCTAGCTGCTGTGAATACAATAAAGCAGGCGATATTGGAGAGTCAGTATCGTGCAGCAAAACTTGTAAACAGAGAACAACTGGCTCTCTATTATAGCATCGGCAAGTTCGTGTCGGAGAACTCGCGTGAAGGCACATGGGGAACAGGTGCCATCGAGACCATCAGCCAGACACTACAGAAGGAGTTGCCAGGACTGCGTGGATTCTCACCTTCGAATATCAAGAATATGCGCCAGTTTTATGAGCAGTGGAGTATGCTTACAAATCGCCAGCCAACGGCTGTCGATATGCAAACGTCTGAAAATAAAGATGTTATCAACACAACGCAACTCCTGGACATAAATCGCCAGCCAATGGCGGGCGATTTAGATTTGATGGATTTCTTTGCCTTAGGTTTCACTCTGCACATGGAGATTCTTGCAAAGACCCAAACACTCGAAGAGCGCGTATTCTATATTCGTCAGTGTGCAGCCATGAGTTGGGATAAGTACGAACTGCGCGATATGTTGAAGGCCGATTTGTTCCACCATCAGGCTCAGATGCCTAATAACTTCCTGAGAACCCTGCCCAAGAAACAGCAGGCACTCAAGGCTATTGAGATGTTTAAAGATGAGTATCTGCTTGACTATATCAATGTAGAGGAATTGGGTGTTCGCGATCCTCAGGATATTGATGAGCGTGTGATTGAGAACAGCATTGTTCAGAACATCAAGAACTTTATCATGACCTTTGGCAAGTCGTTTACTTATCATGGTCATCAGGTGCATTACGACAAGATGGGGCATGACCATTGGGTTGATTTGCTGTTCTTTAATCGGGAATTGAAGGCACTTGTGTGTGTTGAGTTGAAGAAAGGAGCCTTCAAGCCTGCTTATTTAGGCCAACTGTCTCTCTATTTGCGCATTCTTGACGATGATGAGCGTCTGCCAGGCGAGAATCCCTCAGTTGGCATCATACTCTGCAAGGATGCAGACAAAGCCTATGTTGAGTATGTGTTGCAGGACTATAACAAGCCAATGGGTGTAGCTACTTATAAGGTGACACAAGATCGTCTCCGTGAGTTGTTGCCTTCTGAGGAAGAGATGAAGCGCTTGTTGGTTAGTGACGATAAAAGAGAAGAACGATGAAACGATACGATTCATATAAAGACAGTGGCGTAGAGTGGATTGGAAAGATTCCAAGCCATTGGGATTCAGCATCTCTTCTCTATTTGCTTAGAGCTAAGATTAGCGACGGTCCTCATGAAACCCCCAATCTTATTGAGGATGGAATACCTTTTATTTCAATAGATAGTCTTAATGATACAAAGGAAATAGATTTTTCTGTTGTGAAAAAATTCATATCGTATAAAGATCATGAGAGATATTGCAATAAGACCAAGTTGGAAAAAGGAGACGTCCTCTTTTCAAAGGCTGCTACGATTGGAAAAACTGCTATAGTTGGAGATGGTGTTTTTATGGTTTGGTCTCCTCTTGCAATTTTGAAACCCAATTTAGATAAGATTAGTTCTCTCTATCTATACTACATCATGAATTGCAAGAAAGCTATTGAAGAGGTTAGTCTGTCTGGTAGTAAAAATACCCAAATCAATGTAGGTATGAGGGAACTTGAAAAAATACGTATACCTATTCCATCAATTGAAGAACAGAGTAAAATAACATATTTTCTAGAAAATGAGACCTCTAAGATAGACGAAGCGATAGCCCAGCAGCAAAAGATGATAGACTTGTTGAATGAGCGCAAGCAAATCATCATCAACAACGCTGTTACCAAAGGTCTCGATCCCAACGTCAAAATGAAGCCCAGTGGCATTGACTGGATAGGAATGATTCCTGAAGGCTGGGAAGTACTTAGAATTAAAAATCTTATAAGCTTGCTTACTGATTATGATGCAAATGGTTCATTTTCAGATATAGCGAAGAACTGTAATATAAATGTGGGAGTTCCTTTCGCTTGGATGGTAAGAACTACAGATTTGGTTAATAAAAGGTATGGTATAGTTGATGGTAATAATTTTTGCGATCAAAAAACCTATAATTATCTTGCAAAGTCATCCTTATGTTCTGGTGATCTATTGATGACGAAAAGAGGGAATGTAGGGAATGTCTATGTAGTGCCCGATTGCGATCAGCCTATGACTCTTGCACCAAACCTGTACTTATTGAGAACTTTAAAAAATAAAGTCAATAATAAGTACTTGGTGTATTATCTTTCATCGTCGAAACCTCAAGGTCAATTAGCATTGTTAAACAAATCAACGACTTTAGGTGCATTATATAAAGATGACGTTAAGGGGCTGAATGTTGTCATTCCCCCTTTGAATGTTCAAAATATATTAGTTGATTGGATTGAAAAAAAGTGCCATGATGTTGATGCCGCCATAGATAATATAAAAAAACAAATTTCCCTCCTTCAGGAGCGTAAGCAGATTATCATCAATGATGTAGTAACAGGCAAAGTAAAAGTAGTATGAGCAGTATTCCTATCACATATCATGCAGAATGGTGGGTGCCAGCAAAGGCTGATCTGAGCCAAAAGGAATTGTCCATGATTCCTGAAGGCATGGAGAAGAAATATGCTGGCAACTTGACGTATGATGGTAAAAATGATACGACGCTCGAATTATATATTTTACCCAGCAGACACAGCGCTACTCATTTTTCTCATAATGATGTAATGTGGGGAGAAGATACCAATGGGAACAAATTCACATTGTTTAATGTGGAAATGCTGAAAGGATCTTATGGTCAATTCTCTAAAACAGAATACAAAGTAGGTTTAATTTTATTGGGTGAACATGTGCTTTCGCTTAATGATACAAGATATAGCCAGTGCGTAGTGAAATATCCCTACTTGAAGCATTGGGCTTTTGATGACAGACTGAATAGAGATTTATTTTCTAAAGATATCTCATTAACACTAACAGAACAAGATAGGAATAGAACGCTTATATCTTCTACTGTAAGTAAAGGAGTCGAGTGGAAACTTAATTATAATTTTGATTTGTACTGGAATGATTTTGATGCGACGATCAAACAAGATACTTACTTGTTGATAAAAACATCAGAAGATATTTCCATTCATAACTATCTTCATCAAATACTTGAGTTTTCTCAGTTCCTATCAATAGCACTTTTTTGTGAGCAGAGTCCCAATGAGATTTCATTGGTTAGTAAGGAGAGTGGGAAAAAAACAAAAGTGCTATTTACATTGAGTAGTTCAAAAGACCCTCGAAGCAAACAATTAATAAAGTATTATGAGTTGTCAGACAAAATCCCCGTCATGTTAAAGAAATGGCATGAACAGTACGAAAGAGTTTCGCCCATTGCTGGTTATTTGATAAAATCGCTCAATAATAAAAGTACTTTCGACGTACCGGATTTCCTGATTTTAGCTCAGTCTCTTGATGGGTATCACAAGAGATTCGTAAACAAAAAAGATGGTAAGGACGTCAGACAATATGAACATCAGATGACAGTCCTTTTAAAGAAATTCAAGAGTGTCAAGGCAGTTAGCGATTGTCATATTGATCCTGAAATACTCAAAGATTCACGTCATAAGTATTCCCATCTTTATCCAGATGAGGAGCCTACAAAAGCAGTAGGGATAGATGATCTCTATTGGTTGACGGAGAAGTGTAAAGTCCTTCTGACGTGCTGTATCTTAAATATGATGGGACTCACGAATAAAGAAATCAATCTCTGTTTTGAAGATTCTCCAATTAGTGATATCGTGTATTTATTGCCTTTAAGTGAAAGATTAAGTTGAAATGAAATATTGACCTATGACGACAAGTAAGACGAACGAACAGGCTTTTGAGTGGCTGATAGAGCGGGCACTCGTAGGTTCAACAAAGGAAGAGCGCGAGGCAGCAGGGCTGACGGATGTGGATGCCCAGCAGCCTGATGCCCAACAGTATTATTGGGGCTTACCCAAGGATTTGGATAAGAAGTGGGCTGTGGATATGCGCAGGCTCTGGTCGTTCCTCGAAACCACCCAGAAGGAGGAGCTGGAGAAATATACTGGCTCTGACATCAAGACGGAGGTGACAAAACTACTCTCTAAGGAGATTGAAACGTTTGGTGTGATAAAGGTGCTAAGAGAAGGCTTTGAGGTGAATAACATGAAGCTGAAACTCTTTTTCCCAAAGCCATCAGCTGCTGACAGCACGCTTTCGCATGTAAAGTACAGCCAGAACCAGTTCTCGCTTACACGCCAACAGACTTATTCGGTTTTGAAACCTGGGGAGGAGATTGATATGGTGCTCTATGTGAACGGCATCCCTCTCTTTACTTTCGAGCTAAAGAACCCATGGACTGGGCAAACTGCCAAATACAATGGAAAGAAGCAATACGAAAAAGACAGGAATCCAAAAGATACGCTGTTGAGTTTTGGCAGATGTCTGGCTCACTTTGCAGTAGATAAGAATGAAGTGCTCTTTACCACTAAGCTGGCACTCGACAAAACTTACTTCATGCCCTTTAATAAGGGACTGCCCAACGGACAAGGTGCTGGAAACCCTGTGAATCCTGATGGTGGTTATAAGACGTCGTATCTTTGGGAACATGTGCTGCAGAAAGATACGGTGGCTGACATCATCATGAACTATGTGCTCTTCGACTACGGGGAGGCTAAGACCCAGAAGAAGGTGCCCCACATCATGAAGAACGCCAAGAAACTGATATTCCCCCGTTATCATCAGTTGGATGTAGTCACCAAATTGGAGGATGATGTGGCAGAGGTTGGCGTTGGCAAGACCTATCTGATAGAACACTCTGCTGGCTCTGGTAAGTCGAACTCGTTGACATGGTTGGCTTTTAAGCTGATCAAGACTTGCCCAAAGTCGATGGACGCCTTGAGAGCAAAGGCTACGAACCTGGCTCTGTTTGATTCTGTGATTGTGGTAACGGATCGCAAGCTGCTTGATAAACAGATTACAGATAATATCAAGGCCTTCGGACAAAGCGACAAGATTATTGCCCACGCTGATTGCGCTGATTCTGGAAGCAATACCAATAAGACAGGACTGAAACAGGCTATTGAGCAGGGGAAACGTATTATTATCACCACGATACAGAAGTTCCCGTTTATGTGTAATGCCATCAGCGACGTGAGTGATAAGAACTTTGCCATCATCATCGATGAAGCGCATAGCTCTCAAAGCGGAATTGCTGCTGACAGTGTGAATAAGGCCACTCAGAAGAATGATGACGACATAGAGAATACGGACGACCTGATCCTGAAACTGATGAAGGAAAGAAAGATGAGCACCAACTGCTCGTACTTCGCCTTTACGGCTACACCAAAGAAAGAGACTCTGGAACGGTTTGGCACCCAGCATGGCGATGGGAAATACTACCCTTACCACCTGTATAGTATGAAGCAGGCCATAGAGGAAGGCTTTATCCTGAATGTGCTATCCAACTACACCACCTATAAGAGCTATTATGAACTCACAAAGAGTATTGAGGAAAATCCACAATACAACAACGAGAAGGCTCAGAAAATGCTGCGTAGGGTGGTGGAACGTGATCCCAAGACCATCAGGGCAAAGGCAGAGGTGATGTTGGATCACTTTGATGCAAAGATCTTCCGCAACCACAAACTTCTGGGGCAGGCTAAGGCGATGGTGGTGACGAAGGATATAGAATGTGCCATCACCTATTATCAGGCTTTGCAGGATATTGCCAGGGAGAAGAAACTGCCTTATGGCATTCTGATAGCATTCTCTGGTTCAAAGACCATCAACGGAAGGGACTATACGGAGTCTGAAATGAATGGCTTCCCAGAGTCGAAGACTGCTGAGGAATTTGAAAAAGACGAGAACCGTATCCTAGTTGTGGCCAATAAATACCTGACAGGATTCGATCAGCCAAAGCTTTGTGCGATGTATATAGACAAGCCTCTGGATGGCGTCTTGGCTGTGCAGGCTTTATCACGCCTGAACCGTTCTGCGCCAGAGCTGAAAAAGGTGAGTGAAGACCTCTTCATCATGGACTTCTATAATACCACTGATGGTATCAAGGAGGCCTTTGATCCCTTCTTTACTGAGACAACGCTTGCTGGGCCGACGGATGTGAATATTCTCCACCAGTTGAAGACCACGCTGCTGCAAATTGGCGTGTTCGATATGGAAGAGGTGTATGAGTTCTCTGCACTTTATATCCAGGGTGCAGAGGCTGACCAATGGGCGCCGATCCTGGATACTGCTGTAGAGAGATTCGACCATGAGATAGAGTGGCCAGAGAATGGCAAAGCCGACTTCAAGATGAAGTGTAAACAGTTTGTAAGAGTCTACTCGCGCGTGGCTGCCATCATCGATTATGAGGTACTGGATTGGGAAAAGCTATTCTGGTATCTGCGCTATCTGATTCCTGACTTGCATGTGGATAGTACAGGTGAGGATATCAAGGACTTGCTTGATAATATCGACCTGAACACCTATGGCTTGCGTCGCACAGCACTGAATGAAACTATTGGCTTGGATGCTGGAGAAGCAACTCTGAATCCCAATAAACCAGTGATGGTGAATGCTGGCGATGATGATGACGATAAGGATCCTCTGGATAAGATTTTGGCTGAGTTTAATGAAAGATGGTTCAAAGGCTGGGAAGCCACACCTGAAGACCAGAAGGCGAAGTTGCTGAGTATTTCGAAAGCGGTGACAGAAAACGAGGATTATCAGAACCTTGTTGTAGGCAACCCTGACCAGCAGGCTGTGGACGACTTGATGGCAAAGATCATCGATGGTATCATTCGCCAGAAACGAAAAGGGGATATGTCGCTCTATAAGGAATACCAGCAGAACGAGGGGTTCAAGGTAAACTTCCGCGACCTGATTGTGAGGATGGTTAGCGACACTACAGGCGCATTGGCTCTTCAGTTAAGAAAGCTGCATCGTGTGGAGGATGATAACGAGGTAAGAGAACTTGTGTATAATCGCATGCTGATGGACAGGGAAATTTCAAACTATGAACTCCAGCGTGAAATCATGGAGAAGTTTGGAGAACGCTATGGAGGTATGAAGCCCAGAGACTGGGAGCGCATCATTAGTGATTATACCCAAAAGGTGAGAAATACCCCAAACTCAGGCGGTGCCATCATTGTTAATAATGAAACAAAGGATTCCTCAGTAGTAGCCGATCCTCTGTTGCCACCTAAGGAGGATTAATAATTGAAATATGATGCTTGATGTAAGTGCATATGAAGTGATAATGATTGTTCATGAACTCCATCAGAGAGGGTATGAACAATTAAGGTTATTCCCTGGCATATCGCCTAATGGTATGTGCTGGCGATGGATGATCTATCCTAAAGTGCTGATGAAAGACAATAGTTTTGAACATCATGGTGATTGCACTCCTTTTGAATGTCTGCGTGGTTCTACTGGCGTTGCTTTCCCAGAAGAAGGGCAGAAACTTAAAACGGTTGATGACTTCATAAGGGGACATGAGGACTTTGTGAATTTGGCTAAAGGTGAGGATAAAGCGTATGTGGAATGGTTTGAGCAGATAGTGGAGCATGCCAAGAATAAAGATTTCCCCATAGCTTTTGAAGAGTTCTTTGATGCAAAGGAATGGAAGTTTA
>OCTX012212675.1_pt1 | contig 11701 bp, 9 predicted proteins | sample 1539691 | NCBI WGS metagenome assembly OCTX01 (sample SAMN02144231, study PRJEB22623) | gut metagenome | biome: sheep rumen | host: Ovis aries | place: New Zealand | reverse complement strand
AAGGGCGAACTCCCCGAAGGCATCTCCTTCAGTTTCGGTGCCCAAGCCGACATGCAGAACGACATGGTGGCGGAATTCAAGACGGCCATCGTCATGGCAATCCTCCTCACCTACATTTTGCTCATCGCGCTCCTCGAAAGCTTCGCACAGCCCTTCATCATCATGACGACCATCCCGATGGGCGCCATCGGCGTGCTGCTCTCGCTCGTGTTTACGGGCAAGGCGCTCTCGATGATTGCCCTCATGGCCATCGTGATGCTTATCGGTGTGGTGGTGAACAACGCCATCCTTTTGCTCGACGAAGCGAACAGACTGTTGCGTAGCGGCAGCATGGGACGCAGGTCCGCCATCATGACCGCCGCCAGGACCAAGTTCCAGCCCATCGTGCTTGCAACCGTCGCTTCCGTGGTCGCCCAGCTCCCGCTGGCATTCGCACTCGGTGGTAACGTGGCCGCCATGACCCAGCCGATGGGTATCGCCTCCGTGGGCGGTCTCATCGTTTCGGCCATCCTTACGATGTACCTGGTGCCCACGTTCTTCTGGCTCCCGAACGCCATCTTCCACAAGGCAAAGAAGGGCGTGAACAAGATCAAAGCCAAGCGTGCCGCCAAGACTCTCCAGGTTTAGGTAAATTAGACATAGAGCAAAGCCCTCGACGAACTCCCGTCGAGGGCTTTTTCGTTTGCATTTTGCCACTATTGTTTGCACGTTCGCACATTGGCGTTTTGTAGCTTGCGCCTTATGCAAAAGACTGTCTACAGCAAACAGGAGCAACACGATTCCGTTTTGCGCGTCGCCATTTCGAACATTCACGACGAACTCGTCCTCGAAAAATTGCGTGTGGAATCGGGCTGCCGCGTTGAGCCCGAATACCGTCCCGAAACCGAAATAAGGCAAATAATCCGCGCTCGCTCCCTAAACGAGTCGCAGAGCCTCCTCGAGGCCCTCACCTCGCCTATTGAAAATCTTTCTACCAAAAACACCTGGGAAGCAGAACCCGTCATCAACTTGGTGGATTCCTTAATCGACACCGCCCTCGGGCAAAAGGCTACCGACATCCACTTGGAACCGAACGGACAAGAACTGCGCGTGCGCTTTCGCAAGGACGGCCTGCTCACGCACTACCGGAGCCTCCCCGCATGGCTCTCAGAGCCGGTGCTTATCCGCCTCAAGCTGCTGGCGAACGTCGACATCACCGAGCGGAGACTCCCCCACGACGGCAGCTTTTGCTTTGACGGGTCATGCGGCAAGGCGAACGTTCGCCTCAGCACCATCCCCATCCAGACGGGGGAAGAACCCGCCGAGAAATGTGTGCTACGGCTTTTGCCAGCCACCGACAACGGAGCGACACTCGCAAGCCTCGGGTTCGGCGAGCCCCTGCTCCGTGCATTGCGCCGCACCTTCGAGTCACCGCAGGGGCTCTTCCTCATCACGGGTCCCACAGGGAGCGGGAAAACGACCACGCTCTACGCGGGACTCCGCGAAATCATCGGCCGCAAACTCAACGTGACGACCATCGAGGACCCGGTGGAGTACAAGCTCGAAGGCGCAAACCAGGTGCAGGTCAACGAAAAGTGCGGTTTCACGTTCGCCGCCGCACTCCGCTCGATTTTGCGCCAGGACCCCGACGTGATTCTCGTAGGAGAAATTCGCGACACCGAGACGGCGCAAATCGCGCTCCGCGCCGCCCAAACCGGCCACCTGGTGCTAGCCACGCTACACACGAACAGCGCCAGGGCAGCCACCGCACGCCTAGCCGATTTGGGCGTGTCGCCCGCCCTTTTGCAAGACTCCCTCCTCGGTGTCGTCGCACAACGTCTGGTCCGCAAGCGCCCTCCCACGGGCAACGCGGCAAGCAGTTCGGCGGGCGACACGGCGGGCGGCCGCACAGCCATCGCCGAATTTTTGAATCCCGACGGCAGCTACGTGGACGGGAGCCTGTTGGAACAGGCAAGTCGGCTCGTGGCCGAGGGCGTCATCGAAATAGCCGAGGTCACTCGTGTCCTCGGCTGCATCAATTAAAAAATCAACGCTTGGTACTGTCGGGCGGAGCCATCAGCTGGCGCAATGAATCCACCAAGACGCTATCCTTTTTGGGGAACATGTTCTGGTAGATCACGGCTCGGCGCTTGGCCATAAACTGGCTCTCGCGCATGTTCGGGTGGTGCTTACCCGGACTCGCGAGCATAGCCGCCAAATTGATGGCCTGGTCCACGCTCAGCTTGCTGCAGCTCTTTTTGTAGTAGGTCTTGCAGGCTTCTTGGCAGCCGAAAATATCCTTGCCCCACTGCGCGTAATTGAGGTAGAGTTCCAAAATGCGGTCCTTGCCCAACTCGTGCTCCATGAGCAACGCGTACGCCAGTTCCTTGAACTTGCGTTCCCAGCTGCGCTCGCCGCTCAAAAAGAGGTTCTTCGCCAACTGCTGCGTGATAGTGGATCCGCCGAACTTAGTCTTGCCCGACATACGGTTCGCGTTCAGCGCCTCGGCAATGGCGTTCACGTCAAAACCCGGGTGGAAGTAAAAGCCAGCGTCCTCGCTCGCGATGACCGCCTTCTGCAAATACTGGCTAATGGAATCGAGCGGCACAAAGGTGTGCTTGATTTCAACACCGGGGTTGGAGTCCCTGAGCGCCTGCATGTACTTGCTCATCTCGGGTTGGTCGTTTTTAAGCACCGCCACGCTGTCGTAGAGGTCGTACACATACACAAAGCCCTTGTACAGGGCGATGGATGCCACAATGGTAAAGGCGGCAGAATAAAGAATCAATCCAAGGATCACCACCCTAAGCAAAAAATTGATGAACCTGTATATGTAGCCTAGAATCTTCACAACAATGTTGTTGCGAAAGGCCTGCCAAAAACTTTTTACTTTCTGCCAATTCATGTGTCGAATAAAATAGATAAATTTTTGCGGTTATTTTTTACCGCCAAACCATTCGTTAATGTCCTGGCCTTCCGAAATCACGCCCTTGATGTTCTCCATGCCCTCGCCCAGCACAATAGTGCGAATTCCCGCCTGGCCAAACACCGTCTGCAGGTATTCGGTTCCTCGACGTCCCGCGTCGTCCTTATCGAGGCACAGCACCACGCTCTTGTTCTTGAACAGCGGGAGCCACTCCACCTTGAAGCTGCTCACGCCGGGGATGCCCACTGCGTTGATTTTTTGATTCAAGAAGGTGAGCGTATCGACCGCGCCCTCGCACAGGTAAACCCAGCCGACCTTCTGGTCGAGTGCCGAGAGGTTGTAGGGGTACGGGACCGAGCCCGTCAAGTTGAGTTCCTTGGGCACCACCGTCTTGTCGATGGCGCGCGCCTGAAAATAGAAGGCTCGGCGTCCCTCATCCAGGTACGGGAAAATGAGCGGGTGTTTGTAATACTTGAGGTTCCCCTTTTCGCTAAAGAGGCCAACGTGCTTGAGAATCTCTAGCGGATACGTTTCCTTGAGCCGCCGGTTCAGTTCCCCGTAGTCCACGATGGTGCGCAACAGCATCTTGTCCCACACCGGCTTATAAATGCGGCGGCGCGCAAGCCAGGCGGCGGCGGGAGTGTCGTCGACCGGCGAGAGCATCTTGAGAAAATTGAGAATGAGTTTTTTGCGGTCGTCCTCCGGGATGAGCTCCTTCTTTGGGGACGGTTCGGGAACAGCAGCGACGGAAACCTTGGCGGTCGCCATTTTCGTGACAGCAGCCTTGCCACCGCCGGGGAGCAGGAACGGGTATGTTTCCACCAGCCAGTCCAGGGCCTCGGTAAAGCTGCAGTTCTTCACAATCTGCACCAGCGAAATCACGTCGCCGCGAACGTCGTCGCAGACCCAGCAACGAAAGCTCCCGCGCTCCTCCGAAATAGAGACCGAGGGCGTGCGGTCGCCGTGCACATGCCGCTGCGGGTAAAAGCAACGGCAGCGCCCACGAACCACCTCGACTCCGAGGGCTTGCGCCACGGCGGTAATCGAGAGCGACGCCTTGAATTGTTTGAGTTCTTCGCTGGTCATAACAATTAATCCCCACTAAATATATAAACTATATTTTTGTCATGGATTTACGCGAAAACGAAATGATGAGCGCCCATACTTCCCTCAAAGTGGGAGGCCCGTCACGTTTTTTTGCAAAAGCAGAATCCTCAGCTGACCTCGCCGAAGCCAGGCGCTTTGCCCAGGAGCAAAAAATCCCCTGTTTTGTCGTTGGCAAGGGGACCAATTTACTGGTCAGCGACAAGGGGTTTCGGGGGCTTATCGTCCAGCTGGGCAGGGCCTACTCTAACCTGGAGAACCTCGAGGGCGCAAAGATCCGCGTCGGGGCGGCAACGCCACTGGCACGCCTCGCCCGCGAAACCATTAACCAGGGGTTCGCCGGCATGCACAAGCTCGCGGGCATCCCCGGGAGTCTCGGCGGCGCCATCTACATGAACGCGGGCGCCTACGGGCAAGAGATTTCGCAGACCTGCATCGAGGTCGAATCGGTCGACAGCGAAGGGATCGTTCGCACAAGGGCCGTCGCCGATTGCGACTTTGGCTACCGCCACAGCATTTTCCAGGAACTCGCCGCCGCGGGCAAGGGCGAAACCATTACCGCAGCCACGTTCCAGCTAACAGAAGCCAGCACCATGGGCAAATCTAGTGCCGACCTCGAAAGCGAAATGCAGGAGTGCATGGCAAAACGCAAGGCGAGCCAGCCGCTCAACATGCCGAACGCGGGTTCCACCTTCAAGCGCCTTTCTGCAGGTGCCACCGAAACACCCACGCAAGTCGCACCCGGCTACTACATCGAGCAGGCGGGTTTAAAAGGTTACCGCATCGGAGGTGCCGAGGTCAGCACGCTGCATGCGAACTTCATTGTGAACGCAGGCGGCGCCACGGCAAAAGACATCAAGGAACTAAGCGAATTCGTTCAGGCAAAAGTCGCCGAGAAATTCGGCATTGAACTCAAGCGCGAAATTATTCTTCTTGGGGAGTTTTAGGTTTCTCAGGAACCGGATCGTAGCGGTTCAGAATCCGCGTAATCACGGCATATACAACGCCGCCCATAAGTCCACCCGTCAAGTCGGCAACCAAGTCCAACACACTGCTGTCGCGAGTCTCCACAAAACTCTGGTGGAACTCATCGGTGCACCCGTAAGCGAGGGCGAGCCCCCCTACAATCAACACACGCAGCCACTGCCGCTTGGACCATTCGTTACGGGTCCAAATCATGGCGTAGCATCCGGCAAGCGTCGCGTATTCGCAAAAGTGCGCCAGCTTGTCCCAAACGTGAGGGAGGTCCTCCAGCTGTTCCACGGTCAGCGAGGAAATCTTGAAGATAATCGCCATGCAAAGAATGCAGGGCACGGCGCGGAAGAACGGATACTTTTGAAAAAGCGATTCAAACATCTTGGATGCAAATGTAGAAAAACGCGCCTCCTTTTTCTACATTTTACGCTATGAAAGCGATTACCCTGAAGGCCGGACGCGAGAAGTCCGCATTGCGTTACCATCCATGGATCTTTAGCGGCGCCGTCGACGAAGTTGTCGGCGACCCGGAACTTGGCGACACCGTCGAGGTGTACAGTTACCACAGCGACTTTTTGGGCCTTGCCGCCTACTCGCCCAAGTCCCAGATCCGCGGGCGTTTTTGGACGTTCGGCGAAAAGGCAAATATCGACCGAGAATTCTTCAGCAATATTTTGGACCGCGCCATCGCAGCACGCAAGAGCCGCGGCTTCGACATCGCCGACAAAGAATCCGCCTTCCGCCTGATTAACGCCGAGAACGACGGCATCCCGGGCTGCATCATCGACAAGTACGGCGAAATCTACTCCGTCGAAATCCTTGCCGCGGGCGCCGAACTCCACCGCAAGGACATCTACGAATTGCTAGCCGAAAAGACCGGCTGCCGCGGCATCTACGAGCGCTGCGATTCCGACGTGCGCAAAAAGGAAGGGCTTCCGCTCCGCACGGGGACGGTCTTTGGCGAAGTGAGCGACGAGCCCGTGATTATCAACGAGAACGGCATCCTCTTCCCCATCGACGTGAAGAACGGCCACAAGACCGGCTACTACCTGGACCAGCGCGACGCCCGACGCCGCGTAGGAGAGCTCGCCAAGGGCAAAAAAGTTTTGAACTGCTTCTGCTACACGGGCGGCTTCGGCCTTTACGCCCTCCGCGGAGGCTGCGACCACGTTTACCAGGTGGACGTTTCCAAGGACGCGTTGAAGCTGGCAAAAGACGGCATCATGCGGAACAAACTCGCCACCGCAAAGGCGACCCACGTGGAAGCCGACGTGTTCCAGTACCTGCGCAAGTGCCGCGACAAGGCGGAAACATTCGACTTCATCGTACTGGACCCGCCCAAGTTCGTCGAGAGCAAGGACAACCTACAAAAGGGCGCCCGCGGCTACAAGGACATTAATTTACTTGCAATGAAACTCCTCGCCGAAGGCGGCATGCTCGCCACCTTCAGCTGCTCGGGCCTCATGGAAATGGATTTGTTCCAAAAGATTATCGCCGATGCCGCCGCCGATGCGCACCGCCATATGCAGATTATCGAACGCTTCGGACAGCCCGCCGACCACCCCGTGAATACAGCCTTCCCCGAAGGCCAGTACCTCAAGGGACTCTTGGTGCAAGTCTTTTAATTACCGCCCGCGGCCCTTGAGGTCGAACCGGCGCACTCCCGCGAACTCGTTGCCGAATTCCACAGTCCACTTGCCGTTTTTCATATAAACTCGTGAACTGTACGGAGCGACCGTCGCATTCAAGTGCGGCACAAAAATCGCCGTCGTCGACGAATCCTTCACAGTCGTGTCCTTCGTCGGGACTTCATCGCCGAGCGAAAGCAAGCGCCACATCTGATTCCATTCCCAATCGTCGGCCCAGCTCTGCACCACGCGTTCGCCGTCTGTTGTCGAACGCAGGTACATGTTGCTGTGCTGCATCTTCATGCGCACTACGGAACCCTCGTACCCGGACTGTTTTTCCATCACCACCTTCTGGTGGGCGCCTCCATTCCAATTATAAAGTCCCATGGTCACGCCGGCGTCCGTCTTCTCGTTCGGGACTTCCACCACCACGTCGCCGAAGTTGATGCGGTAGGTGCTCGAAGAAATCGGAGTGATGGTTGCGACCGCGTTGTCGCCTGCACAGTCGCCCAGCGCAAGTGCGCCTTCATTATTTACCATGCAGGTGCCGAAGTTCATGTTCAAGATGCGCACCGTGTCGGGCTTTGCGGGCTTCGCCTGCCACACACGCACCCAGTCCGCCTCGAAATACGCCGGCTTGTCCACGGTGATATCAATGTCGTCGCCCGCCCAGCCGCCAATGGCGAGGTTCACGATAATGTACTGCGCCGCGAGCTGCTTGATTTCGGTCGGGCGGCTGTAGCTTGCAAACTTCTTGTCGTCAAAATAGAAGCTGAGCGTCGTCTCGTCCCACTCCACACCGTAGTTGTGAAAGCCCGCCGAGCGGTCCACGTCATCGTCCTTATGCCCGCCGAAGGACGCCTCGTGGTCCCACGCCGAGCCGTGACTGCTGTACCAGCTCGGGTCCGTGTAGTGCAGGTAGTAATGGTGCTGCTTTCGGCTCGCGGGAATCTCGAGGATGTCGATTTCCGGAGGCCACCCGTCCTGGAGAGTCCAGAACGCGGGCCACGTACCCTTCTGTGACGGAGCCTTGAAGCGCCCTTCGATGTAGCCGTACTTCACCTCGAAATGGCCCTTGGTGTCAATCGCCCCAGAAGTGTAATCTACGGGAATTTCCTTGCCGTTGAACTTCGCCGTCCGCCCGCTCGCGTCGGGGTGCGTCTTCTTTTCGCCCTTGAGCTTGAGCGTACCGTCGGAGACGATCACATTCTCTTCGGCGCAGTAGGCACGGTGGTTGTGCGTGGGACCCCAGTTATACGTGGGGTTCCATTTTTTCTTGTCGAGGCTGGTGCCGTCGAAGTTATCTTCGAACACCTTGTCCCAGCCGCTGAAATTCGCCGGAGGGTCCGCAAAGGCAAGCGTTACCGCAGCCACTCCCGCAAGAACCAAGAATTTTCTTTTCATATCCTAATCCAACCTCATCCAAACAAGGAATTTAATATTCTCTCACTAACCAGGTACTTCACTTAGCCAAAATTTACGTATATATTTTATAAAATCAGGGATAGCGGTGTCGTCGCCCTTCGTAATATTATCCCGAATCTTGCCAAGACGACCCGACTTGTCAGCACCTCTTGCCCATTCGGCGATTTCTGTAATCTTTTCAGAATCGTCCCATATTCCATCATCAGCCATATCAGTTGATATTTCTGTCAAAAGATCCACGAACTCAGCCTCGCTCCTGTCTCCCTGAAGTAAAATGGTAAGAGCAAGTAATTTGGCATCATTTTCGCCATCCCCAAATATATACATAGATTCCGCATCATCTGTGCCGGTCGTATCTATGTGAAATTGGTTTAAAATTTCACAGAGTGCCGCACGTTTAGCCTGCTTAAACGTTTTCTTTTCTCTTGTAACAAGATAATAAACACGTTCAAGTTCCAAGTGCGTCAAAACATTCATATTCGCCTCGCTACGCTTACGCATATCCGTCATCCCAGATAAACTAATTTGTCCATCCGAAATACGTCCCGACACAGGATTTCTATAGAAGCCTCTAAAACGAAACTTCGCATATTGAGAAACCAAGTCTCTTGCCGCAAATTTGTAAAAACCGTAATCACGAGTTACCTCTCCGATCTGGACAACACCTGTCGTCTTCAAGGTTTTACCATCACTAAGTTCAAGCAACAAAACTTCTGATCCCTTCAGAAAAAATCCCTTTCCCAAGAAATCAACCGCAGCGTTTTGAGAAAGTGTATCCGGTTTTTCTGCACCTTTCAACGGAACCGTTAAGGAAACTTCCCCACAAATTAGCGTATACGCGGAATCCGTAAGATCAACAATGGAACACCCCCTGCTTTCATCGCCCTTCTCGCCAGTATCCCCTTTCTCGCCTTTTTCGCCAGTGTCGCCCTTTTCGCCCTTCGCACCATTCAACACCACACCGATGCTGTCGCCGTTGCAGACAATCTTGAGCCCGCTCTTGTCGGCAAGTTCTTCCGTAGAGCAACTATAGTCTTCGCCCTTCACATATACAGTATCCTTGCTGCCTTTTACAACAACCGTATCCTTGCCGCCCTGAACATAAACAGTATCGATTTTGCCCGAAAGAGAAATCCATTTTTCATCGGAGCAAATACGAGCAGAAGACTCGCCCTTCACAAAAGCCTGTGCACCTTCGTTCTCGGCACCGCATTCTGGCAAATCCTTTTCTGCGGAGACAACATCCATGCCGACCTGATTGACCTGCGTGATGTTTTCCGTAGTACTTTCATCGCATGCTGTATAGAAAAAGATGAACAGGAGTCCTAAAACAAGCTTTCCAAAAGACGCCATATTGTTACCTCAAAATCCATCGCATCTTAATTTATGTTATTGCATACAAAAAATCAATAGGCACTAGGCTGCAACAGTGCCAAATACGCCCCAAAAGCAAAGAATCCCGGCGTAAAGGCCGGGATATGCATATTGTATTTTACACCATTCACTATCGCGCGCGGCGCGGCAGTTCAGAAGCATGCTTTTCGAGCCACACGGCATCTTCGAGTGCACGTTCGGCCTCGGTGGCCCAGTCAGAATCGGGGAACTGCTGAACCACTTCACGGTAGCGCGTCACGGCGCTGTGGAAGTCACGCATTTCGCGGTAGATGTTGCCCATCTGGAGCATCGCGAAGTAACGCTCGTCGGGGCTGATCTCCGTATCGAGCAGGGCCTTGTACATCTGTAGGGCGGCCTCGAAGCTCCCCGCCTTAAAGAGCATGTTCGCATTGGCGATAGAGTTGCCTTCCGCCGTGGCGGCCTGCGGTTCCGCCTTCGGTGCTTCGACTACCTTGGGCGTATCTGCAACGGGGGCCGGCTCGGCTGCCGCGACTGCCTCGGCAGGGGTTGCGCTATCCTGGACCGCAGGGGCGTTGAGTTCCGCCAGGCGGTCCTCGGCGGGCTTGCGGAAACGTCCATCGGGAGCGGCCTTTTTCAGGTAGGCGGCGAGGGATTTCTTTTCCAGCTCCTTGCGGTTGGTCTTCTGGTAGACCATGGCGAGGTAGTAGTTGGCGTCGTTACCCTGTTCCGCGTAGGTCAGGCCCTTCTTCAGGTTGAACTCAGCCTTGTCGAACTCGCCCATTTCGTAACGGGTCACGCCGGCATAAAAATAGGCACCCGCATGCCCAGGCTTTTTCGAAAGCACTTCGCGCCACAGCGGGGCGGCTTCTTTGTACTTGCCCTCGGCGAGCAGCGCCTTGCCCTTTTCAAAGGGGTCCTCGCTTGCCGCGGCGGGTTCCGCTTTGGCAGGTTCGGCCTTGGGCGCCTCGGCGACCTTAGCGGGCTCTTTGACGGGCTCCACCTTGGCGGGTTCTGCAGCTTTCGCAGGCTCTGCGGCAGGAGCGGGTTCCGCTTTTTGCACTTCGGCAATCTTCTTGGTCGGCACGGCGGGCTCCGCGGCGGGTGCGGGCTCCGCAGCCTTGGCCTCGGCGACCGGCTCTGCGGCAGGGGTCGCCTCTGCAGCGACTTCCTCGGCAGGCTTGTTCTTGGGGTCCTTCATGCGTTCGGCGTCGGCCTTAGCCTTTTGCCCCAGCAGCTCGTACACCTTGGCGGCCCCCTCGTAGGCGGCGCTCATGGACGCGTTAAACTTGTATGCAAGACGGTAGTTGGCAAGGGCGCCACTGTAATCCTTCATCTTCACGCGGACTTCGGCGGCGGCAAAATAGGCGTCGGAATTCCTGGGGTCCTCCGCCAAAATGGAGCGGTATTCGCCCAGCGCCATGTCGTATTCGCCCTTCGCCTCAAATCGGGCGCCCTGCTCCAAGCGCGGGTCGGCGGCAAGCGAGCTGGAAATTCCAAAGAGACAAGCCAAAGCAATCGCAGAAATCCGAATATTCATGTTTTAAATGTAGTAAAAAGTCCAGGGAGAAATGGCGAAAAAAAACAAACCCTCGATACAATCGGGGGTTCGTTTTGGAGGATGTTTAAACGTTCCGAGCGAACGGTCTTATTACATCATGCCGCCCATGCCACCCATGGAGGGGTCCATGGCAGGCGCTGCCGGCTTGGGTTCCTTCTTCTCGGTCACCACGCAGTCGGTGGTAAGAATCATGGAAGCGATGGAGGCAGCATTCTTGAGGGCCGTACGAGCGACCTTAGCCGGGTCGATGACGCCAGCCTTGATGAGGTCTTCGTAGGTGTCGGTCTTCGCGTTGTAACCGAAGGCGTCCTTGCCTTCCTTCACCTTGTTCACCACCACAGAACCTTCGAGACCGGCGTTCTGCACAATCTGGCGGAGCGGCTCTTCGATGGCGCGGCGGATGATGGCAGCACCTGTCTTCTGGTCGGCGTTGTCGAATTTGAGAGCATCAATGGCCTTCTCGGCACGGATGAGGGCAACGCCACCACCCGGAACAATGCCTTCTTCGACGGCAGCGCGGGTTGCGTGCATGGCGTCGTCGACGCGGTCCTTCTTTTCCTTCATTTCGACTTCGGTAGCAGCACCAACCTTGATCACGGCAACGCCGCCGGCAAGCTTGGCCAGGCGTTCCTGGAGCTTTTCGCGGTCGTAGTCGCTGGTGGTGGTTTCAATCTGCTTCTTGATCTGACCGATACGGCCCTTGATGGAGGCAGCATCACCGGCACCTTCCACAATCGTGGTGTTGTCCTT
>OCTX011961714.1_pt1 | contig 11701 bp, 10 predicted proteins | sample 1539691 | NCBI WGS metagenome assembly OCTX01 (sample SAMN02144231, study PRJEB22623) | gut metagenome | biome: sheep rumen | host: Ovis aries | place: New Zealand | reverse complement strand
GATAGTTGCAGTGAGTGTCTGCACCTGTGGCGCCTCCTCATTAGCAACGGTCAGCAGGCGGTTGCGATTGAGCACGGTCTGGTTGTAGTCCTTGATGAGTTGCGTGGTGGCTCCGTCGGTGAGTCCTACGTTGGAAGGTATCACCTGATACTTGTTGCGAGGGTCGCCGACATAATCGCGCAGATAGTCGATAAGTCGGATCTGGGCATCGGCTTCCGATAAGCGAGCAGAAAACTGGTTGCTCAACTGTACGGCCTGTGTGGCATCGACAGAGAAGCCGGTCACAGCATGGCGGCGTTTATAGTCGGCGAGTTCATCTTCGGTAAGTCCTAACTCTTCGTTGATTTTCTTCACGCGCTCGTTGATAAACTCTTCGGTGCGCAGTGCCACCTCGTTTTTGTCGGCATTGGCCCTGCGGTTATAGCATACGGCCAACCGGCGCAGGAAGTCCATGCCACGTTGCGGGTTCTTGTCGGTGAGAGTAACCTTGGCTATGTCGGTACGTTTGTTGGTGGGTTCCACTGTCATGGCCGACAGATAGTTGGTAGCCACCAGCATTGGTGGCAGAATAGTGACAATATAGGTTTCGCCTGTCTGCATCTGAAAACGTTGAGAGGCAGTCAGCGTCAGCGTGCCGAGACTTGTTTTGATACATGCGGGTAGTGAATCTATGTTCTCCTGAAAGAGTTGGATCCGATTTTTCTTTTCGTATCCGGGATGATATGATTTGCCTTCTACAAGGAAGCCATCTTTTTTTCGCGTTATTTCCATTTGAATGCTGGATATTTCGCCCCATTCCATATAATCCTTGTCAAGACTGTCGAGCACAACCGGATCCAGTTCTACGTTGACAGCCTGTTTACGGTAAACGATTTTGTCCATGATATGCCCCTTGAAGCGGAATTCGGCATTCAGATGCAGTTCGCGGACCACATCGCGCATCAGAATGCGCGACTGCATGACCTCTACTTCGTTGTCAATCCCCGAGGAGTTGGTCACAATTCCCATGTCCATCATATTGGAGAGCAGCTGCGAAGCATTTGTGTTCTGTTTCCGCTCGTCTTTTATCAACATGCGGGCCGACAGTTTGTAGGTTGGCTCAGTGTATCGCAGATAAAGAATGGCCCCACTCACGCAGATGATGAATGAGAAAAGAAAATACTGCCAATTAAGTACCAGAAGGGCAAATACTTTCTGGAAGCTAAAATCAGCTCTTTTTCTCTCGTCGCCTATAAGGTCTTTCAGGTCGTCGAGGTCTTCCAAATCAAATTCTACTTTGTCTGACATAATTTTATTATTTTATTTTATAATTGTTTACACGTTGAAGTCGATAAAGTCTTTCAAGGATTTGACGAGGCTTTCCGATGCAAACTCGCCTATTTTTTTCAGTGGACGGAGGTCCATGTGGAGCAGTTCGCGAAGCGCCTTCTCATTGGTAGCCACGTATGCATATTTATTCTCTTTTATCATCAGGGCAGTGGCTCTCTGATGTTCGTTGCGATGCTCACCTATCGATGCTATGCGTGGAAAGATGACCAACGGCTTAGAGTTGCGTAGAGCAGACAGAATAGTCCCCATGCCAGCATGGGCTACAATCAATCTTGCCTGGGCAAACACCTTTTCAAATTCATCGGGTTCAATGAAATCAATGAGTTTAAAGTGTTTAGGTTTGTATTTACCCCTAAGGGCCTGAGCATAGATCTCTTCGTCAAGCTCAGGTGCGATGCGGTCGAGAATCTCGATGAGCCGGTCGAATGGAATCTGTGTGCCAATAGTAACGAATATCATAGTTGAGATTTGAATGGTTAGTTATTATCCAAAGATGTCTCCGGCATAATGGATTTTGGCTGTAGCCAAGTGTTGCCACTGCGTATAGACTCTGGAGACGAATAAAGCCGCAATCCTTCCGCTTAGGGACAGGCGGTTGACGTTGGCGATGCTGTCTATCCAAATGGTCTTTCTGCGTAGCAGCCATCCAGCAAACACACAGATCAGTCCCGGAGCGGCTCCAGTGGTGATGATTGCATCGGGCTTTTCCTTTCTGATGATATTCAACTGCCTGAAGAATGCCGGTATCAGTTTCCAGGCATTTGAACGACTGAAATCAGTAGCCAGATAATAATTCTTACCTTCTACCATCGCAGCACATTTTGGATGTGTTGAGACATATACCATCTCATAATATTCCTCCAGGGGCCTCGCTATCCGCTGCAATTGTATCCAATGACCTCCTATCGAGGCTACGGCAATTACTTTTTTCTTATTCATTTAATCTATTGGCAATACTGTAAATTGACCGAGTTTGTCTAAGAACGCTTGTGTGAAATGATTCATATATCCTCCGCTTGATGTCAGGGTTAGTTCTCCAACATAAACATGTCCGTTGACATCATACAAATCTACCCGCATCTGAGGATGTTCTTTGGAAAGAATTGATGCAATACGTAACATAGTGTCCAGTGATGCAGGTTTGGGCATCAGTTTCTGTTCTGGCACATAATGGGAGGAATAGCGAAGGTACTCTGGATGAGCATCCCAATTACGGTCATACACGCCAATCTCACAATAATACTTATTATGCCGGTTACTGTAACACACAATACATTCCGGTTTGCCATTGAAGCTCCATATCTTGTAATCTACAAGTGATTGTGATTTGTTGGGCTGTGTACTTCCGTCAAGCAGTCCTTCGGCAATAATACATGGTCTAATCTGTTTATAATGCTCTTCGCCGGTAAGTATGCCGTAGGGTGTCTGAAGAGTCTTTCTAAAATACTGAAGTGTTTTTTCTTTATCCAACTTCTTCTTGTCGGGACACACTACGACATCGCCACTGCCGTTGTTGCATTTCATGACAAACTGCTGAGGCAATTGGTCCCAATCTATCTCATCCACCGTGTCCCACTTGCCTATGAGCGGGATAAGGCAATCTTCAAGACCGCAATCCTTTACATGTTCTCTGACGCGATACTTGTCTGCCAGCAATGGCCACGAGGTCGTGTCGCCATAGAACTTCATCCAGTTGATCTTTTCGTTGATGTCTTTGGGATGCTCAAAGTTGGGCCAACGGTGCAACTTGTAGAAGAACTTCACTCTTGCCACACGAATGGGTGTCAAGATCTTTAGCTTTACGAGTATATGGACAAAAAATAGGATGATCGTCTTCATAACAATTTAATACTTTTCAAATATTCTTCTGTCATTACACGGTCAGCTTGATATTTAGCCGCCTCATTCCTTGCTCTTAGGGCCATTCCCGTTAGGTCAGCTTTTCCCAGGATACACTTTTCCATGGTATCAGCCAATGCAGACACATCGTGAGTCGGATAAACGAGTCCTAATTGTTCACCAGACAAAATCTCGGCATTGTACGCCCAATCGGATGCCAATACGGGCAGGCCTGCAATGAATGCGTCAATAAAAACACCTGCGAAGCCTTCACCCTTCCAATATGTAGGAAAAACCATAGCATGATAGGTTGCCAAAATGTCATAACCCTCGTAAGTCCGCAATTCCAACAAGCCGTTATAATTGGCATTATCAAGGTCGTTTAACTTCTGTATAAACGTTTTTTGATATGAACCATCAATCTTACCATAGAAGTCAACGATGAACTTGTCTTGTAGTCCCTTTCCGTTGAGCATTTGGATCGCCTCCAGCAAATAGTCACAACCTTTATCTGGCATGATGCGACTTAAAAACACAAAGCGCAACTTGTCGCTTGACTTCCTGACGGCAATCGCTTTATCCAAATCCGGATAATAGGTGATGGGTTTGAAGTTGGAAACAAATTTGGCATTGGTCACTCCGGCAGACTCTAACTCTGCTATCATTCCTTTGCATTGCACAAGATTAAATTTCACATAATTGAAAATGTCTGCCTGGAACCTGCCTTCTTGAACAAATTTCCCGAAAGCGCCACCGATAACCCAGTGAATAATGTCGCGACGGACATGCAAAGCCTTGAACAGCTTGAGCATGCCATAGACATTTTTTGCCGAGGTGGAGAGGATGATGGTGGCATTCGGTTGGGTGATGAAAGCCCACAGCGCCTGCAAGTAAATCCATGGATGGCGGTTCTTTTCGTAGAAGTCCAAGACGGTCACCTTGCAGTACTTCTTCAGTTCCGCAAGGATAAATTGGTTCTTGGTGGTCTCACCATCCACGGGAGCTCTTCCCTGATTCACCCAACCGACAAATATAATATTCTTCATTTGGCCTTAGAGTTATTTCACAATTACCTTTTTTCGTGTTCCGTCAGAATAGAGTACGATGTTCATACCCTGATGTAAAGCTGTTTTCTTTTTACCAGTCAAATCAAAGTAAGATTCGACATTTACTTTTTTATTGACTGAAGAAATCTCTGTTACAGTTGCATGGGTTAAAGTGAATATGACGGTGCTGTCCTGGCTCAATGCTGAGTTTAGATGCTGATAGTTGAAAAGCCTCGCTAAACACATTGGTCGTGCCGATGCGGTATTGTTCAATCTGCAAAGTATTGTTGCTTCCGTTGTAGAGTTCCACCCATGAGTCGGGGAAATCGTGATTTGTCATCAGGAGGTCCACGTTCGACTGCATCAACTCATTGATAAGAAGCTTTCCTTGTGCAGTAGCAAGTGTGCAGCACAGAGAAGCAAGGAATAGAATAAAGGACCTTCGTATCATAGTTATTGAGTATCTGAGTTTTTCAGAGTGATAACTTTGGCAGGTACACCAGCCACGACGGCATTGTTGGGGACATCCTTGGTAACAACTGCCCCAGCACCGATAGTAACGTTATTGCCTATGACCACAGGGCCAATAATAGTGGCACCTGTATTGACGAGGCAGTTGTCCCCGATTTCAAAATAGCACGGTCCTGGATGATTCTTACCTATCACCACCATAGGCAGAACACTGCAATTTTTACCTAACTTCACATATTTCCCAAATCTCCTGAAACCTGCATGGATAGGAAAGAACCCAGGTCCTACCACATTGGGATAAATAAACAATTCTGATTTCAGTTTTAGTCTCCGATAATTCCACCACCAGAAGAGGTATGGGATTTGCTCCAACATGTTCCTTTTCTTGTTTAGCCAATATTCATAGTGGCGCAGTGCCACCATGAACGCCCGAATGTAATATTCGTCACTTCTGGTTAGCCATTTTATGAACAGATGATTAGGGTGTCCGTACGCTTGTTGATCTGCCTTCAGATAGGCTCGAAGATCTTCTTTTGAGTGTATCATTTTATTATCAGTATTAATTTCAAAAACAGTTTCAGCAACTTGTATGTACGTAACAATACGAGCTGACGTGTTATTCTCAGGTAGAATGTGGCTGGTTTTGTTGTCTTTACGATGTGACGGATAGTTGGCTCTTCGACAAGACACGTCATGTCCCATTTCTGTGCCACAGCCTTCTGCAGGTTTGAGTAGATGCGTACACGGAAGAACCAGTCGCACATCTCCTTTTCAGGGAACGGCATGTTCCAAGACAGATATAATGCCTTCAGATCATTGTACAGGAAGAGTATGGTCTTGTAGTAGTCAGAATGAGACTTTCCTGTCGTTTGTGCCGGCATTGCACGGTAATAGTAACCGCTGTAGGATATAAGCCGCAGGGATTGGATATGGCTATAATAGCGATAGTTAAATACAATATCTTGCGAGCGTTTCAGCGGAGGGAACTCCACTTGGTTCTCACGGATAACGGACAACTTGAAGAGTTTCTGTGTGGGATTGCTGACCACACCCATGCGGAGCATTCGCATGTATGCCTGGCGCACAGCATCTTGTCCGGTAATGGACTCGTTGGCAAGATGCTTGGGAAGAATCCTTTTAACCTGACCCCTTGGGTTGCATTCCACCTTGATTCTCGTTGAAGCCACAAGGTCGTAGTCATCTTCACTTTGGGCCTCATATAGGTTCTCCAACAGCTCCGGCTCTATCCAGTCGTCAGGGTCAACAAACATGACGAACTCACCCTGGCAGTGTGCAAGCCCATTGTTGCGGGCAGGGCCACTGCTTGCATTCTCCTGCCAAAAGACAGAGAAGCGTTTGTCAGTCTTGCAGAAGTCTTGGGCTATCTCATACGAACCATCGGTGGCTCCATCGATGATGATGATGACCTCAATGTTACGGTAGGTCTGAGCCGCAACACTCTCCAAGCATTGCTGCAAATACTGCGCTACGTTGTAGGTGGGCAGCACTACGCTGATTAAAGGTTCCCTATTCGGTTTCATGTTTCCTATATAATGCCTGTTGATAATACTTTAACAATGATGCTGCAATACGCTCAGATGACCAGTGCTCTGTGGCGTAAGTTTTGTTCTCACCCCCTTTTGAAGTGGCTTCCAATGCGTTTTGTAATGCACTTACAGCACTTCTCATATCATGTGGGTCAAAGGTGAAATTGCTCGTTTCGCGCAGTAAAGGCCCTACGTTCCCCACATCAGGTCCAACCACAACTTTGCCGGCATGGAAGGCCATTGGCAGATTACCTGAATTAAGGATATCAAGTCGCTGGATCAGCACCACATCGGCAGCGCAGAAGTAGCACTGCATCATATCATCGGGGATTACTACATTACAGAAGTTGATGCCCCTCAGCCTGTAGTTGATTGTATAAAACAAACGAGTAATGAACTTCTTAGGATTCCATGTATGTAGCGTCTCACGATAGAAACCTGGCATAAGGAAAAGAACTGAACGGCCTAAAGACTTTTGCATATCAAGCACGAAGTTCCGTTCCCGCTCAGTGCGAAACTTTCCAAAGCTCAGCACTATTTTTTTGTTTCCTGGGAGGCGCAAACGATTTCTTGCCTCTTCACGAGTAATAGAAAAGCTATAAACATCGTCATAAATATGATGAGGAATAACGACATGACGGGCATTTGGATATTTGGATTTTAATTGTTCACAACTATAATTACCTAAATGATGGATGTAGTCGGCATTATTATAAATCAGTTCATAAAGGTGTAACAGGTTTTCGTTCTTATTTGTATGAGGCCTTAAGTTATGGCAAGTATAGAATATTTTCTTTCCGTGCTCCTTAAGCCAAACAAGGCGCTGATTCATACGTTTCAGTTCTTCATCTGTCACCTGATGACCGAACAAGCCAAAAAGTCCTTCTGGCCACTGGAAATGTATGATGTCGTAACCCAAAACCTCATCTGTCCAAAGCAGTTTAAGGCCATAAGCCACCTCGCACCCCTGCTTCTGTAGAGCGTTGCCAAGCGAAGACACAAAATGATTGATGGTTCGATCAGAAGGTTCTTTGACTACAAAATAGACTTTCATAATAGAGGTTTTACAAAATGGTATAGTTTGTGATGAAGATGAACTAATAAGAATACTTTTAATCTTTCATGCTTATGACCATGTGTCTGAAAGAAGACAGAGAATGCTTTTTTGCGACATTCCTGTCCAACACGTGCCTTGTATTGTTGCATTTTGCTGATAAAAAGAGCACGGTTTACTTCCCATATATCTTTCTCGTTACTAAAATAGTTATATGACCAATTCAGGAACTCACATTCAGACTTCAGCTTGCGCTCTGCTATCTGTCTGGATTTGTCCGGAGTAATGTTCTGACTGCTTCTACGCCATAGGACATGGGCACCAGGAATCTTAAACATTCCTTTCTTCCCACAGAAGATGCACCAGGTAGCTACATCGCTTCCCCAGGCAAGGTCGAAGTTCTTGAAACCACCCGACTGTTCATATATCCTGCGTGAAAAGACATTTTCTACCACGTAACTGCGATATTTCCCAGAAGACTTCCCCTTGTAATAGTCGTATGCACTAAGAACTTGTGGATAAGCTGGAAGCTGCTTGGTCACCTTGCCCTCGTCATTGATTTCATTCACATCGAAGTGATAGAGGTCGTATGCACCTTTTGTTTCATCAATCGTTCTCAATAACAGTTCCACGCAGTTCGGTTCCATCACATCATCGTCAGAGAACAACCAGATATAAGGCTCGTCTTTACTCATGGCAATGCACCGTTCCCATTGAGCCACAAGATCTTTACCGCCCAGATTTCTGTCGAAGCGCAGATATACCAACTCTATCTTGTCACGATATTGGTCAACAATATCACCTATCGGTTCAGGACTGCAATCATCACCTATATACAAGGTAAAATCCTTGCATGTCTGGGCTGCAATAGACTCAAGCGCAGCTGGCAGGAATTTTGCCTTATAGGCAGGAATGATGATGGCAAGTCGGCGTGTCATATTATCTGGTGTGTACTTTATCAAAAGTGTTATATATCAACCTATCCTTGAATAGGTGATAATAATATGTCCAAACAACAGGTATGGCTACGCCTACAATTAGATAGGCTATCCACCATCCTTGTCTGGCATATTCTTCTATCACAGGAAACTCTGAGAGTTGCTTTATGGGAAGATGGTATATCGCAATAAGCATTAACGACACTAATTTCATGGACAGGAAATGCCAAGTAAGCACCTCCATGGTATGATCGCCTATGAATACAATGCACTTCATAGACTTATTCTCAGTTTTTTGTGCAAGATACTGGCTCAAACACAGTAGGGTGAGAATAGCCAATATGGCAGTGAATGCGTGTGGAAAAATCTTCCAGTAGTCATAATTATGCATGGTTGTAAACCATAATTGAGTTCCTGCTACAACCAATATAACTGCTAAACACCAAATCCACGGGCGTTGGTGAAAGTCCATTTGGTGTTTCTTGTAAAGATAGCCTATATAGAGGAAAAAAGCAGCATAAAATTCTCGTGTGCCTATATTGAAATAATAAAGTTTCCAATCACCTATTGACAATATAACAGATAGTGCCAACAACAGAAGAGCCCCCCATGCGTTTCTTTTCAGTACCTTCAGAGCAATATAGAAAATGAAAGAACCAATAAATAAGAGCTTCATGAACCAATACGCTCCCAATAACTGTTCATGCCCTTGCATTTGGGTGGTAACGGAAATAGCTCTCTTCAAAAAATCGGCACTTGTATAGAGAATGGATGTCTTTCCCCCATAGCCATATTCATCGCTATAGATATGCAGATGATAGAAAACATTATGTAAAAGCAGGAACAGAAGCGACCATTTCAGGTAAGGCCAATATATTCCCATAAAACGCTTCTTTATAAAGGCAAGGGCATCGTCTAAATATTTGTCTTTAAAACAATATCCGCTCATAAAAAAGAACGTAGGTACTACGAGCATGGAAAAAAAACGGTTTATGAACCCTGGAGATAGGGAGTGAACCATTACCACTAAGGCAATGGTAATCCCTTTCGCTATAGATACGCTTTTATCTCTCATGATGATTTTTCTTTCGATTATCTGCTGAGTGCTTTCAATATCACAATAAGTTGTTGTCTGCGAGTCAGCTTCTTACGCTTCATGATTCTCCGCAATACAGCATACAGCATGAGCCTTCGCTTCTTGGATTCTATCATCTTCATAGTCATGCCAAGCAGAAGCATTGTAGGATAAACAGAACCTAACTCTCCTGTACCTATTGAGTAAACCAGATACAAAGTAAGGGTGGAAGCTCCCAGACCAGTTATAGCCTTTCTCTTTGTACGATTCCTCCAAAAATAGAAGAAGATGATTGAATAAAAAGTCGCCCATAAAATGAGACCGATGATTCCCTGCTCAAGCAGATTTTGTAAGATAACACTTTCTACACCATAGAGACCACTGACTGACTCTTTATCCTCAGCGTATGAATGCGCCCAATACCCTTTTCCCAATCCTAACCATTCATTCCCTTCCGTATAAACAAGTACATAAATGTATTGCGACATTCGCAATGCAATAGAACTCCCACTTGTTTCACTGTCTTCAACGAAAACATCAGTCACCTGATTGACTTTCTCTTCTACGGCAGGGACAGTGTAATATGACATTATCATAAGAATCACTGCAATCATACCATACATCACATTTCGGTTCATTTGGAAAACCCACATGCTGTAGTAGGCTATGGAAAATATGGCACTCACCCATACAATGCGGCATCCACAAATCAATATTCCGAATGAACAACATGCAATGGCTATCATAAAAGCCCTATTGCTTTCCAAGCGCTGATACCATCCATGCAAATGAAGTATTAATAATGCCGCACATATATAACCATAGTCAAAAGCGAACTTAAACATTGACTGTACTCTGAAACGACTACTATCTGTATATACATCACCCAGAGAGGCACCTTCCATTACCATACTTGTCTTGCCTTCTGTCAAGGCATTGACAAATATGGCATTCTTTTGTATATAATTGAGCGCACCAAAGGCGGTAAGCACAATCAGACAATACAGTGAAACTTGCAATACAGGCTTTAGTGACTTTTCATTCTTGACAGCCCAGAAGGCGTATGCAAGGGCAAAATACTTGAACAGAAGTTCAGACTTTATCGTTTCTGCTATTCCTGTGTATTGACTAGTCAATGCAGATAACAGTGCAGAAAAACAAACAATCAAAAGTGGAATCCATAGATAGGGTGTATATCGCAATCTGTTGAAATGTCGCGGCAGATTTCTCCATTCTGAAAGCAGGAAGGTCGCTTGTAGTAAGAAGTTTGCTTTGTGCAATGGAATACCGGGAACATCCACCACTGTCAGAGTCATTGCACCCATGACTAGCATAGCCGCCTTCCATTCCCGTTTAACGTAGAACATCAGGCCGCAACAAACCAAGGTGACAATGATGGCAACAATCTTCATTATTTATTCAATCTTTTGATTCTGTCTTTTAATCTTTCACCTTTCTGTCTGACGTAAGCCACTGGCAGCAATAGGTGTGGCATGATACCGACACTCAATGTTTCCTTTTTAAGCTGATGATCTTTTTTCTTCAATGCTCTCATAAGGATAAGTGTCGTAAGATTAATGCGTTGCACTAATGATAACGGTTTGCACTGACCGTTCATCACCAGTCCGGCATAGTAGCGATAAATCTCATTTGTCATTTGTATTATCTTCTGATGGTTGGACATGATCATGCCACTTTCAAGCGAACGATAGCAACCTGTCTGCTCTGGCAACCAAATGAAGTCTCCCATCAGGGCGGCACTCAATGTAAGGGCAAAATCCATCTTTATGGGACAGTTGGCGAAGGATTCAGATTTCCACACCTTATAGCGGTACATGCTGGTGAGCACCATGATGTAGTTGCCGTGACGGAGCAGCGTAGGCAGGTTGTCACCAGAATGGGAATGGCCAGGATAATCTTTTATAAATGGTCTGCTTATCGGATTCCCTTCGCCATCAATGGTCTGAAAGTTGGTATAGACTAATGTCACCTGGGGATTGGCATCCAAGGCGTCCACCTGCTTTTGCAATTTATGCGCGTCGGTCCAATAGTCGTCACCATCACACATGGCCACATAATCTATCTCATCTGTCACTTCCCGATAATATCTCAGTCTTGGTTTCTTGATGCTGTAGTGATTGTATTTCAGCAGATAAACTGCAAAATAGCAGTTCTTGTTCTCCTGATGGCGAGCCACCGTCAGGTGGTAGTCATCGGTTTCCTTTGTCCACTCTGTGTCAAAGTGGTCGTTCAGGTATTGTTTGATGACCTCTGGCTCTCCGTCCGTGCTGGCATCGTCCATGATGAGACAGACGAACGGAAAGCTCGTCTGCTGCATGCAAAAACCATCCATGGTATCCTTGATATAGGATGCCTGGTTGTAAGTGTTGCACCACACAGAC
>OCTX012251439.1_pt1 | contig 11703 bp, 7 predicted proteins | sample 1539691 | NCBI WGS metagenome assembly OCTX01 (sample SAMN02144231, study PRJEB22623) | gut metagenome | biome: sheep rumen | host: Ovis aries | place: New Zealand | reverse complement strand
AGCGCTGCGACCCAACATATAAAAACAGCAAACGAAGGCTTTCCGTCCTTCGCGCTGAATATGGTCTTGGGCTGGATCATTGGGAGATAGGCTACGTCACCAACGCCATCAATGAGCTGGTCGCATATCCCGAGGCCGATCTTCCCGAATGATGCAAATGCAATAAGAAGCCTTGCGGCTGGCGACTAGCAAATGATAACTTGGACGAGCGAGCGGCCGTCCTGCCGCCTTGCCCACGCTTTGGCGAAGTCTTGCCCACACTTTGCCAAAGTCTTGCCCAGACTTTACCCAAGTCTTGCCCAAGCTTTGCCAAAGTCCTGCCCAAGCTTTGGTGAAGTCTTGCCCAAGCTTTGCACAAGTCTTGCCCACGCTTTGCCGAAGTCCTGCCCACGCTTTGGCTAAGTCCTGCTGCGAGCATTGACGGCGGGCGGGATTTTCAGTATACTTCACCACAAACACCGGAAACACATTCCGTCAAACACAAGGAGGTATTTAGCAGATGAGCTCACAGAACAGGCAGGGCGGCAACATGGCAGACAATGACAGATTCAGCAGGCGCGACTTTTTCAAGGGGATGTCGTTTATTGCAGGCGGCGCCGCGCTTGGTGTTGCAGCCGGCCCGGGAACTGCTCTCGGGGCGGACGGACAGGATCCGGTCGGTGCGGAAATGCTGGACTATCCGGTGCAGGGATTGGAGACCGAAACATCGCGGCCGATAACAGTCGCCGTCATGGGCGCCGGCGCGCGCGGAAGAACGTACGCGCGGTATGCGAAGCTCTTCCCGCACGCGATGAAGATCGTGGCGGTGTCCGACATCAACCGTCAAAGGTGCCTTGCGATGGCCGATACGTACGGGGTCGAGGGGAACCGCTGTTACGGGGATTTTCATGAAATGCTCGCAGCGGGGAGAATCGCCGATGCGATGATAATCGCCCTCCCAGACAACCTTCACTGCGAGCCTGCCATGGAGGCGATGGCTCAAGGCTACGACCTTCTGCTTGAAAAACCGATGGCCCAGACCGAGCAGGAGTGCCTGAACCTGCTCAAACGTCAGCGCGAGACCGGCGCGGTCGTGGGCGTATGCCACGTGCTCAGATATGCGCCGTATTTCCGTGCGCTCAAGGCGGCGATCGACGACGGCCTTGCCGGAGAGGTCGTTTCGGTGCAGCACATGGAGCCGATAGAATATGCGCACATGGCCCATTCATACGTGCGCGGCAACTGGCACAGCGCAAAGGCGACCACTCCTATCATCCTCGCCAAAAGCTGCCACGACCTTGACATCATAAAATGGTTTCTCGGCAGACGGTGCGAGGCGGTGTCGGCGGAAGGTTCGCTCATCCACTTCCGCCGGGAGAATGCGCCGCAGGGCGCTCCAGCCCGCTGCACTGACGGATGCCCCCACGAGGCGACGTGCCCTTATTCGGCGATCGACATCTATGTGCGGCGTCACAAGCACCTGTATGTGTTCGACCTTCCCAAAGACTGCCCGCGCGAAGACTTGCTTGAAAAGCTGCGCACGACAGACTACGGGCGTTGTGTATACAAGTGCGGCAACGACCAGTGCGATCACTATGTGGCGAATCTGCGTTTCGAAGGCGGCGTGACGGCGGCGTTTTCCATGGAGGCGTTTACTCCGTGGGGAGGTCGGCGCACCCGCATAATGGGGACGCGCGGTTTTATCGAGGGCGACGGGACGAAATTCACGGTATATGATTTCAGGACGGACAGGCAGCGTGTCTGGGCGAAGAAAGTGTCGGAGATCGCCGCATACAAGGGGTCGGGACACGGCGGCGGGGATTTGGCGCTTGTGCGCGATTTCCTGAAAGCTGTCGACGCGCACGACGAGTCGCTGCTTTCGAGTTCGCTCGCGGCGTCGGTTGAAAGCCATGTCATGGGCTTTGCGTGCGAGCGCAGCAGGCTGTCGGGGACGAAGGTGCCCGTGCAGGTGCCGGCATAGCGACGGACGTCAAAATATGGTATAATTGAAAACCTATGGAAACGGAAGATAGACCGACACTCGACCTCGGGGCGATTGACTTCACCCCGGATTGGGCAAAGAGGGACGCTGGCGTCAGCGTCGGCCATGTTAAACCCGAGCGTGAAACGCCCGAGCGCGGCGCTGTCCGCGACGGAGCGCGCAAGCAGTTTGGCGACAAGAGGGGACCGGGCGACCGCAAGCCGTTCGGCGACAGAAACGGTGCGGGCCGCAGGCAGCAGTCCGGCGGCGCAGGCCGCAAGCCGTTCCAGCCGGCGGAGCGGCCGAAGCCGCTCGACGCGGAGATCAAAATCCTCCCCGAGACCAAGGCCCTCGGCACGATCATCCGCAAGCTGCAGCAGGACTTCCACGCCTACAAGCTCAAGGACCTCGCCTACTTCTTTCTGGACAACCCGGGGTCGGTTCTTCTCAAGATCACGCCGCGCGCCGCGGAAGGCGCGGCGCATCAGCCGTTCCACCAGTGCAAGGCGTGCGGCTTCGCGACAACGAGCGACGACGAGCTCGTGCAGCATCTCGTCTCGGCGCATCTCGGCGACTACTATGATGTGAAGGAGGTGGACCGCGAGCCGCCCAAGGGGAACTTCAGCTGCGTGGCGAAGTGCGGACTGTCGGGCGTTCTGCTCGGGCCGCCGAACATCCACGAGTTCAACGCGACAGTCCGCGAGATGATCCGCACGCGCTATCCGAACATGTCAGAGGAGCAGTACCGCGCCCACATAGAGATGGTGCGCGATCCCGAGTCGATCGAGGAGTGGCGCAAAGGGGCGGTCAAGAAAACCGTGTTCACGGCGAAGGGCGCCGGCGAAGGCGCGCCAGAGCTTACCCGCGAGCAGGCCGAGGCGGAATTCCGCCGAAGCATGATGCCGTCGCTCGTAGACGCGCCCAAGAGCCTCATGATTACCGCAGATGTCGCGTTGAAGAGTCCGGTGAAGCCGCTCGTCTGGGCGGTGAGGGACGCGCTCGAGGCCGAGCGCCGCGCGCCATACAACATGTGTTTCGCCCTGCGCGGCGCGTTCCACCACAGGAAGCTGAAGTTCTTCCGCGCGAACGACGCCCGCGGACCGGAGTTTGTGACAAGCGCCGATCTCAAGGAGTTCGACGCGGCTCACGCGATACCCGAACTCGCGAAGCTCGCGACATACATAGCCGACCACCCGTGCTCGCCGCGGGTCGATCTCGTGACCGACAAGGAGACCGAAAAGCATCTGGTCTGGCTCGTTTCGACGGGACACGTCGTCGCGTTCACGAACGGCGTGTATTCGGCGGTCGAGAAGTTCCCGAAGTACGGTCCGCAGTGGCAGAAGCGCAAGAGCGCGCCCGCGCCCGCCGCGCCTGTGGATACGGCGTCTGCTGCACAAGAGTCTGCTGCTCAAGAAGAAAAGAAGGAAGAACCCAAAGATGAGACTCCCGCTCAGCTGGCTTAATGAATATGTAAAGGTTGACGACATCGCGCCTGCAGAGCTCGCCGAGAAACTTACCCGCGCCGGGCTCCAGGTGGAGACGGTCGAGACCGTCGGCGGCTCGCAGCTCTCCGACCTTGTCGTTGTCGCCGAAGTTGTGGAGTGCGAGGCCCATCCAAACTCCGACCATCTGCACGTGTGCAAGGTGACGGACGGCAAAGAGACCTACCAGGTCGTCTGCGGCGCGCCGAACATGCGCCTCGGGATCAAAACCGCGTTCGCCAAGATAGGCGCGGAGATCCCCGACTTCCTTGACAGGAACGGCAATCCCGAAAAGATCAAGAAGGGGAAGCTGCGCGGTGTGGAGAGCTTCGGAATGTGCTGTTCCGAGAAGGAGCTTCACATCGGCGAGGGGACGAGCGGCATCATAGAGTATCCGGCCGAGACGCCTGTCGGTGCGCTGGTGCGCGATGTCGCGAAGCTTGAAAAGCCCGAGGTCGTCTTTGACATCGAAGTCACCTGGAACCGTCCGGACGCGCTTTCGGTCGTCGGCCTCGCCCGCGAGTTCGGCGCGATACTCCATCGCGAGGTGAAACTGCCGCCGGTCGATTTTGTCGAGAGCGATGTCGACGTGAACGACGAGGTGAAGGTTGTCGTCGAAGACGCGGTGAAATGTCCGCGCTACACGGCGCGTGTCGTGACGAGCGTCGAGGACGGTCCTTCGCCGGCGCTCATGGCGAAGCGTCTTGAACTTTGCGGCATGCGTTCGCTCGGACTTGTCGTTGACGTCACGAACTACGTGATGCTCGAACTGGGCCAGCCGATGCATGCGTTCGACCATACCAGGCTGGCGGGCCGCACGATCGTCGTGCGCTGCGCGAAGGAAGGCGAGACGATGAAGACGCTTGACGGCGTCGAACGCAGGCTCGACCCGTCGATGCTCATGATCTGCGATGCGGAGCGTCCGAACGCCGTCGCCGGCATAATGGGCGGCGAGGAGAGCGAGATCGCCGCCGGCACGAGGACGGTTCTTCTCGAGTCGGCTCTTTTCGACCCGGCTTCCACGAAGTTCACGGCCACCAGGCTCGGTCTCGCGACCGAATCGAGCTACCGCTACATACGCGGCGTCGACAAGGACCTCGCCGATTTCGCAAGCCGCCGCGCCGCGCATCTTCTGCAGAAGTACGGCAAGGCGGTCGTGGCGAAGGGCTTCGTCGATGTCGATTCGCGCGCGATGCCGCTCAACGCCGACGTGACGCTCGATTTCGAGCGTGCGCGCCGGCTTGTCGGGATACCGATCGGCAACGACGTGATGGTGGATACGCTCCGTTCCCTCGGGCTTGTGCCGCGCGAAGAGGGCGCCGGCCGCTACGCCGGTGTGGAGAAAGTGACATTCGGCATTCCGAGCTGGCGTTACGACCTCAGCCTGGAGGCGGATCTCGTCGAGGAGGTCGCCCGTCTCTACGGACTGGACAACATCCCCGACACGATGCCTTCAGCGCCGTCGGTCTCGTCGCTTGACGACCGTCCGTTCCGCGCAAAGACGCGCGTGAGGGAGGTCGCGACAGCGCTCGGGTTCTCGGAGGCGATGCATTATTCCTTCCTTTCGTCCAAGGAGCTTGACGACTTCGACACTCGGGGCGCGTCGGCGAGGCTTGTCATACCCGATCCGGTCTCGGCGGAGTATGGCGTCATGCGCGACTCGCTTCTGCCGCAGATGATGGGGTCTCTCGGGCGCAACGCTTCCCACCAGCTCGAAACGGCGCTTCTCTTCGAGATCGGCAAGGTGTTTTTCGTCAAGGACGGCAAACCGGCCGAGGCCGAGCGCCTGTCGCTCGGGTTCGTCGGCCCTGTGGGGCGCGAGGCTCTGCGCACGCGCGCGTCCGTCTCCGAGGAGGAGGCTGTCCTGTGGATGAAGGGCGCGGTTGTCGAACTTGTCGCCAAGCTGCACGCGGGCCATCTTGAGTTCGCCGCCGCCGAGCATCCGGCGTTCGCGCCGGGCGCGTCGCTTGCAGTGAAGCTCAACGGACGGCAGATCGGCGTTCTCGGAGCGCTTTCGGCCAGGCTTCGCCATCCGTACCGGCTCACAACCCAGATGGCGCTCTGCGAGCTCGACCTCGCGCCTCTTCTCAAGCGTGTCGACGAACTCGGCAAGGTTTCGGCAGTGCCGCAGTTCCCGCTTGTCAGGCGCGACGTCGCTCTTGTCGCGGCGAAGGAGGTTTCGAACGATGCGATAGAGCGCGTAATCAAAAAGAGCGCCGGGAAGGAACTCTCGCGAATCGCGCTTTTCGACATATTCAAATCCAAAGACCTCAAGGACGGACGGCGCTCGCTGGCGTATTCGCTCGAATTCCGCTCCCCCGAGAGAACGCTTACAGACGACGAGGTCGGAAAGACCTTCTCGCGAATCGTCGACGCCCTCAAGGCGACCGCGGGAATTGAAGTGAGGGAGAGTTAAAACCATTTCAGGACGTGGGTCCTGTGTTGCACGCGGATTCAGCAGACATTTCTTCGACCGACATTTTGAAAAGGGGCTTCGGCCTTATATTTGGAACGACGGGTTCCGGGGATTCTGTGCTACGGCAATGCGGGACTTCTTTCTGGAGTGCGCGGAAAGGATGAGGACATGAAAGTGAAAGCGGTGCTGTCGCTTATCGCGGCGGGCGTGGCGATGTTCGCCTGCGCTGCGCTGCAGCCCAACCCAAAGGGGGCGGTCAAGGCGCTCAAGGTGACGAAGGGCAGGCCGTTCAAGGCGGGGCTGGTGTTCATCGAGGGAAAGTATGTGCCGCCTCCGTACACGATCGAACGCTACGGGCTGGTGCTGAGGGTCAACAAGCTGCAGGCGACCGGCCCCGTGATCCCGTGGGAGGAGTTCATCAAGACGCAGGAAGGCGTCTCGGTCTCCAAGACGACGACCGGCGGCACGCCTGACGCAGCCGCGCCCGAGCCCGAGCCGGAACCCGAGCCGGAGATTCTCTCGGACGACGACGACCCTCTCGCCGATCTTTTCGACGACGAGCCTTCGTCAAAGAAGTCGGCACCGAAGAAGAAGGCCTACAAGCCCCGCCCGCGCAAGCCGACGGTCGTGACGACATATTCGTTCGACGGCGAGTTCGTCCCGAACGACACGACAAAGGCGATGCTCGGCAAGATCAATCAGTCGAGGACCGATGTCGACGCACTTCTCAGGCAGGGCGGCTTCATCTTTTTCGGCTCGGACTATTCGCGCGTGACGGGAGATTCAGGCACGGCGAAGATGCTTCTCATGAAACTGCCGGATATAATGAAGACGAGCCAGAGCGCGTCCGCGCTGAGGCAGGCCGTGCGCGCGGCAGGCTTCACCTTCATGCCCGACGAACTCTGCCGCGACCTCTACCAGAACCGTGTCGACTACATCAAGCTTCTCGAGCGGCAGAGGGCGGTAAAGGAGGAGGCCGAGATGAACGCGCTTCTTGAAGGGCGCGGCTATTGACAGCAACCATTTCACAAAGAAGGGAACAAGAAAAGATGAGACCAGTGGTATTCATAATCCGTGACGGATGGGGAATAAACCCCCGAGCGGAAGGGAACTCAGTTTACGGCGCCAGGACGCCGACGATCGACCAGATAAGGGCGCGCTATCCGCACTGCCTGCTGGACTGCTGCGGCGAAGCTGTGGGACTGCCGGACGGCTATCAGGGAAGCTCCGAGGTGGGCCACCTCAACATGGGCGCGGGGCGTATCGTCGTCCAGGAGCTCAAGCGAATCGACGACGGGCTTTCTTCAGGCGAGCTGTTCAAGAGCCCCAAGTGGCAGAACCTCGTCGCCGAATGGAAGAAGAACAATTCGACCTTCCATTTCTTCGGCCTTCTCCAGGACGAGGGCGTCCACGCCCACCAGGAACATCTTTTCAAGCTCATGAAACGCGCGCGCGCCGAATTCCCTGAAGGGAAGATCGTCGTGCACCCGTTCCTTGACGGACGTGACACGCCGCCGCGCTCGACGCTCGAATACATCGCGCGTCTCAAGACCGAGCTCGCGTCAGTCGGTAACGCCGTGATCGGCACGGCGATGGGCCGTTATTACGGAATGGACCGCGTCAAGAACTGGAAGCTCACGAGCGAGGCGTATGAGTGCATCGTCGCCGCGAAGGGCAAGAGATCCGCGACGGTCGAAGAGGCGGTCAAGGCCGAGTATGAAAGCGGCAAGACGCCCGACGGCACGCCGATGACCGATGAATACATCCCGTGCTATGTAATCGGCGACTACGCCGGCATGAAAGACGGCGATGTTGTAATGCACACCAACTACCGCCAGGACCGCGCGATCCAGCTCACCCAGGCTTTCGTCTGCGACGACTACCCGGGCGAGCGCTCGGCGCGGCCGAAGGTGACGTATCTCGGCTTCACGCGCTACTGGGACGAGTTCGCCGACTACCTGCTCGGCGCGATGGGCGCCGGAGGAGGCATGGACAATCTTCTCGGCGAAGTCGTTTCCAAGGCGGGCATCAAGCAGCTGCGTCTCGCCGAGACGCAGAAGTTCCGCCACGTGACAAGCTTTTTCAACGGCAAGTCCACGACGCCGAGCGAAGGCGAGGACCAGGTCGAGGTGAAGAGCCGCTTCGATCCGGCGACGTTCGCGAGCCATCCCGAAATGGACGCATACAATGTCACGGACGAGCTCCTCAAGCGTCTCGAGAACAATCCCTACGGTTTCATCGTCGTCAACTACGCCAACTGCGACATGGTCGGCCACACCGGCGACCTTGCGGCGGCGACGAAGGCCGTCGAGGTGACAGACGAGTGCATAGGAAAAATACTTCCACGCCTCCTTGAGCTTGACGCGCACGTGCTCATCTTCGCCGACCACGGCAACGCCGAGCAGATGGTGGACTACAAGTCCGGTCTCACGAAGACCTCCCACACGCTCAATCTGGTGGACTGCTTCTATGTCGCGAACGATGCGCCCGGTGTGAGGCTCACGCCGCTTGCGAAGCTCTCGGCCGTCGCGCCCACGGCGCTGCAGATGCTCGGAATCCCGGTTCCGCCCGAGATGACGACGCCGTCGCTGCTCGCCGGCAAGGAGCCGTGGAGCAAGACCTCGCTCAACATCTGATGTAATGTGGTCTGGAGGCTTTTAGCGGCGGTAACAGTGTCGGCATTTCTGCCGACGCTGGCGTTCGCCATAGAGGCCTCCAACCGCTACAGGAGTCCGCGAAATCCCGAGCGCAGGATAAGGAGCTCCACCGAACTTATCGTGCTTCACACTACAGAGGCCGCCGAGCGCGGCTCTCTCGTAAAGCTCTGCGACCGCGGCGAGGCCCACTACTGCGTCACCGAGGCGGGAACGGTCTACCGGATAGTCGACCGCGACCGCGAGGCGTTCCACGCAGGGCGATCGATGTGGAACGGCAAGGAGGACGTCGACAAATTCTCGATAGGCATAGAGTGCGTCGGCCATCACGACAAGGCCATGCCAGAAGCGCAGATCGCGGCGATAAAGACGCTTGTCAAGGAGCTGCAGTCCATGTACAGGCTCTCCGACGACAAGGTCGTCTGCCACAGCCATGTTGCCTACGGCGCACCTAACAAGTGGCACAAGAATAAGCACCGCGGCAGAAAGAGATGCGGCATGCTGTTTGCGATGCCAAGCGTGCGCGCGAGGCTCGGGCTTGCGAAGCGGCCGACGTCCGACGCGGACGTGCGGGCCAAAAGGCTTGTCGTCGGCGACGACTATCTGCGCAAGGTGCTTTACGGCAACATCGATACGATGCGCTCGGCCTATGCCAAGCCCGCTCCGGCCGATACAGGCGGGCTCTTCAGCTGGTTCAAACGCAAAACGCCACCGGTCGCGAAAGACTCCGCGCCGGCGAAGGCTGCGCACGCCAGGACGACCCCGGCGAAGACGACCCCGGCAAAGACGACCCCGGCAAAGGCCCCGCCGGTGAAACCGCCGGCATCGGTCAAGGAACTTGCCGCTCGCGGATATGTGATGAAGGGGACCGTTTCCAAGAACACCACCGCGTCGAAGATAGCGGGGGCGAAGTGGAATTCGCCCGATACCTACTACACAATCCGCAACAAAGTCATTCCGGGAAGCAGGATAGATCCTGCGCACATAGAGAACGGCATGTGCATCTGGATGAAAAAATAGCGGGGCGTGTCGCGCGGAGGGGCGTATTGTGGTATAATATGCGCTGCTATGGAAACGAAGACTAATCAATTCAAGGCCGAAATCGCCGAGATGCTCGATCTCGTCGTGAACTCGCTTTACTCCAAAAAAGAGATATTCCTGCGGGAACTTATCTCCAACGCCTCCGATGCAATCGATCGCGCGAAGTTCCTGTCCCTTACGGACAAGACTCTGGTCGCCGACAATCCCGAATGGAAGATCGAGATCGCCGTGGACAAAGCGGCCAAGACGCTGATGATATCCGACAACGGCGTAGGCATGGACGCGGCAGAGCTGGAGAAGAACCTCGGCACCATCGCGAGTTCCGGCACGAAAGCCTTCCGTCAGGCGCTCAAGGAGAAGGGCGGCGAAAGCCTGCCCGAGCTCATCGGGCAGTTCGGCGTCGGCTTTTACGCGGCGTTCATGGTCGCCGACAGGGTTCGCGTGGTTTCGCGCCGCCGCGGCGCGGACGCCGCCTTCCAGTGGGAAAGCGACATGGGCGGCAGCTACACCATAGGCGATTCGACGCGCGACGGGTTCGGCACCAGCGTCATGCTTCACCTGCGCGACGACCAGACCGAATACCTCGACAGGTGGCGTATCGAGGAGCTCGTGAAGAAGTATTCCGACTTCATCGCCTATCCGATAACCTTCCGCCAGATCGACGTTCCCGCCGACGAAAAGGAAGAGGACCGCAAACGCCGCGAAGAGGACGAGAAGAAGCCTGTCAACACGATGGTCGCTCTCTGGAAGCGCGCGAAGAAGGATGTCAAGGACGAAGAGTACGCCGAGTTCTACAAGCACCTCACCCACGACTGGGAGGCGCCTTTCGAGACAATCCCGTTCTCCGGCGAAGGACAGGTCGAGTTCAAGGCGCTCCTGTTCCTGCCGAAGAAGGCGACTATGGAGCTTTTCATGCCTCAGCAGAAGCGCGGCCTCTCGCTGTACGTGCGCAACGTGTTCATCGGCGACGACATTGAAATGCTCCTGCCGAGCTATCTCAGGTTCGTGAAGGGCGTGGTCGATTCCAGCGATCTGCCGCTGAACGTCTCGCGCGAGATGCTGCAGGACGACGCGGTGATAGCCAAAATCAAGAACGCCGTCACCTCCAAGATCCTCTCGACGCTCGAGACGCTCAAGAAGGACGAAAAGCGCTATAACGAGTTCTGGAATTCGTTCGGGACGGTTCTCAAGGAGGGCGTCCACGTCGACTGGGCGAACGCCGAGCGCCTGAAGAAGCTTCTTAAATACCCGACGGCCCGCGGCGACGCGGGGAAGACGGTCTTCCTGGAGGACTATGTGAAGGATATGCCGTCGGACCAGAAGGATATCTACTACCTTCTCTCCGAGCGCGAGGAGGACGCCCGCAAGGCGCCGCAGCTCGAAGCGGCCCGCAAGCACGGGTGCGACGTGCTGCTGTTCTGCGACCCTGTCGACGAATTCCTCACGGAGTCTCTGCGCGAATTCGACGGCAAGAAGTTCGTCGATGTCGCCAAGGGGGACGTCGCCTTCGGCAGCGAGGCCGAGCAGAAGGCCGAGAAGGACGCGACCGAGAAAGCCGCGAAGGAGCTCGCGCCTTTCATCGAGGCTGTTAAGAAGGAGCTGGAGTCGAAGGTGTCGGACGTGCGCGTTTCGACGCGTCTCACCGATTCGCCCTGCTGCCTTGTGGCGAGAGAGAACGCCCTGCCGCCTTCAATGGTGCGCATGATGCGCGCGATGAAGAACGAGGTGCCGGACGAAAAGCGCGTGCTGGAGCTCAACGCCGCCCACCCTCTCGTGAAGAAGGTGTCGTCGATGAAGGGCGCGGAGCTTTCCGACGCGGTGACGCTTCTCTACGACTCCGCGCTGATCGCCGAAGGTTCGCCGGTGACGGACGGCGCGCGGTTCACGAAGCTTCTCGCAGACCTCATGCTGAAGTGATGAAAACCTCGCAGTTCTGGTATCCTCTGCCGCAAAGGCTCATCGCCCAGCACCCCGCCGAACGGCGCGGCACCGAGAAGATGCTCGTGCTGCACCGCGACACGAACGTCATCGAGCACCGCCACATAGCCGACATCGTCGAGTACATCACCGAGAAGGATCTTCTTGTCGTGAACGACACAAAGGTGTTCCCGGCGAGGCTCGTCGGCACGTGGAGCGACACCCCCGGCGAGG
>OCTX012289309.1_pt1 | contig 11711 bp, 12 predicted proteins | sample 1539691 | NCBI WGS metagenome assembly OCTX01 (sample SAMN02144231, study PRJEB22623) | gut metagenome | biome: sheep rumen | host: Ovis aries | place: New Zealand | reverse complement strand
AGTCAACGTATATTAAAAATAAGTTTAACCTGGGTCAACCCTTATCGTGAGTAAGACTACAAGTAGTCAACTAAAATCGTTAAACTACATCTCTAAGACAGTGCAGGGCCGTTGCACAAAGTGTGCATGACCGTTGCACAAGTTGTGCAGAGTAGTTGCACAAAGTGTGCAGGGCCGTTGCACAAAATGTGCAGATTTGTCGTTAGACTGCTCAGTAACTACACAAGGGGGAATAATGACAAAAGAAGGACTCCGATGGTGAGAATATCACCTCAGAGTCCTCTCTTTTCGTGACTCCCGCGGGATTCAAACCCACAACCTTCTGATCCGTAGTCAGATGCTCTATTCAGTTGAGCTAGGGAGCCTTCCGGCAACTCCTTTTCGAATTGCGGTTGCAAAGGTACTGTGTTTTTTTGAAACCGCCAAATATTTTCTGAACTTTTTTCTTTTTCATCGATTTTTTCTCTTCTCTCTCCTGTCTCCTCTTTCATCTCTCGATATTTTTCAAATGCGGCAGGGTAATATGATATTTCACAGCTAACACCCTGACTAATACCACAGAAACAAAACTGATGACGACCGTCATTTCCAATCCGAGATTCAACCAAGAACAGATCTGATACACCACACCTCCCACGATACAGGCAATGGCATAGATTTCCTTACGGAAAATTAGGGGCACCTCGTTGATCAGTACATCACGGAGAACACCACCGGCGGCACCTGTGATACATCCCATGATGATAGCCACCCAGAAAGGCATCCCCATGAAAAGAGTTTTCTGGATACCAGCAATGGTAAAGAGGGCCAAACCTAAGGTATCGAAGATGAACCATGTGTTATTCAAGCGAACCAAGTATTTCCGGAAGATAACGACAATGACCATTGCGATGGCAGTACATATAATATATATGGAGTTGGTCATCCAAAATGGGGTAACGCCCAACATGACATCGCGCATCGTTCCTCCGCCTATAGCGGTGGTCAGTCCTACCACATACCCACCAAACCAGTCAAACTGTTTTGCTGCAGCCAGACGGATACCTGAGATGGCGAAGGCTAACGTTCCTACGAATTCGATAATGATCTGTATCGTCTCCATGGTCGGGAATTAATCCTTAAATCGGTCACCCCAACACTGCAACATGCGCTGGTAGAGTTTTTCCTCTGATGGCGTATGCTGGGCATGCCACAGTCGTTCCCCCTGCAAGGCATCAGGCATGAACTGCTGAACCACGAAATTACCTGGGTAGTCGTGTGCATACTTATAGCCATCACTATAACCCAAGTCAGCCATCAACTGGGTAGGAGCATTGCGAAGATGAAGGGGCACGGGCTGATTCCCTGTTTTTTTCACCAAATCGAGAGCATTACCGATACCCATATAGGCACTGTTGCTCTTCGGACTCGTTGCCAGATAGACGGCACACTCCGCCAAGGGGATTCGTCCTTCAGGCCATCCGATCTTCATCACAGCATCAAAAGCAGCGTTCGCTAGAAGTAGTGCATTGGGATTAGCCAGTCCGATATCCTCAGAGGCACTGATCACCATTCTACGGGCGATGAACTGCGGATCCTCTCCCCCTTCAATCATCCGCGCCATCCAATAGAGGGCAGCATCAGGATCGCTGCCGCGGATGCTCTTGATGAAGGCTGAGATGATATCATAGTGCATCTCCCCGTCTTTGTCATAAGCCAAAGGGTTCTGCTGTAGACGGTTAACCACCAGTTCGTCAGTCACTACCACATCGCCGCTCTCCGACTCCACCACCAATTCCAGGATATTCAGGAGTTTCCGGGCATCACCGCCGCTATAGCGCAGGATAGCTCCCGTTTCCTTCAGATCTATCTTACGTTTCTTCAACTCCACATCATCGGTGATGGCACGGTGCAGCAGCTGCAACAGATCATCTTTCTCCAATGATTTCAGGACATACAACTGACAACGGCTTAGTAAAGGACGGATCACCTCAAACGAGGGATTCTCTGTGGTAGCACCAATCAACGTTACTATGCCTTTCTCCACAGCACCTAACAACGAGTCCTGTTGCGACTTACTGAACCGGTGAATCTCGTCGATGAAGAGAATTGGACTGGCATTGTTAAAGAACCGACCGCTCTTGGCACGATCGATCACCTCACGTACATCCTTCACCCCACTGGTCACGGCACTCAGTGTATAGAATGGGGTCTCCAGCTTATGGGCGATAATCTGCGCCAACGTCGTCTTCCCTACTCCGGGCGGTCCCCATAAGATAAAAGAGGTGACGCGTCCTGCATCGATCATCTTACGCAGGACAGCCCCTTCACCCACCAAATGTCGCTGTCCGATGTATTCATCAAGCGTACGGGGTCTCATTCTCTCGGCTAACGGTTGTGACATATCACCGACAAAGATAGACATTTAATTTAAAAAAAGAAAATTAATCCATGAAAAAATGGTAGGTGATTGTTTTTTCTATGGAAAACTTATCATTTTATTTTGTATTGTCTTCGGATTGCATTATCTTTGCAACCGAGAACAAGATGATAGGTAACGATGAAGATAACGCTTCTGCAAACCGACATTGCGTGGAAAAAGCCCGAGGAGAATGAGGTGAATGCCGAGAGGATGATTCTCTCTGCGCCTGGGGCAGACCTATACGTTTTGCCAGAGATGTGGAGCACAGGATTCATCACCGACACAGAACCCGAAACCGAAGAACACGGGCGATCCCTGCAATGGATGAAAGACATGGCATCGCAAAGCCATGCTGCCCTGTGCGGCAGTCTCGCCGTGAAAGAGGAAGACGGAAACTGTTACAACCGGCAGTTCTTTGTTCAGCCCGATGGTAATGTCAGCACCTACGACAAGCACCACCTATTTAAATATGGGGGAGAGGATCGTTACTACCATACCGGCAACCAACGCACGGTGGTCAGCTACCAAGGTTTCCGTTTCCTGCTGGTGACCTGTTATGACCTGCGTTTCCCCGTATGGTCACGTTATCAAGAAGATTACGATGCCATTATCTGTGTGGCCAACTGGCCTGAGTCACGACAAGACGTATGGCATATTCTCTTAAGAGCCCGCGCCATCGAGAACCAGTGCTATGTGATTGGCTGTAACCGAGTGGGCGATGACCCGAATTGCCATTATATCGGTCATAGCGCCATCATCGACTCCCGCGGCAGAACCCTTGTGGAGGGGCAGGAAGAGGAAGCCCTCACGCTCACCGCGGAGATCGACAAAGAGAGTCTCTTGGCGTTCCGGCAGAAATTCCGTGTGCTGGATGACCGCGACCGCTTTCATCTTGCTCCCCAGTAACCACCCAGTATGACAATAATAAAACGAACAATCATATGAAAGTATCAGAAAAAACAGCGTTAACGCTTAAGACGTTGAGTAAGAGCAATGTCTGGGACATTCAAGAGAACGATGTGTTCCGTCTTTGGGAAGCGGCGGAGAAAGATGCCGACCTGAAAGAGAACATGCGCCACTACACCGATATCCTGCGCAGTGCCTTCGACATTGAGGAAATCAAGATCGACAAGCCAGAGGTCATCAAGAAATATGAGGATCGAGGCTTTAAGGTAGGCAGCATCCGCATCGACGAGTCACAGAAAATCAAATGGGGCATCAAGAAACGTCCGATCCTTCGTGTCACCGATCTCACCTACGAGAACATCCGTCATATCTCCGCAGCGAAACTCATGGAAGTGATCGACCGGAACTTCGGTGGAGGATGGGAGTCGTTGTCTCAGAGCATCCAGGACATCATACAAAGTGGATTCGATGTGAGCACCACCACCCTGCCCAAAGACCGTCTGCACAACCCCGGTGGTATGTATGAGAAGAAGGTGGCCGACGGCTTCGAGGTTCTGGAGATTCCCAAGGGGTCATGGGTAGAGGCCATCTTCGCCAAAGAGAAACAGATCATTGAACGTCCACGCACCCGCTTCGATGTAGAGGATGAAGACATTGAAACATTCAATGAGGAAGATGACGAGGACGCACCGGAGATCGAGGATCACTACAATGACCAGGACGAAGACGATGACTACGATGAGGACAAGCTCACCGAGGAGAGCTATCGCACCACCTTCGATGAGACGCCCGAAGACCTTGACCTCGACGCTGTAGAGGTGGCCGACGACTCAGAATACTAAAACTTTTGCAATTCGTTGTAAATCCGTTGCACGGGAAGCCCCATCACATTGAAATAGCTCCCGTGCAACGAGGTTACACCGATATAGCCTATCCACTCCTGAATACCATAAGCCCCAGCCTTGTCGAAGGGCTTATAGTGTTCTATATAATAATTGATTTCTTCCTCTGACAACTGCTTAAATGTCACATCGGTAGTGACGGAGAAGGCACGTTGCTTGCTGGTAGTGGTCAGACAAACACCTGTAATCACCTGATGACTGCGACCACTGATTGCCTGCAACATCCTGCGGGCGTCAGCAGCGTCTGACGGTTTCCCCAGGATCTCGTCATCCACAACAACTACCGTATCAGCAGTGATCACCAGTTCATCAGAAGCCATCAGACGGAGATAAGCTGCTGCCTTTTCCCTGGCAATATACTCAGCCACACCTTCCACAGCAAGGTCATCGGGATAACTCTCTTCGATATCCGGCAGCACACGAACCTCAAAATCTATGTCCAGTCCCGATAGCAGTTCCTTCCGTCGCGGACTGTTACTGGCTAATATGTATTTCCTACTTCTCAATTGTCAATTATCAATTATCAATTTTCAATTATCAATTATCAATTTAAAACTACCACCCAAAAGCCTTGGCATCCGACAACCACTTTCCCTGAGCACGAAGCACCTGTTCGATCACATCACGCCCACAGCCATAGCCACCCTTATAGTCACTGACATAGATACTGATGGCTTTGATATCCGAGCAGGCATCGGCAGGACAGCAAGGACAACCGCAACGGCGCATCACCTCATAGTCAGGAATGTCATCGCCCATATATAACACCTCCTCATCGTGGAGGCCGTATTTCCGAAGCAACTCCTCATAGGTCGTCATCTTCACCGCACAGTTCATGTAGATATCCTCCACACCGAGATGCTCGTAACGGAGTCGGACACTTTTGGTGGCAGCCCCAGTTAAGATTACCACACGCAGCCCCATCTTCTGTGCCAGCTGTATGGCATAGCCATCCTTGATATTCACGGTGCGCATCGGCTCACCGTCAGGATGCAACGAGATGGTTTCAGCACTAAGCACGCCATCCACATCAAACACCATAGCTCGAATCTTTTTCAGGTCGTAGTTGATCATGTCAGCACCTCTTAATATTTATCCACATGCACATTCTCCCATTTCAGGCGGTCCTCGTTCTGTGGTTTGCGCTCATCAGCCTTATGACCGATAGCCAGGATGCAAAGACAATTCAGGTTCTCTGGGATATCGAGAATGCCACGGATCACGGTGTCAGCACTGGTGCCGTCACTCAACCCACGACCGCGCATCTGCACCCAGCAGGACCCTAAACCCAGATCCTCGGCCTGGTATTGCATACTGATGGCGGCAATACTTCCATCCTCCACCCAGCAGTCGTTCTTCAGGGGATCGCCCAGTACGACGATAGCCAGAGGTGCACCTTTGATAAACTGTCCGCCCATGTCCTTGGCATCCGACAGTTTCTCAATGTCCATCTTGTCCTCTACAACCACAAACTCCCAGCCACGCTGGCTCTTGGACGTTGGTGACATCAAGGCGGCGCGAAGGATCAGCTGCACATCCTCTGCACAGATCTCCTCGTCCGTGAACTTCCGATGACTACGGCGCAACTGCACCAGATCTTTAAAATCACTCATATCTGTTCTTTTTAATCGACAATATAATGTATCATGCAAAGATAGCCAAAATTATCTAAATATCCTCCATCTCTTGCTATTTTTAAAAAGATTTATTACTTTTGTCGCGATGAACAAGCCATTTCGTGTCAGCATCATTACCCATAGTGAAGATTTGCCGCCCATGACAAGCGACAGTTTCTTCCATAGCACCGATCTCTTCCGTATTGTTGAGAAGACACCGGGACAGCTGCCGTATATGGTTATCGTATGGCGGGAAGAGAAGATTGTGGCTCACATGCTGGCCACTCTGCGCCGCCGCGGGGCATGGATCCCCCCTTACCTGTTCACCCAAGGTCGGGTATATGGTGAGGGAGAATATGCAGAAGGAGAGGACAAGAACGTGCTCTTTGAACTGATGCTCAAGGCTATCACCCGCAAACTGCTCCGCCGACTCTGTCTTTACATCGAGTTCAGCGATCTCAGTCAGAAAATGTTCGGCTACCGTGTACTGCGCAGTGAGGGATATTTCCCAGTGCAGTGGATGGAGATCCACAACTCGCTTCATTCCCTCTCGCCGCAGGAGCGTATCAACGAGAAGATGCTGCAACGCATCGAACACGCCAACGAGTCGGGGGTGCAGAGCAAGGAGGTGGAGACGGAAGAAGAGTTTAACAGTTTCTACCGACTACTGCGCCAGTTCTTCTCCTTGAAGATCCGCCGTTACCTGCCTCCGAAAAAGATGTTCGAGCTACTGAGTGACAGCGGTCATGTCCGTCTGTTCGTCACCACCTATAAGAACAAGGTGATCGGCGGCAGCTGCTGTGTCTATTCGAAAAACAATGTCTATCTGTGGTACATGGCCTCCAAACGGAAGAGCCACCCCACCCTCCATCCTTCAGCCGTCACGCTTTGGGGCGCCATCACCCATGCCGCAGCGCAGAAACGCTGGCATATTTACTTCATGGATGTTGGTCTGCCCTTTAAGAAGAACAGGTATCGTGACTTCATCCTACGCTTTGGTGGGAAAGAGGTGGGCACTTACCGCTGGTTCCGTTTCTCACTCCCCTGGCTCAACAAGTTCATCGGCTGGTTTTATAGAGAGTAAGATTACTTCCCGAAAGTATAGTTGAATCCCAAGGAAGCATACTCCTTGAACTGCCAGTATCCATGATGACCGTCACGGGTGGTATGGTCGTCGAAGCGCGGATAGATAAAGATATTGCTGGAGATGTACTTGTTGAACTTGAAGGTGAACGTGTTCTCCCACTCCAGCTCAGCACGGTGGTAAGAGGAGAATCCATAAAGACGACTCTTCCACGAAATGCTCTCGCTGAATTTCCACTCCAGATCGGCAGTAAACATCGAACCGAAATCGTTCAACACATGCTTGCCCTCATCAATACCGTTACGTTTAGAAAGAGCCAGACGATCTACATACTTCATGTTATAGGCTAAGGGAGATAACTGGATATTTCCCGTGAGGTGCTTGTTGAACCACTCCACGGTGTAGTTCATACCGATAGAGATATTCAGTGTGATAGGCGACATGAAATCACTATAGGTGAAGAAATCATTGTTCTTGTATCCTCGCATGAACTGGGTGTAGGCCAGCACATTCAAGGTATAATACCATTTCTTGGTAGCCTGCAGTCCTAACTTACTGGTCAGACGCAGGAGGTCCTCAGATGCCTTCAGGTTATGGATAGAGTCGGCACGGGATGTCTGGAAACCGAGCTTTGCCTCCAGTTTGTTGTCCCACTTCAGCTTCGACTGGTTGTCATAGTTGGCCTCCAACGTGGCACTAGCCACCATGGCATAGTTGCTCTCACCACCTTTATACCAGTTGCTGGAGATATAGTTCTGCAGGAACTGGAGATAGTAGTCGCCCTTGAATTTCCAGAAATTGGGCTTCTCCACAACGACATCTACCTGCGGCTCTTCCTGTTCCTGTGGGAGCGGAGCCACCTGCTTCACGAAAGCCACCTCATGTTTCACGGGCTGCTTGATATCTTCTTTCACAGCACCGGCATGACGGAGGTTGTTCTCACTGTCGATGATGAGATTAGGATGGTTTAAATAAACACTCATCAGAGCCGCTCCAACTTCCTGACTCTCTGTATCTTGATTCTCCTTGTTCAAGTTGAGGTTATTCCCCGCTACCGCATGGTAGAAGGTGGAGGGAGCAAACAACTGATACTGGTTATAAGCGCTCAACCGCTGACCGTTCTGTGCCTGTGTCTTATACACATTCAACGAGTCAAGATAGTTGTTGAAAAGTGAAGTGGGGGTTTGTGCTCCAACTGCGAGAGCAGCTAAACCGAGAAAAGCAGATAAATATAATCTCTTCATAATTCCTTATTTTTAATATCCAAACGTAATGCAAAGGTAAGGAAAAAAATCGAGATAGCGTAAAAAAAAGGAGAAAAGATTGAAAGTTCATCATTCCCGACCTAAAAGAAAGATGATTATTTTGCCGTTTGTGGGAAAATTTGTACCTTTGCACCTTGTATATATTATTGTAGAACCATTGTAATACGAATTAATAATAACTTTATGGATAAAAATACGATCACAGGATTCATCCTGATTGCAGCGGTCATTATCGGTTACAGCTGGTGGCAACAGCCCTCAGCCGAAGAGGTTGAGGCCATGCGCAAACAGGACTCTATTAGTCAAGTAGCCCAAAAGAAAGCTGAGGAACAGCAGAAAATGGCAGCCCTCGCGGCAAAGAACAAGAAACAGAAGGAGCTGGAAGAAGCCCAGCAAGACACCACCTCCCTCTTCTACAGTGCGCTCACCGGTAATGCCAGTGAGGTGGTACTGAAGAACGACAAGGTGGAGATCACCTTGAACACCAAGGGCGGCACCGTTTCAAAAGCCGTGATCAAGGATTTCAAGGACCGTCAGGGTAACAACGACGTGACACTTTTTGATGCCAAGGGACAGCAGCTACGGTTCATGATGGCAGGTAAGACCACCAACATCGTAACCTCCGATCTGTTCTTCACACCCTCCAACGTCACCGACAGCACCGTCACGATGACAGCTGTGGCAGGGGCTGGCAAGCAGTTGGTGATAAACTATCGCTTAGGGAAGGATTACCTGATGCACATGAGCTTGCAGACGGAAGGCATGGCAGGCTTGTTCGCACCTAACTACAACCTGATGGATGTAGAATGGACAGAAGACTGTCATCAGCAAGAGAAAGGATTCTCTTTTGAAAACCAGCGCTCTGCCCTCACCTACCATCTTACCGAAGGAGGTACCGACTACCTGAACGAAACCAAAGAGCAGAAAGACAAGCAGATAGAAGAAACCATCGACTGGGTGGCTTTCAAGAACCAATATTTCTCTGCTGTGATGATTGCGAAGGATGACTTCGCCGCCAACGCCCTGATGACCTCCCTTCCACAGAAGAAAGAGACGCAGGTGCTGAAGCATTATGAGGCCAAGATGAAGACCGCTTTCGATCCCACGGGACAGAAGCCCTCGGAGTTTGAGTTCTACTATGGTCCAAACGATTTCCGTCTGTTACAGCGAGTGGAGAAGCAGAGTACCTTCGGCAAGGATCTCCAGCTGGAGCGCCTGGTCTATCTGGGATGGCCGCTTATCCGTATCATCAACCGCTGGTTCACTCTTTATGTCTTTGACTGGCTCACCAAACTCGGATTGAACATGGGTATCGTACTGATTCTCATCACCATGCTACTCAAGTTCATTACCTTCCCCTTGGTGAAGAAGAGCTATATGAGCTCTGCCAAGATGCGTGTGCTGAAGCCCAAACTCGACGAGGCCACCAAGCAATACGACAAGCCCGAGGACCAGATGATGAAGCAGCAGGCCATGATGTCGATGTATTCGAAATATGGTGTGAGTCCGCTGAGCGGCTGTCTGCCCATGCTCATCCAGATGCCTATCTGGATTGCCATGTTCAACTACGTACCGAATGCCATTCAGCTGCGCGGTGAGAGTTTCCTGTGGATGAAAGACCTGAGCACCTACGATCCCATCCTGCAATGGAGTAAGGATATCTGGCTCATTGGCGATCACCTGTCACTCACCTGTATCCTCTTCTGCGTGGCCAACGTGTTGTATTCCGTGATGACCATGCGCCAGCAGAAAGACCAGATGGTGGGTCAGCAGGCTGAACAGATGAAGGTGATGCAGTGGATGATGTTCCTCATGCCCGTCATGTTCTTCTTCATGTTCAATGAGTATTCATCTGGTCTGAACTTCTACTATTTCATCTCCCTCTTCTTCAGTGCTGCCATCATGTGGCTGTTGCGCAAGACGACCAATGATGAGAAGCTGCTTGCAATCCTCGAGGCAAAATACAAGGAGAACCAGAACAACCCGAAGAAGGTGAGCGGTATGGCTGCCCGTATCGAAGCCATGCAGAAACAGGTGGAGGAGATGCAGAAACAGCGGATGAATCAACAAAAGAAATAAATACACAAGCACATGAATAAGATAGGATTTGATAACGAGAAGTATCTGAAGATACAGTCAGAGCACATCAAAGAAAGGATTGCCCAGTTCGACGGGAAGCTGTACATGGAACTGGGAGGCAAACTTTTCGATGACCACCATGCGTCACGTGTCTTACCGGGATTCAAGCCTGACAGTAAGCTGCGCATGCTCGCACAACTTCGCGACAGTATCGAGATTGTCATCGTGGTAAGTGCCGAGGACATCGAGAAGAACAAGATCCGCGCTGACCTCGGCATCACCTACGACGAGGATGTGCTCCGACTGCGTGATGAGTTCATGAAGCGCAACTTCATGGTGGGCTCCGTGGTGATCACCCATTATAACGGTCAGCATGCAGCCGATCAGTTCCGTCACCGTCTGGAGCGCATGGGCATCAAATCCTATATTCATTATATCATTGACGGCTATCCCCACAACGTGGAGCTGATTGCCAGCGATGAGGGATTCGGGAAAAACGAATATGTAGAGACCAGCAGGGAGCTGGTCATCGTTACCGCCCCCGGACCCGGTAGCGGTAAGATGGCCACCTGTCTGAGTCAGCTGTATAACGAGAACAAGCGGGGCATCCGTGCCGGTTATGCGAAGTTCGAGACCTTCCCTGTATGGAACCTTCCGCTGAAACATCCCGTGAACATAGCTTATGAAGCAGCCACTGCCGACCTGAACGATGTGAACATGATCGATCCCTTCCATCTGGAGGCTTACGGCAAGACGGCCATCAACTACAACCGTGACATTGAGATCTTCCCTGTGCTGAATGCTTTGTTCGAAGGCATCTATGGAGAGAATCCGTATAAGTCACCTACCGACATGGGGGTGAACATGATCGGTTTCTGTATCTCCGATGACGAGGTGTGCTGCCAGGCATCCCGCGATGAGATTATCCGTCGTTTCTATGATGCGACCAATAAGATGGCCGACGGTGCTGACAACGAGAACGAGGTAAACAAGATCCGTCTGTTATTCAACCAAGCGAAGATCACCACCGCTTTCCGACGTACCACCACGGCAGCCTATGAGAGGAAGATAGAGACGGGACATACCGCTGCTGCCATCGAGTTATCCGATGGTACTATCATCACCTCGAAGTCGAGTCCGTTGCTCGGATGTAGTGCAGCCCTGCTCCTGAATGCCATGAAACATTTGGCAGGCATCGACCATGAGATGAAGCTGATTCCGCAGAGTCTGATCGAACCGGTACAGAAGACCAAAACAGAATATTTAGGAGCCAAGAACCCACGTCTGCATACCGATGAGGTTCTGGTAGCCCTCTCTGTTCTCTCCACCCACGATGAGAACTGCCGGAAGGCTTTGGAGCAGTTGCCGCATTTGCGTGACTGTCAGGTACACAGCACCGTGATGCTCAGTGAAGTAGATCGTAAGATCTTTAAGAAATTGGGATGCGGTCTGACTTGT
>OCTX012262329.1_pt1 | contig 11711 bp, 7 predicted proteins | sample 1539691 | NCBI WGS metagenome assembly OCTX01 (sample SAMN02144231, study PRJEB22623) | gut metagenome | biome: sheep rumen | host: Ovis aries | place: New Zealand | reverse complement strand
GAAGATCTGAGCAGACCGGGCGGAAATCTTTTAGTAGAAAATAGTTAGAACAGGCTAATGATAGTACGGATAAGACCAATATGCAAGTACAAATTGCGGATATGGACCGCCAACAGGTCCGGCATGGACCCGGGATCGTATTTTGGCGTGACGAAATGGACAACATGTCCTATAATAGGTCTTGATATTCCGGCAGGCCTTGGTGCCGGCGGAAAAGTTTAAAGACGAAAGGAATAGTATTGCAATGAACACAGAAAAAAAGGACCGCAGTATCCTGCTGTGGATTCTGGTGATCGCGGCCCCGGTCCTGGCCGGATGGATCCTGGGCCTGGTCTCCGGGACAAGTCCGCTGAGACTGGATGCCTGGAATACAGGCTGGAACGATGAAAACGGATATTATCGTGTGATCCGCACCCTGCGCTTTTACGGGCTTCCCCGCGGGCTGACCGGGTTCAATGAGATCACATCCGGGAATATCCCCTATGGTCCCTACAATATTTTTACTTATCTGCCCTATTTTCTCCTGTCCTTTCTGACCGGATGTGAGAGCCACAATTATTTCTACTACTGCAATATCATCCTTGCGGTCCTTGCCAATCTCTTATTTGTCCTGCTGGTCAGGCCCGGAAAGAAGGATTCCTTCCTGCTCGCGGTCTTTTTCCTGACCCAGCTCATCGCGGCCAGGTACACCTGGTCCGGCATGGCGGAGGCGAGCTATCATTTTTATATCGTCGTTTTCATGGGGCTTGTGATCGGATACCTCCGCTTCCCGGAGGCCTCCGGCAAAAAAAAGTTCGCGCTGCTCCTGGCCATGGTCCTTCTGACCTTCTTTTTCAGCGTGATGCGGCCCTACTTTGTCCCCCTGTTTCTGATCCCCATGTACCTGCTGATCTTTAAAAATGACAGGATAGGTGAGGCCGGCCGCTTCCTGTTTGCCCTTTTCATGCTTGCGGCCATGATCGGGTCTCTGGTCCTCATGTATTTCTTCATGGGCTATATCGCCGAGTATTTCGAGATCGCCCCGGCCATGCGTCTGGCCCAGATCATCCGGAGCGGCAATCCCGGAGAGATCTTCAGGGGCCTTTTCCAGGCCAACAAGGACAGTGTCCGTTCAGCCATCGGCCTGGTGAAGGAGTACCGGTGGGCAGGCGGAGTCGCCTTTCTGTTTTTCTTTGAATGGATCCTCATGCTGGCGGCCTTCCTCCATTCCCTCTTTACAAAGAAAAAGGACGGCAGGACGGCAGTGCTCTTCCTCCTGCTCATCTCCGGAGCCATGATCTATGAAGCGACGATCATGCTCTATAAGGCCTATCAGCTCCACAGGATGCTGCTGGCGATCACGATCGCCTACAGCCTCTTTCTGATCGCCTGCAGGGGACCGCTGCGCTGGATCAACGCGGCGGCTGTGATCGGCCTGGTCGCCTTCTATGTCGTCATGCAGCCCTCGTCCTTTGCCCTTCCCCAGATCGATGAGAACACGGTCACGGACGAGCAGCTCACAAAGTATAAAAAGGAGCTGATCGCCGCCATGCCCTGCAGGGAGATCCCGGGGGCTGAAGGGGCCGGCCTTCTGTCCGCCTTCAAAAAGCCTCAATCCCTGGACCCCTACTGGGAGAACACGGTCGCCAAGATCACGGAGGACAACCACATCCAGCTTTCCTTCGTTCTCCCCGACTACCTGTCCCTGAATTTCTGCACGGAGAAGTTTATGAAGCAGTCCGTGAAGAATGACAGCTTCAGCAGCCGCTATATCATGGTAAAATCGGATTCCGAGGTCGACAGGATGTGCGGCGAAAAATACCGTCTCCTCTGGAAGGAGAGAGGCCATTCCATTTACGATTCGACAGCGGCTGCAGGCCAGCCATGATGTAGGCATTGCCTGATGCAGGCATGAATATAACTAGAGAGTGTGGTTGTTCATTTGTTAAACAGTAAAACAGAAATCAGAAAAAGGCGGACGCGGGCCGGCAGCAGGCAATGCCGCGCCGCAGCTCTGGGCCTGGCCGGGATCACCCTGACTGCCCTGCCCGCCGGGGCGGCTGTCCCGGCCCGGGCGGTCCGGGAACCTGTCCGGCAGGAGGACCTGGCTCTGTCCGGGGACGTAAAGTCCGGCGGCAAAAAGTCCGGAAATATGGACCGGGAGTCTGTGCTGGCGGCCTGGGGCCTGGATCCCCATAGCTTCGGGGAGGAAAATGATCCAGGGCTTTCCGGGGAGGAGCAGGATCAGATCCCGGAGGACCTGGTCCCTTATTTCCAGGCGGCCGTGCAGGGAGCCGTGGGAGCCTACGGGGGCTCCGTGCCCCCTGTCTTCGACATGGGAGCCTACACGCCGCAGGCGGACAGGATCCGCGCGGCGGTCCGCCAGAAGGCAGTCTCCATCCTGGAAGAGGAAAAAAGGCGGATCCTGGGAGGACTAGGGGTCTATGCCGCAGGCCTTGGCGGCAAGGCCCTGCCTGAGGTCGCGGCCGGTCTTCGCGGGGGCGGCCCGGTCCTGTCGGGGGACGGGCAGGAGAGAGAACCCGGCTTTGCCGCGGCAGCGGCTCAGGACGGGACCGGCGCTGGCAGCGCAGCAGCCCCGGCAGGCCCGGAGACCGGGTTTTCCCTCTTCCTCCACAGGGATGACGGAGACCGGAAGAGTACCCCTTCCTTTCCTCTGCACGCCGCGGGGCACAAGACCCCGGCCGGCTCTGCCGGCACAGAGGAGGCCGGCAGTTCTGCCGGCACAGTGGAAGAGACCGGAGGGGAGCGGAACACAGAGCCGGAGGAGGCCGTGACCGGACAGGCTCAGACTGACGGGAAGGACCCGGTGCTTCCGCAGGACAGTCTTCTCCGGGAGACCTATCTGTTCTCTTCTCCGCCCGGAGCCGCGGGCTTTCTCCAAAATCTGCCGGACAGGCCTCAAAAGACGGGGGAACCGGAGGAGAGAGCGGATGCGGCAGAGACCCTTCCCGGCCCGGACCTCCTGTCCCCGGCTGAAGACGGGGAGGATGCCGGGACGATCGACCTGGTCCCCTCGGGAGAGGACAGGGCGGAAGAGGAGCGGGCCTTTATTCCCTTCAGCAGCCAGGCCCTGGCCTCGGGGGCAGCCGGATCACGAAGATGGGCCCTCCCGGCACAGGAGAAGCGGAGGACGGTCTATATCGGCGACTCCAGGACCGTCGGCATGCAGATCTATGTCGGCGGGGAGGAGAACGAGTACTGGTCGGCCAAAAACAGCATGGGCTACAGCTGGATGGTCAACTCAGGCACGCCCGCTGTGGAGGACCTGATCGGCAGCGGCACGGACGTTGTGATCCTGATGGGGGTCAACGACCTGGGCAATGCCGGCCGCTATGTCGACTACATGAACGCAAAGGCGCAGGAATGGAAAAAGCGGGGGGCCAGGACCTTTTTTGTCTCCGTCACGCCCGTTGTCGATTCCAAAAGCCCCAATGCCAAGAACAGCCGGATCGAGGCCTTCAACGAATATGCCAGGGCCAATCTCCGGGATGTATACTATATCGATGCCTACAGCCGGATCCGGAATTCCTTCGGATCGCCGGACGGGATCCATTTTGACGGTGCCACCTATTGGGAGATCTACAGGATCATCCATTTTTACCTCTACCGCGGCTGGTATGAGGAAGCCGGGCTCCGTTTTTATTTTGACGCGGGGCGGCCGGTGACAGGCTGGCATTATCTGGACGGCCAGTGGCAGTACATGGACGGGGCCGGTGTGCGCTGGGTCAGCGGCAGCCGGGTCGGGGATGTCTGCCTGGCTCCCTACCCCTTAACGGAACTGACCGATCCCGTGCGGGCCCTTGGGGCCGGGATCAGGTAGAAATTATCAGTTACATATCTACAATCATGAGGAGGGACTACTATGCTTCGTGAGAACAAAATCTGGGTGGCAAATGACGAGGAGGGCCAGCCGGTTTTCCTGCTTCCGGGCAAGGCCAACAGACACGGCCTGATCGCGGGGGCGACCGGGACCGGCAAGACTGTGACGGCCAAAGTCCTGGCGGAAGCATTCAGCGGGATGGGGGTTCCGGTCTTTATGGCGGATGTCAAGGGCGACCTGGCCGGCATCATGGCGCCGGGAGCCGATTCCGCCGACATGCAGGAACGCATCGGGCGCTTCGGCCTTGCGGAGCACGGCTTTTCCTATCAGGGATATCCCGTGGCCCTGTGGGATATTTACGGGAGCAAAGGCATGCCCCTGCGGACCACGATCTCGGAGATGGGTCCCATCCTCCTGGCCAGGATCCTGCAGCTCAACGAACTCCAGTCCGATATCCTGAGCATCGTATTCAGGATCGCCGATGACAGGGGCCTGCTCCTGATCGATATCAAGGACCTCAAGGCCATGCTCAACTATGTCAGCGACCACGCCAGGGACTTTACCGACCAGTACGGGCGCATGAGCACAGTCTCGATCGGGGCCATCCTCAGGGCTCTGGTTGCCCTGGAGGGGCAGGGAGGAGATGCCTTCTTCGGCGAGACCGCCATCAATTTCACCGACTGGTTCCAGCAGGGGGCCGGGGGAAAGGGTGTGATCAACATCCTGGATTCCTCCAGCCTGATCAACAACGGCAGACTCTATTCGACCTTCCTGCTCTGGTTCCTCTCGGAGCTCTTCGAGAACCTGCCGGAGGTCGGCGATCTGGACCGGCCCAAGATGATCTTTTTCTTCGATGAAGCCCACCTGCTCTTCAAAGAGACCAGCAAGGTCCTGCTGGAGAAGATCGAGCAGGTCGTGAAGCTGATCCGGTCCAAGGGGGTCGGCATCTATTTCTGCACCCAGAATCCCAGGGATATCCCGGACGGGGTCCTGGCCCAGCTGGGAAACCGCATCCAGCACGGCCTGCACGCCTACACTCCCGCCGAGCAGAAGTCGATTAAGGCGGCGGCCCAGTCCTTCCGCGAAAATCCGGCCTTCGATACCCTGGAGACTCTGCAGAATCTGGGCACCGGGGAGGCCCTGATCTCCCTGCTGGACGAGGACGGCATCCCGTCCATAGTCCGCAAGAGCAGTGTCCTGCCGCCTCAGAGCCGGTTCGGGGCGCTGACCGACCAGGAGAGAGACCAGGCTGTCAAGGGCCATATCCTCTACTCCAAATATTCGAATGCCCATGATCCCGAGTCCGCCTATGAAATACTGGAGAGGCTGGGCTTTGAGGAGGCTCAGGCCGCCGAGGCCGCCAAAGCGGAAGCGGAGAGGGCGAAGGAACTGGAGAGAGAGCAGAAAAGGGCTGAGCAGGAGGCTGCCAGAGAGGCCGCAAGGGCCGGAGCCGCCAAAAAGCGGGCCGCCAAGTCGGTCGGCAGCTCCGTGGCCGGCACCGTCGGCCGCGAGGCCGGAAAAGCCCTGGGCGGGACCTTCGGCGGAAAGTTCGGCAAGGTCCTGGGAGGCAACCTGGGGGCCAGCCTGGGCCGCGGCCTGATCGGGACTCTTTTTAAGAACTGACCGGCCTGACCTCTGATCCGTGACAGGCAGTCCGGTGTTTTGCAGTAAATTCGGCAAGACGCCCGGAGGTAATCCCGGGGCCAGTCTGGGCCGGGGCCTGATCGGTACCCTGTTTAAAAGATGACACGGAGGGCCCGGGATCCGGGTCATTCGTATAATGTTTGAATTATTGTACAGGCCGTGGAGGTTTTTGGACCGCGGCCTGCTTTATAATTGTATATGAAATCAATCATTGCATGTAATGATCATACTTGGCATATAGTTGCCGGGCAGACGGAAATGGCGTAGTAATCTGATCAAAAGGAGGAGACAATGAACTATCAGGACATTCTGACAAACGCGCGCACCTGTATCGGACCCTATTGCAAGGCATGTCCGGTCTGCAACGGAAAGGCCTGCAGCAACCAGGTTCCGGGTCCCGGAGCCAAGGGAGTCGGCGACACGGCGATCCGCAATTACGACGCCTGGACAAGGATCCGCATCAACATGGATACCATCGCTGAAAACGTTCAGCCGGATACTTCCTTTGATTTCTTCGGACATACCATGAAATATCCCTTCTTTGCAGGTCCCGTCGGCGCTGTCAAGCTTCACTACGGGGACAAGCTCGATGACGTCGGCTACAACAACATCCTTGTCTCCGCCTGCGCGGATGCCGGGATCGCGGCCTTTACCGGAGACGGGACCAACCCCGCTGTCATGAAAGCGGCCTGCTCCTCGATCAGGGACAAGAACGGGATCGGGATCCCGACCGTCAAGCCCTGGGATGTCAACACCCTGAAGGAAAAATTTGCCCTGGTTCAGGATTCCGGATGCTTTGCCGTGGCCATGGATATCGACGCGGCCGGCCTTCCCTTCCTGCAGAACCTCCAGCCGCCCGCGGGCAGCAAGACCGTGGAGGAGCTGACCGATGTGGTCCGCATGGCGGGCAAGCCCTTTATCATCAAGGGGATCATGACTGTTGAAGCCGCCAAAAAGGCCCAGGCTGCAGGTGCCTCCGGCATCGTGGTCTCCAACCACGGCGGCCGTGTCCTGGACCAGTGTCCCGCGTCTGCCGAGGTCCTCTATGAGATCGCCCAGGCGGTCGGCGGCAGCATGAAGATCTTTGTCGACGGCGGCATCCGCACCGGCGTGGACATCTTCAAGGCCCTCTGTCTTGGCGCCGATGCGGTCCTCATCGCCCGTCCCTATGTGACGGCCGTCTACGGAGGCGGTGAAGAGGGCGTTGCCGTCTACACCCAGAAGCTGGGCGCAGAGCTCGTCGACACCATGAAGATGTGCGGCGCGGCGCGTCTTGGCGACCTCTCCGAGAAGTATCTCTTCAGACCCTCCAATCCCTTCCTGGCCTGATCGGATACGCCCTGGCGGTTCATTATTTTTTAAAAAATCAATAATCGGGAACGGGAGACCGGCTTTTGCAGACAAAGGCCGGTCTCCCTTTGCATTATCAGATAGTTCCGCCCGATCAATCAGACAAAAGTCAAAAAATACATGACTTTTTGCGCAGGATGTGATAGGGTCAATATGCTGTGCTTTTTTCGGAACAGTTTTCCGGCAAAATCGTGCCCGGACCGTTCCGGCCTGACTGCGCGGCGCCAAAGAAACAAAGAAGGGGAGGATTCTTATTATGGAGACTGAAGAAAGGAAGGGCTTTTCCGGAAAACTGGGCTATGTGCTCTCAGCTGCCGGCGCTTCCGTAGGACTTGGAAATATCTGGCGTTTTCCCTATCTGGCCGCAAAATACGGCGGGGGCATTTTCCTGCTTGTCTATATCATCCTGGCGCTGACCTTCGGATATGCGATGATCATCGCGGAGACCGCGATCGGCCGGGCGACAGGCAAGAGTCCGGTCAGCGCTTTCCGGGCCTACGGGGACAGTCCGGGGACCAGGTTTGGAGGATGGATCAACGCGATCATCCCCATACTGATCTGCCCCTATTACTCCGTGATCGGGGGCTGGGTCTGCAAGTATCTGTTTGAATATCTGCGCGGAAACGTCGCAGGCCTCGCCGAGGACAGCTTCTTCGGGGGCTTTATTTCCAGCGGCTATGCGGCCGAGTTCTGGTTCATCGTCTTTGTCGCCATGATCCTGGCCGTCATCATCATGGGGGTCGAGAACGGGATCGAGCGTGTATCCAGTGTCATGATGCCCATCCTGATCGTGCTGGCGATCGTGATCAGCATCTATTCCATGACCAGGCCCGGCGCGCTGGCAGGCGTCGCCTATTTCATGATCCCCAATGTAAAGAATTTCTCCTGGATGACCGTGATCACGGCCATGGGGCAGATGTTCTATTCCCTGTCGATCGCCATGGGCATCCTGATCACCTTCGGCTCCTATATGAAGAAGGACACCAGCATCGAGCTGGCGACGGTCCAGGTCGAGATCTTTGACACGGGCATTGCCATGCTGGCCGGCCTCATGATCATCCCCGCGGTCTTTTCCTTCTCCGGCGGAGACCCGGCTGCCCTGGGCGCGGGCCCCTCCCTCATGTTCATCACCATGCCCAAGATCTTCAACAGCATGGGCTTTGGACGGATCATCGGCATCATGTTCTTTGCCCTGGTCCTCTTCGCGGCCCTGACCAGCGCGATCGCCCTGACCGAGAGCGCGGTCTCCACCTTCGAGGACGAATTCGGCTGGAACCGGGTGGTCTGCACGGGGCTTATCGGCGGCATCATGGTCCTGCTGGGCACCCTGTCCTGCCTGGGCTACGGGCCCCTTGCCGGCGTCACGGTCATCGGCATGCAGTTCCTGGATTTCTTTGATTTCCTGACCAACTCCATCATGATGCCGATCGCCGCCTTCTGCACCTGCATTTTCATCAGGAAGAGGATGACGGTCGCCCTGGCGGTGGAAGAGGTCCTGCAGGACGGCCACGGCTTCCACAGGCGCTGGATCTTTGAGTTTATGATCCAGTACGTCTGCCCTGTTTTCGTCATCATCATCCTGGTCAGCTCCATCGCCAATGTACTCGGCCTGATCTCCATGTGACGGGTCAGGACCCGGGGCTGCACAGACAGCCTCGCCAGGGCGTGAACAATAACATTCAGACGGAATCGCGCCAAAACTTCCTCAAAGCCCTTGTAAACAGGTGGGGGATTTAGTAAAATAGACAAGGATTTTGCCAATTGAACTCTTGTTTTTGGCAAAATTACGAAAGTATTTAAACTGTAGTGGAGGTCTGTAATGAAAGTTTACACAACTGATAAAATCAGAAATGTCGTTCTGCTCGGTCACGGCGGAGCAGGCAAGACGACCCTGGCTGAAGCGATGTGCTATCTGTCAGGCGTCACATCAAGAATGGGCAAGGTCGAGGACGGCAACACCGTCTCCGATTTCACAAAGGAGGAGCAGAAGAGAGGCTTTTCGATCAAGACGTCACTGATCCCGATCGAGTGGCATGACTGCAAGATCAATATCCTCGATACGCCCGGATATTTCGATTTCATCGGCGAAGTGGAAGAGGCGATCAGCGTTGCGGACGCGGCTATCATTGTCGTATCCGGCAAGGCCGGCGTGGAAGTCGGCACTGAGCGCGCATGGGATCTCTGCGAGAAATATAATCTTCCCAGAATGTTCTATGTCTCTGACATGGATGTGGACGATGTCTCCTACAGCAACACAGTCGAGAACCTGTCCAGCATGTACGGCAAGAAGATCGCTCCCTTCAATTTCGCGATCCGCGAGAACGGCAGCCATGTCGGCTATGTCAATGTCATCGCCGAGAAAGCCTACAAGTGGAAGGGCAAAGAGGCCGTCGAGTGCCCCGTTCCCGATGACCAGAAGGACAGCCTGGAGACCTATCGTGACACTCTGATGGAGACCGTCGCAGAGGTCAGCGAGGAGTTCATGGAGCGCTACTTCAGCGGTGAGACCTTCTCCGACGCCGAGATCAGGTCCGCTGTCAGGACCAACATCCAGGACGGCACGGTCGTTCCCGTGGAGTGCGGCGCCAGCAATGTCTGCCACGGCGTCTACACCGTCCTCGACGACATCGTGAAGTACATGCCCAGCCCCGACATGCGCAAGATGAACGGCATCAACCTCAAGACCAACGAGATCTTCGAGGCCAACTTCGACTTCAGCAAGCCCAAGTCCGGCTATATCTTCAAGACTATCGTGGATCCCTTCATCGGCCGTTACAGCCTGATCAAGGTCCGCTCCGGCGTCTTCAAGACCGATGACACCGTCTATGATTCCGGCCTGGAGTCCGAGCTCCGCCTGGGCAAGCTCTATGTCATGATGGGCAATAAGACCACTGAGGTTCCCGAGCTTCACGCCGGCGACCTCGGCGCAGTCGCCAAGCTCGGCGACGCGAAGACAGGCGACACCCTGTCCACCAAGGCGACCCCGATCCAGTACGGCAAGATGGATATTTCCACGCCCTACACCTATATCCGCTATAACGCCAAGAACAAGAACGATATCGACAAGATTGCCCAGGCCATGGCCAAGATCGCGTCCGAGGACCTCACCTTCAAGATGGTCAACGACGCCGAGAACCGCCAGACCCTGATCTACGGCATCGGCGACATGCAGCTTGAGGTCGTCAAGAGCATGCTCAAGAACGAGTACAAGGTCGAGATCGAGACCACCCAGCCCAAGGTTGCCTACCGCGAGACCATCCGCAAGACTGCCGATATCGATTCCAAGTACAAGAAGCAGTCCGGCGGCCACGGCCAGTACGGTCATGTCAAGATCAAATTCGCTCCCTCCGGAAACCTGGAAGAGGCCTATGAGTTTGACGAGGAAGTCGTCGGCGGCAGCGTGCCCAAGAACTACTTCCCGGCTGTCGAGAAGGGTATTGCCGAGACAGTCCAGAAGGGACCTCTTGCCGCATATCCCGTTGTCGGCCTCAAGGCGACTCTCTACGATGGATCCTACCACCCGGTAGACTCCTCCGAAATGGCCTTCAAGACCGCAGCCAGCCAGGCCGTCAAGAAGGGCATCATGGAAGCCAACCCCGTCCTGCTCGAGCCCATCGTCTCCCTCAAGGTCACCATCCCGGATGCCTACACCGGCGATGTCATGGGCGACCTCAACAAGCGCCGCGGCAGAGTCCTGGGCATGAACCCCATCGGACACGGCAAGCAGACCGTCGAGGCAGAGGTTCCCATGTCCGAGCTCTTTGACTACTGCACCGTCCTCCGCTCCATGACCGGCGGACGCGGCGACTACGAGTATGAGTTTGCCCGCTATGAGCAGGCTCCTTCGGATGTCCAGGCCAAGGAAGTCGCAGCCCGCGCGGCAGCTGTCGCAGAGGGCGCGGAAGACTGATCCTTCCCAATCCCGGAACCGGGAAAAAATACAGTACAAAACTACAGCGCACCGGCAAAAGACCAGTGCGCTGTTTTGCTTTCCGCGGATCCTTTATTCTTCACAGGACTTCTGTATGCGGCCCGGGGCGGAAGATTTACATCAGGCTGAGGCCGTTGATCCCGTTGAAGGTCAGGACGCTCAGCTTGCGGGACAGGTCCTCGATATCCTGCCTGCGGCCGGTGTTGAACCATTTCTGGTAGACCGCGATCATGCCGGAGACCGTGTACTCGAGCAGAAACTCAAATTCGTCGGCGTCAGGTCCGATCTGGTCGATGAAGCTGGCCCAGAGCTGGTCCTTGAGGGGGGCCACGATCTTCTGCAGGAGGGAGGTCTGGCCGTCCGCAGCAAATACATTGGCATAAAACTCCAGGTCCTTCTCGATCAGCCTGGCCAGGGTGAGAAAGATGTCAGAGGGCTCCCGGCTGATCTTGCGGAAGTCGATGTCATGAATGGCGGAGGCAAAATCCTCCGCGATCTCGTTTTCGATCTCATCGACGACCATGGAGACATCGCTGTAATAGTTGTAAAAGGTCTTGCGGTTGATGTCGGCGGCCCTGGCCAGCTCCGTGACCGTGATCTCACCCAGGGGCCTGGCGGCCAGAAGCTTGATCAGGGCCATGCGGACACTTCGCTTGGTCCTCGCCACCCGCCTGTCCAGAGGGTGCGCGGCAGAGGCCCGGTCTTTTTCTGTCACTGAAGATTCATGCATAATTATGCTCCATTTCCCCGTATGCCTGTAAAAACGGCTGTGATAGTCTACAAATTGACGAACTTGTGTGTATTTATCTACAAATAATGATAATACTGAGAACTAAACCACATTTGGGCAGAACCTTGTTGTTGTCAGTTATATACAGATGTATAATAATACACATGTGTTACTTTACACAAGCTGATTTTCAATCATTACAGCAATAACCGGCCGCGTACGTTACTGTTCACGCC
>OCTX012061731.1_pt1 | contig 11716 bp, 24 predicted proteins | sample 1539691 | NCBI WGS metagenome assembly OCTX01 (sample SAMN02144231, study PRJEB22623) | gut metagenome | biome: sheep rumen | host: Ovis aries | place: New Zealand | reverse complement strand
GACGTTGTTTACGAAATGGGTGTTTGATGATTTGGGGGGTAGGGACTTGCAAATAAAACTTGCTTCCTATATACAAAGAGTTAAAAAAGCATTTATGTACAACAAATAAAAACATTATGAAAACAAAAACGACAATTTTAGAAATCAATCACGAAGATTTGGTTGGCTTCTTTAGTACGGCTCTTTACTGTTCTTCGATGTTCCATGCCGTGTATGATAGTATCGAATATCGTATGTTGAAAGACGCGAGCGAAAATGATTGCTTTGAAGACAAACTTGCGCGACTTTTGCTTGCAGGAAAGACGATTGAAATCGTTGACAAGTATGCCGAGGATTGGGATGAATATTATGGCAACTTACCCCATGTGTGGAACGAAGAAAGCGGTATGGTTTATACGGTTTCGCTTGATGATATAAAGCGTGGCATACAGTCTTGTCTTGACGGTGACTTGTATATTAGTGAATGTGCTCGAAATCTTGTTCATGCGGACGAGGGTAACTTGGATTCGCAACAAGCAGAGAATATTCTTCAAGTGGTGTTGTTTGGTGAAATGATTTACGGATAAAACATACAAGACTATGGCAAACATTAATTTAAACGAGAAAGAAAGTAGGTCGCAGTGCAACATGATTGCTGAATACCTGCGCAAAGGGTATTCAATCACAAGCCTTGAAGCATTAAGATTGTTTGGCTGCATGAGGCTTGCCAGCAGAATTTGCGACTTGCGCGAGCGTGGTATGAATATCAATGCTTGTAAGATAAAGACGGAAACGGGCAAGTATGTCACCGAGTACGTTTTGGCAAAATAGTTTTTAATCTTTTGAAGTTGGCGCACCGACACGTATAGGTGTAAAGAAACATGACGTTAATTGAGATTGCAATGTTCAAGAACTTTGTCAAGGACAGGGGTATGGACGATTTGTTTATTAACTTGTACATCAAGTATCGGTTGAAACAAAATCCTCTTTCGGTCGAGGAATATCTTGTACAAGCCGATGCAGACAATGTGATGTTATCAGCCTTCTATTGGGTAACTAATTCGCATTTTGGGTATGACTTCTGGCAGGACTTTCAGCGACGTTGGGATAGATACCGTGTTGAAAAGTTGGGCGAATACCCGATGTCGGATATTAGGAATTTCAAAGGAAAAGGAAAGGTTCTTCGCCATAATTGGGATAGCCCACATCATTGGAAAAGCGAGGCGCGTGTAGATTCGGCAGAAAGATACGGCGTTATGATGGACAAAGGCGAAGTAAAAATAATTGAAAGTGAACACAAGAGGCAAAACATAGACAAGAAAATTCCTATTGACAACGTTGCCGACCCATTGAAGGATTTTGAACTTGTCGATGTCACGCGCAAGAAAACTTGTCGCCTTGGGAACGACGAGGTGTCACTCAACACACGCTCAAAGTTCAACGTTACATTCAATCAAAACATAACATCGGATATGCAGAAACGTGGCGGTTACGAATATGCCGCTTTACGTGTCAATAAGAAAGGCGAGGTTTGTTTGTGTTTGAACGATGAAACGGGTGTGCCAGTTGTTGACGGAAAGAGAAAAGACGGAAGTGTTGGAAATGCCGCAGTCAATAGCAAAATACTGTGTATGCGTATCAAGGAATTGCTTGGGGTGGAAGATGGATATGTCATTCTTAAAGTTAAGGAAATTGCGCGAACGGATGATTACATCGCTTATTTATTAACTAAAAAATAAAAAACATCATGGAAACAGAAACAAAAGTTTGTAAGTGTTGTGGTCGTGAATTAAGTTTAGACCATTTCAAAAGAGGACGATATGGCTATGTGTCCGTATGTCTTGATTGCGACAAAAAGCACCGTGCAGAAAAACGTCAGCAACGCATTGAGGAGCAGAAAAAGAAAGTTGAGGATTTGCGAGCCGAAAACCGCAAGTTGTGCCTTTCTGATTTTACCCCGCGCGAACTTATGGAAGAACTTGCTTTGCGAGGCTATCGTGGTAAGTTGACCTACACACAAGTACAAGAAATTGATTTAAGCGCATTTTAAGGCGTTCTAAGCGAGTTTCTTTGCCGTTGTGGGTAACTACCCACCCAGCAAATGAAATGTGCTTACAAGCAAAGAAAAAGCGTTTAAATTCAAATATTATTATTATGATTACATGGCAAGCAACAATTAAAGAACATGGTCGAGAAAGTTTGCTAACACCAACTTATAGCGTTCCCGAAGATGGAATGCACGACCACATAGACGAGAATTTTCTTATCGACTTTTGGGGATTGAACGAACCCGATGTTGAATGGTATCACATTGAAAAACTTAACGACAATGGAAAAGAATAACGAGGTGACAAATTTTATGTACTACATGTACAACAAGTGGTGCATAGGTGAAGCAAAGAAATTGTTCGGCGAAAATCTTGGCGAGCATATCTTTTCGAAATGGGTACACCAGCGTAGTAGGCTTGGCGATTTGTATTGGTATTCGGAACTTGATAATACGTGCCGTAACAAAATCGTCGCAAGGGCAAATGAAATCTATAACAAATAAACAAATAGAACTATGAAGAAATTAAGATTTACAAACAAGAAAGAGAACGTAACAAAAGAGTGCAGAATGGGGCAAATCGGTGAAATGGTGTTTGCCTTGGTGTGCAACGTAAAGGAAACGAACGACGCTATCCGTTGGTGCAATACACATAAGAACGGAGATACTTTTGAATGTGATGATTACAAAATCGAAATTGTGGAGGGTTGACGTATGTTATACTTAATAAAAAGCGTTGATTACGTTAAAGTTGGTTATGCCAATGACGTTGAAAAACGGATGAAAAGTTACAAGACCGAAAACCCAAATTTTGAATTGATTTCGATACGGAACGGAAGTACTGTTGACGAAAAGATGTGGCACGATTTTATGTTTAACGCTTTGGGGTTGCGAAAAAGTGACACATCAAAAGAGTGGTTTTTCTGCAATGACAAAAGAAAACTGAAAATTTTAGAGACACATTTCAAGGCACCGCATGGTCTTGAGTGTTCTTTGCCAATAAATTCGTTTATATATTGCTGTGACGGCCTTTGTAAAAGCGATTTTCCAGAGGAATCACCCATTGACGTTATTGTGTTTGATGATTATGGAATAAGTTTTGAACTTCAAGAGGACGGACTATATATTATTTCAAAGACTGGTAATTGCATGAAAACGAATAGCGTCAACGTAAAGACATTCTATCGTGATTATAATGATGATTTCGATGGTACACAAATGATGCATGGCTTTATAATAGATAATGCGTTTGTGGTTTATGAAACACGTATGCGAGGAAGTATAACATTTAGTTGCTGTAATTATTTCTTTGAAGATTTTGAAACTATAAGTAAAAAAGACCTTTCAAATGCTAAAGGGTTATCTTTTGGCGATAAAGTTTATCCTTTTATAGAAGATTTTACATTTACCAAATAACTTAAATAACATATAATTATGGCTTTCGTTTTATCCGACGAACAACTGGAACGCATTTGTGAACGTTCCCCCGAATGTGGTTGTAACTGCTATAAGTGCGAAGCATTCGCGGCAAATTGGCGATACCACAATGGTTACGACGACGATGATGATGATGAATACGAGGAGGGTTAAGCAATGACACTAATCATTATTTTAGCGTTTTTCGTGTACATCATAGGGAAAGTGTATAAACAATGGTGAAATGTTGTTAAATATTTAATCTTTGTTTTGCATATTAAAAAATTTTGTTCTATCTTTGCATCGTGAATTAAGTGTGCGGAACTTGTAGGATTCACGGACATTGTTGGAAGTAAGGCAAACGTGCCAACTTTATATAGACATTTCCCTATTAAGTATCCGCACTACTTGATAGGGATTGTTGATTTATAAGGTTGGCATTCTCTATGTTTCACACATTCAAACCAAAAGCAAGAAACCAGTCTTAGGCTGACGGTATTGTGCGGTACGAACGTCAACGCAAGGATTATCGGGGACATCTTACGTTTGCCTTGTAGGACGAAAAGAACCACCTAAAGGAAATATGGGATATATGCACGAATGGTGGACGCTGATGAAATAAGGATGCGTGTGCGCAAGTGGATTTTTGTAAAGCCTGACACCCGAATGTTGAACCACCAACAAAGGGGCGATTGAAAAAGCCGATTCCCTAATGCGGAAATTTCAATAGCATAATCATCCAATTCTCGCTATAAGAAATATTTCTTTGGTGGGTAAGGGGATGATTTGCGAAATCCCCTACACTTAAACCCTTTGCGGTTGTGAATGTTTATCCTTTTAATATAATAATATTATGACAAAAGAAGAAATAAAAAGTTATTTAACAAAACTTGGATTTACATACGAGCGTGACAGCGAATACAATCGTGATGTTTACATCAATGAAAAATTAGTTTTTGATAATAAAACCACAAAATTGGTGCTTTATGTTTGTTACTACACAATTCGTTTTGAGTGGTGGTACGACATGACAAAGAAAGTCGGAACGAGTTTTTATGTTGATAAAATATTGCCAAATTTTGATTCTGATTTTATAACTAAGACATTGAAATTATTACAAAGCAAATATAACATACAATTATGAGATACTACCATTACGAACAATCTGACAAGATGAAAGCAAATGCTTTCAATCGAAAACTTGATGGCATTCTACAAAAGTATTTCCCCGACAACGACAAATGGGGCGCAGATGTTCTTTTCGACCCGTCTGACGAATATGCCGACCTAATAGAAATCAACAAACTTTACGACGTTACACAAAATGGTGCAACGTGGGAACACTACGCCACGATAGGCCGATATAAAAGTATGGATGCGAATAATAAGCAATATTGGGAGGTGTATTCGCAATTCAACGGAGAAAAGGAAGATGAACTTTGGATATTTGCATGCTATAAGAACTTTGGCGATGCCGTTAGGCGCGTTTTTAAGGGCATAGAAAAACTAAAACCAATCAAAATATATTAGTGATATGACAAACGACAATTTAAGCGAACACGACAAAGATTTGCTTTCCCAAATACGCGAAATTGATAACGAGTACAAGTGGACAAGATGGCTTGACATTGCCGTGTTGGCAAACGAACTCGAAGATAAAAAAGAAAAAGAATATTGGCATCGCATTTGTTCACGATATAATCATATTGAGGAATATTATGCGGGGTGTTTGTGATTTAATAATAAAATAAATAAATAGATTCAAGCCCGCGAGGGTTAGTTCTTATTAATAAATTTAATAAATGCTTAGTTTTTCATGGTTTCAGCCTCTCGGCGGAGAGGCACTTGGGGAGGTAGTTCAGATGGTTAGAATATGTTGGTAGCCAATCCAGCGAGGTCAGTGGTTCGAGTCCACTCCTCTCCACAAAAGGGACAGTAGCACAATAATAGTGCAATAGGTAAGGAGAGCATGGTTGATGCGCGTTAACACCAGTAAGACTCTGTATGTAAGTCCTATAGATACAGGTTTGAGTCCTGTCTGTTCCACTTGGGAGGGGGATAGTTTGCGCATCGCTGTCCGATGGATAAACCACTTAATAGTCTCGACTGTTATACTGGTGTTGAGGGTTCGATTCCCTCCCTCCCACTAATAAAACACTAAAAAAAGTAGCAATATGGAAATTGACACGATTTACAACATGGACTGTTTGGAAGGCATGAAGCAGATTCCCGACGGAACGATTGACGCGGTGATTTGCGACTTGCCGTATGGGGTGCTGAATGGCGAAAGCGAGGGCGGCTCATGGGACACGATAATTCCATTTGAACCGCTATGGGCTGAATATCGTAGAGTATGCAAGCCTACTGCAGCAATCGTGTTGTTCGCTCAGGGAATGTTCACGGCTGACCTCATGCACAGCAATCCGAAGATGTGGCGATATAATCTGATATGGAAGAAAGGCGATAGGGCAAGCGGTTTCCTCAATGCGAACCGAATGCCGTTGCGCAACCATGAGGACATCGTAATCTTCTACGACAAGCTGCCGACATACAATCCGCAAATGCGAACGGGATTCCCGAACCACACACGCGGTCATGGTGGTGGTAAGTTGAAGAACGGATGCTATGGCAAGTTTGACCCTTGGGCACGTTCCGAAGTCATTACGACTGAGAAGTTCCCATTGTCAATTATCGACATCGCAAAAGAGCACGATGTAAACAAGCAGTTTCATCCCACCCAAAAGCCCGTTGACCTTGTTGCGCTACCTCGTTCTCACCTACACCAACGAGGGCGACACGGTGCTGGACAACTGTATGGGCAGCGGCACAACCGCCATCGCTTGCATCAAGGAAAAGCGACATTTCATCGGCTTCGAGCTGAACAAAGAATACTTCGACAAGGCTTGCAAGCGCATCGACATGGAACAGCGACAACTCACATTATTCTAATAATATAAGCAATATGATAATATTGGGGTTTGAGAAATTATACAACTATGGAAAGAGAAGAATTGAAAGATTATCTACTCTCGGAAAGATATAAGTATGAGAGAGATACGGAGTTTCCTAGAGATGTCTTTACCAAGTATATCGGGGACAATCTCTTGGAGGTGTTCATTGATAGATGGACGGTGAAGATTGTCTATCATTTTGCCCCTAATAGCAGAAGAGCAACAAGTGCGCTACTGGAAAAGTTAGATTTGGGGGTGTTTAAACTTATGGTGCAAGCACTCTTGTCAGATGATTAAAAACAAAACAATATGAAAGAATTAGATATATTAAAACAAAGGTGTGAACAATCTATGATTGATAGATAACTATGTAGATAATCATAGAAAAGAACTTATTGACTCTCTTCGTTCGGAACACAATATCCCAAAAGACTGGCAAATTAAAATTGTAAGTAATTGTGGTACAGTTAGCGGATGTTGTAGAGAAAAAGATGACGATGAATGGAATCTCTTTATATATCATCTATGTAAATGGAATAAATTAGAATTAAATTTTTAATTATGAAAAATATAAAAAATATGGAACGTAGATTATTTTTAATTCTATCAGCACTTACCATCTTGATAATGGTGGGGTGCGGTGATTATAAAGGAAAAAATCAAAATAGTGTTGCCTTAACTGGCTATTCTGATGTAGAGATAGATTCTTGTCAATATATTATTGGCTATAATGTTCTTGCTCACAAAGGTAACTGTCATTTCTGCAAGGAACGTAGGCAAAAGGAATTGAAAGAATTGGTTGAACAATTAAAAGAAAAATAATTATGACACTACAACAACTCATTGATAAAGCCACCTTTATTGGTAGGCAGATAACCTCTTGCGAAATCCCTGTTGTTTACAATGGGGTAAGTGATAACTTGACAACTCTTGAATTGTCAATAGATAACAATGGAAATTATTATGTAAATATTAGATAACTATGAAAGCATTTACTGATATTTCACAAAGCAAGAAATTGGCAGAGATACTGCCAATGGAAAGTGCTGACCATCACTATGTAAGAAAGACTTGTGATTTTAGGGGTAATCCAGTAGATAGGAAATGGAGTATACCTAAATATGGCAACCCTCAAAGCTCCCATGCCAACTATTTAGTGCAAAATTTCACAAGTTATGAAATAATTCCTTGTTGGAGTCTTGCAGCATTGCTTAATATCTTACCATCATCAACATTAGATAGTTCTAATGACCACTATTATAGGCTGCATTGCATGGAAAGATTTACCGAATGGTATGACAATGCAGTTGATGCTTGCTACGAGATATTAAAGTTACACGAAGAAAAATTATTGTGATTATGAAAGACCCTAACAATTATGTAGGCTCAGTCTTTATATAGGACGAGCAGAAAGTGAAGGAAATAATGCAAGACATAGTTAATTTTACAAAACAAAGTAATAACAACATAAGATGGAAATAAGTATTGAAGAAAATATGCCTCATAAAGTCAGTGAGGTTATATGTATTAACTGTAAGTATCGTTGGCTTGCTGTAAGACCAACTGACACTTTACTTAAAGACCTTGAATGCCCTCAATGCGGCATACAAGGATATGTAATTGAAACAGGAGAAGTAATAAATGAAAACAAACAACTATGACACAAGAAGAAAAAGCAAGAGCCTATGATAAGGCTATTGAAAGAGCAAGATTGAGTAGGCTGCAACTTCTGGACATTGGTGAAGAAGCAACTGAAATTGAATACATCTTCCCCGAACTCAAGGGAGAGTCTGAGGATGAGAGGATAAGGAAAGGTCTCATTAAAGCAGTTTCAAGAATCTTTGAAGGTAATAAACTGTTTGATACTGACGTGACAAGAGAAGAAGCACTTGCTTGGCTTGAAAAGCAAGGTGAGCAGAAAGTCAGTTACACCACTATAGTGGAAACTGGTAATGGTGGAATAAATGCTCTTGTTACAAGAGAAATTACTAATGGTTGTGATGATGAGCAGAAGCCCTTTGACTATGAGAATGCCAATATTCAGCAGAAGGACTTTGCGCCAAAGGTTGAGCCAAAGTTTAAGGTTGGTGATTGGGTTGTATACTATAGAAATGATTCTTCAAGGGAAGTCCTACAGGTTTATGATATAAGGGATGGTAGATATTATTTCACCGACAATGTTCACTTCTCTTGGTCTGTAAAAGAATGTGATGAAAAATGTCATCTTTGGACTATTCAAGATGCAAAGGATGGTGATGTGCTTTTTTGTAAGGGAGATATTAAATATTCAAATGGAATTAAATATGAAAAAATTTGTTTATTTAAAAACCTTGACAGTGCTTTCTTTACATTGACAAAAACTTCTAATTACATAGAAGAGTATGACACTAATATAAATATTGATTATCCAGATAATACTGTTCCTGCAACAAAAGAACAAAGAGAAATTCTATTTATGGCAATGGCTGATGCTGGCTATGAATGGGATGCTGAAAAGAAAGAACTGAAGAAGATTGATAATGAAATAGAGAAACTTAGGGAGGAATAAAGTTATGAGTCAAATGCCAGATAAAATTTGGTTGCATAAGGATACCAAATATAGTACAGGGGATGTAGTATGTGGTTATCAATATGATTTTGTTCAAGGAATAGAGGATGAAGGAGGTATTGAAAACTTTGTAAAATATGTTCCCGCTGATGCCTTTATTGAGAAGGCTTGTGAGGGTATTGAACACTTACTTAGTGGTTACATTATTAGGAATTTTCACTTTGGAGATTCTTATGAAATAGATACGTTGATTGAGGACTTTAAAAACTACATGAAAGGAGAGTAAGTTATGCAAGAGAATAATAATCCATTCTTTGGATGGATACTTAAAGATAATCCTAATTTCTGGGAAGATAATGGCTATAAAAAGGTATATTCATCAAATTTCCATTACTACGGCTGTAATATAGCAAAGGGAAATAAATATCCTGTCTATAGAAAACATCTCTATATTTGTCATGATATGGAAGATGATTCTATGGTAGAAGTATTTCCTTGTAATATAGGTGTAATCTGTCATGATTATATAGTTGCTATTCATACTTGGAATAATGCTGGAGGTTCAAAATTCTCCTTAGATATTGCAAAACAAGTTTCTACTATAGATTCTTTTAATGCACTTATTGCAGACTATATAGGAGAAGAATTGGAAGACGGTACTTATTTATTAAAAAGATAAAAGTTATGAAACAATACATAGACAAAGCCGCTGTAGTGGCGGAGATAGAGAAGAGAATCGAAGAAACAGAATCTATGCAGCCAAAGTTCGACCAATTTTGGGCTGGACAGATTAGTGCTTTCAAAGGTGTTCTAAAAATCCTCGACACCCTTGAAGTGAAAGAGGTGCAAGAAGAGCCTGTAAGCAAAGACTTGGAAGAAGCAGCAAGGGAATGGTTAAAACCGAAACTTGACAAGTCTTATATAAACTACGGAGAATCAAAGATGATGGAACTTACCCACTTTGACGGCTATGCAATGCTTGATGCTACTGAGTTTGGTGCTCAATGGCAGAAAGAGCAACTGATTGAAAAAATGTGTGTGTTTTTAGAAAGCACGGACTTTTGCAAGTATTACAATAAAGAATTTGTTAAGGAATTTGTAAAAGCAATGGAGGATAAGTCATGAAAGCATCCGAATGTAAGTGTTGCAAGTGCAACAAACGGGCAGTAGCCTTTTGGCCTGCATACTTCGACCCCGACATCCCTGCATATCCCTATTGCCGTGAATGTCTGGACAAGGAGAAACGAGAACTGATGATGAAACTTTTAAAAATCGATAAGCCATGACTATACTACAACTACTCGGATTGGGAGTATTGCTCTTGATTATAGGGCTTGTTAACGATGATTAAAAATGCAGAAATTCTTCCCAAACACAAAGGTTTTAAACCAAAATACCCGTGCCTGTGTGTTAAAAATGTTAATATCTTTGGAATATTAAAAGCGTATTGCTACTTTTGCAATTGATAGGTTAATAATATTTCTATTTTGGTTTTGTTTGCGAAAATAGAGCCAATTTTTTTGGGGGGGGCAGGAACTTCGATGGATTGAAGCAACGCTTATCGAAAGGCGTTAAACGGGGGTTCGATTCCCTCCCTGTCCACTATGAATAAAGACATAAACGAGGTAACACTTTGTGGTATTGTTGGCGATGACATGAAATATGGTCGCGCCGTAAATGGAAGGGAATATTGCACGTTTTCTCTAAGCGTTGTCCCCTATAACAAAAAACATGGCGACAACGATAACGAAAGCACAAGGGCGATAAATTATATTCGCATTGTATGTTTCAACCATAAAACAACAAAACAAGTTGATTATCTACGAAGCATTAATTTTCACCGCGGACAACGCGTAAAGTTATTTGGGTGGTTATCAAGTCGCAAAACGGAAATAAAGGGAGTGAATATAATACAACTTAGCGTTGTAGTTAGGAAGATAGAAGTTGTGCAAAACAAAAAAAATAGATACAAATGAAAAAGAGAAAAAAAGTGTATTTATCGCTACCGATTAGCGGATATGATTTGACGGAAAGAATCGGAACCGCTTTAAAAACGGAAATGAACCTACATGCAAAAGGTTACGATGTGTTTAATCCTCTTGATAACGGTTTACCACATGAAGCATCCACATACGAACACATGAAAGCCGACATAAGGGCGTTGCTTGATTGTGACATCGTGTTGTTTATGAGCGGATTTAACCGTAGCGCAGGATGCCACACGGAACTTGCCGTTGCTATGGCTATCGGTATGGAAATATGGTTTCAAGATTTAGAAAACGTTAAATTATAATTATTGATTTATTTTTATTATTATGGAAGATTACAAAGAAGACATTATTGCAACGCGAAAAGGTTGCTTGGGCGGCAGTGATAGTAAGATGTTGGCGCAAATATCTACGTTGGGATGTGTGCCGCATAGCGCGTACAAAAGGCTTGCTATATGCAAGGGATTGGTGGAACCAGAAAACATTACCACAAAGGTTATGGAATATGGGAACTTTATTGAACAAAGTATCTTTGACTATTTGCACGAACAAGATGCAAGATACCAATCCAACCCATGTTTGGTGAGCGAAATGTATTCAACGAACGAGGTGAAGATTATCGACCATGTGGATTTCTTCTTACAAGACGATGAAAAGAAAATCGTCTATTTGTATGAATGCAAGGCAAGTAAGTTCACGACCGAACAAGTGCGTGACATATACAAGACACAACTATATCACCATCATTTGCTTGGCAAGGAACTTGCGAACAAACTTGGCGGCTACA
>OCTX012206928.1_pt1 | contig 11717 bp, 11 predicted proteins | sample 1539691 | NCBI WGS metagenome assembly OCTX01 (sample SAMN02144231, study PRJEB22623) | gut metagenome | biome: sheep rumen | host: Ovis aries | place: New Zealand | reverse complement strand
TTAAAATTCAGACAAAATCCAGTCACAAAATCCATAGATCCGAGCTTTTGCGACTGGATTTTGTGAATTTAAATAGTTGGATTGCTATAGACTGTTTTTTCAACTGTCTCAGCGTTGTATTCTGTGATAGACATATACACGTGAAAATTGGCTGTTTTAATCATTGACCGCCTTGCCGCTTGCCATAAGAGTATTGCTTTTGACCCCCGATGTTTTATTGTTTACAGATATCTGGTACTTTGATATCCATCTGTTATCAGGATTATGTGCAAAGTCTGCATATGAACTTTTCTGCCGTTTACACGGTCAAAACACTTGATCATAAAATGATGCAGCCCGTCTTTTTCATATATGCGGCACTCGTTCATTTCGATGCCAAGATCTGATGCTTGATAAAAATTCAACCTTTTGCAGTGACGCAGCCAAGAATAAATATTTCTCAGACATAAACAAAGCGAACTGTCATTTCAAGTTCGGCAACTCGCTCTTTTTCATTGTATATTTTTGATCGTCCCAACCTGCCATATTACAGAAGAATCTTTTATAACTTTATACTGACAGTATCATCATCAGAACCTATCACAAGCATAGCTCCGTCTGCAATATTGCTGACAGCATACCATTCGGCATTTTCTGAGGCTATAGTATGATTTGGAACTGATATATCACTGTTTTCGGATATACGATATTTAAGGGTATATTCACCGTCACTGTCAATATAAATTAACAGATCAGGGAACATATCATTTCTTTTTTTGCTGACATAGCAAACACATCTGATACCGCCAATATTTTCTTCTTTGCGCGTATAGCCCGATATATCATTCTCACAGGAAAGATCATCCAGAATGCTTTCGCTGCATTTTTCCAGCATGGTATCATTCTTCTGCGTATTTGGGTAAGGCTCTTTGAAAGAAACCAAAAAACCTGACAGAATGCAGAATATAATAAAACATATAAAGAATACCTTTACCGGCTCTATCAGCTTTTTATTGCCGACACTGTTCTTTATTCCAACTTTTACGCGTTCCGACAGATAATGCTTATAGAATGCCATATATATCAGTACGACAAAAAAAGCAAGAACTGCCGATATACCTAGAAGCGAGAGCAGTGCATATGACATTTTCATTTCCATCACCTATATCCCTAAAAATTCCTTGAAAATATAATAATATGTGCGTGTCACATCGACCACAGCGCCATTTTGCATTGTTATTATGAACTTCCTGGTTAATGCGGGCTTGATGCTTTTTATATGTTCGGTCGATATTATGACCGAGTTGCTGATGCGGATAAACACTTCGGGGTCAAGCATATTAGAAAGTGTTTTTAATCTTTCATTTATCCTGTATTCTCCGTCATAGGTATATGCTATAACTTCGTGGGAAAAACTCTCGATATGCGAAATGTCAGAGGTCTTGATACGGTAGATCACATCGCCTTTTTTGCCAATAAGATAGTTTATGCTGGTATTACGCTCACTGAGGATAAGGTCGGACTTTTCACTTATGCCTATACCCGCTTTCAGGAGCGTTTCAGCGATCTCATCATAGCGTTCCGCCGATACAATCAGCTTGACTTTCACATAATCACTTCCTTATTTATCGCTTCCATAATTATAGCACATCATTATTTGGGTGTCAATGCGTTCTGAAGTCTATATTATGCAAAGTACGCGCCTATATATGCAAGTTGTGAAAAAACCATTGTATTTCAGGCTGTAAATAGCTATAATGATATCATAAAAGGAGGAGGCTATTATAATGGATAACTCGATAAAGATAAGCCATATCAATAAAAAATATGGAAACAAGGAAATACTGAAAGATATATCCTTTGAAGCTCACGCAGGCAGGATAACCGCATTTTTAGGACCAAACGGCGCAGGAAAAAGCACCACGCTAAGGATACTTCTCGGACTTGACAAAGCCGATAGCGGAACAGCACTTATAGGCGGCAAAGGCTACGCACAATTACAAAGACCTCTCACACGGACAGGTGCTTCCTTTGATGGTGTAGGTTCGCCAAATGACAGGACTGTGTATCAGCATCTGCGCATAATATCCGTCAGCAACGGCATCAGAAAAAGCAGGATAAAGGAAGTCATGGAAATAACGGGCATATCCCACAAAGCATCTTCAAAAGTAGGTGACCTTTCACTGGGCGAGGGACAACGGCTTGGTATTGCAGCGGCACTTATGGGTGATCCACAGTTCATGATATTCGATGAACCCACAAACGGTCTTGATCCTGCGGGCATACGCTGGTTCAGAAAATTCATCAAGGAACAGGCAAAATCAGGCAAGACAGTTCTGCTTTCATCTCATATGCTTTCAGAAGTGGAGGCTGTTACAAATGATGTCGTGATAATAGATCATGGACATATCGTCACTAAGGGGGATCTTTCCGATGTGACAAGGGATATCTCTTCGCTTGAAGAACTGTTCTTCAGCCTGACGGAAGAGGTGAACCACTGATGAAGTTTATAAAAAATGACCTTTACAGCGAACTGCTGAAACTCAGCTGTACAAAAGTTTGCAGGATAGTAACCCTGCTAGTCATAGCCGTGCAGAGCCTTATATCATATGTATCAGCACGGCAGATACTTTCGGTGGGACTGCACGCTGTACCCACCGAAACAAATGGTCTGCTTGAACCTATGCCGCCTATCGAGTATATGGGATTTGATGTGATCATGTTTGCGACCATACCGATGATAGTAATGGGGGCTTTGTTCGGCGCATTGGAATTCAAACAACACTGCATGAGAACGACTTTGCTATACTTCGGCAGCAAGAGCAGACTGTTCTGGTCAAAAACACTTGCAGTAACGCTAACTGCATTTGCTGTTTCACTGGTATCGTCCGTTCTAACCATAACTGTGACACATCTCACCTTCGGTGCAGATGGACTGACACCTCCTGTATTCAACTCTACGGTGTGGAAGTTCATCTTGATGTCTGCTGTTTCGCTTACTCTGCTGACCCTGCTTTCATATGCCATAGGCTTTTTGTGCCACACAGCAGTTGTCCCGCTGCTGTTTCTGATCATACAGGCATACAATATAGGTAATATACTGGCGGACAAATTTGAAGTGTGTCGATATCTGCCTGTTGCACTTTGCAACGGCTTGATAGCAAGTTCTGAAAGTTCACTTTCAGGTGTCCCGCTGAAAAATACTGTCGGTCTGCTGATATGGATAGCTATATTTGCCGCTGCAAGTTATGCAGTTTTTGTCAGGACTGATCTACAAGGAGAGTATTAAATGCTGTTACGGTACTTAAAATGTGAACATCAGAAATTTTTGTACGACCGCTGGGCTATTATCATCGCAGCAGGCATAATGATATTCGTGCCTGTGATAGTTCTGACTCTTGAACCGTATATGGGCAGTGCAAGCGGAAATACCGCAGTCAGCAAACTGATACAGGGTTTTTATCTTGGTCAGGCAGGACATACTGTGCTGGCAGCACTTTATTTCGGTCAAGAATACAAGAGGTCAACGCTGAGAACAAGTCTGCTGAGCACCCCGAAAAGATGGTTATTTCTGCTATCAAAACTGCTCTGTATAATGACATGGATTGTCATTATACTGGTGGTATCGGCTATATTATCCTTTGCAGCAATAAGTATTGCTCTTCCCGAAAACTTATCGGCGGGTGAAGCGTTGAGATATCTGCTGCCTGCTTTTTTGTCAACGGTGGAACTGGCTGCTATCACCTGCGCAGTCGTCATACTCACACGTTCGATGATAGTATCGATGGCTGTCATGGTATCGCTGATACTGGGGCTTGGCAGCATACTTCTGCAATACTGCGGACAGATGAAGTATATCCCCGTCATATCCGCCATGAATGCTTTTTTTGAAGTAAAACTGCCCATATATCCCAATGTGAGCACAGGACTGTCCATACAGGCAATATGGGCGATAGTCCTGCTGTCAGCAGCATTTTTTGCCTTCAGCAAAAGATATGTGCGGTGAGTGAGGTCTTTACTGCGATTTCGTACGTAGATATTGATCAAGATAAAGATGGAGTCTTTTCACTTTATAGACTTCATCTTTTCTTATTTTTAGTTAATATTTCACATGATTATTGTGATTATTTACTAATTTTCTATTTTTCTGCTTTTTCTGATAAAATTCTGATATTTACATAATATAATTATTTCATCCTAAGTTTGAACTACTGTTCAGACTCAGGAAATCATATGATATAAAGTGTTTCTGAGAATTTATATCTGACAGCAGAAGGGAGGCAATATATAATGACATACAACAAGCCTAGCTTTGAGAAGATTTCTTCTTTCAAGGAGAGTACAATGGGTGTTTGGTTCGGTAAGTTCAAGGACATTTTCGGTGGTAAAGCCGTTGTTGAAATCGTAATTTACTATTGATTGCCTAACATTCATTAAGAGGAAGTATGCTCTGCAGCATTTTCAGAAACAAATGCTGCAGAAGCGCTTCTTTTTTAAATTTTTAAAGGATCGACTGTGTTTATACACAGATGAAATAAAGAAATGTGAGGACTGCATAATGCCGCTTAAAGAAATAAAAGACTACACTCTTGGCAGATCCGGAGATAAAAGTCTAATCTTGCTTGGTAATGACGGATATATATTTTGTAACATCGGAAAATACAAAATATACTATCCAGAAAAATATTCTGCAAGTTTAAAAAATGATATTGAGGTGTATGCAGATGGCGAAACGAATACCATTATCACCACCATTCAGAATAAATATATCAACGGCATATTTGCGCTGAAAGATGGCAGTGACTGGTATGTTTTCGGACCTTTTATCGATACTTCTCTTGCGTATTGCGTGACTGACAACGAGATACTATTGAGCGATTCTACATTCACTATAGCATACAGAAAGCATTTTAAAGTGTCTAAAGCAGTTATTTCGGCATATCTTGTCGCGGGTCTTCCATTTGAACCGTTTCAGAATATGTCTTTCTGGGAAGAAATATCAAAGATCAGACCTTTTCATATTTTAAAAATATGTTCAGGGATTATAACCGAATCAAAGCTCACATATAATTTTAATAAAGAAAATGATATTGGACAAATAACAAAACTTCTACGTGATACTATCATCTCGAAAATATTCACTCAAAATGACAGCTTCGAGTCGGTTTCCTGTGATGTTTCAGGCGGTGTTGATTCAGCAAGCATTGCATATATTTTAAATAAGATCACAAGTAACCCAATGATTTTTCATGCTGAGTCAGATGAATCTGCAAACAGCGATACAAAATGGGCACAGTATATCGCCGATGAGCTTCGCTTAAAACTAAATAAACTTCCGTCTATTGACAAAAACAGCACACGTTTTTCTGTTGACAGACACTATATTGGCAACAATATTCCTGATGCTCCTCTACTATGGGGTGATACAGAAGGATATGTTGAGGAAATGCTCCATATGCTAACGGATAAGCAAAACCATCTTCATATAATCGGTATAGGCGGAGATGAATTGTTTGCTTCGATTCCAGCTGTGCCTTGGTCTATAATAAGAGAAGAGGGCATTATAAACAGTATCCCCTTCATTTTGAAATACTGTATATTAAAAAGAAGACCTTTTTTTTGCTGTCTTAGAGATCTCGCAGACAATACTTCGCTGAAAGATGAAGTCAGACATACTATAGAATACGGATTCAGCGAAAGCAAAAGAAATAGTTTCAGAGAACTCAGCTGGTCGGGAAGCCTTGTACTGCCCCAGTGGCTTTCAATTTCTGCGAAAAGCGATGCAAAAGTTCGGATCAGTTCTATTTACTCTGAAAAATTTCAGGAGTTATCTGAAAACAGATCGGAATATCAGCGATTACAGTCATTGATATTCCAAAAAGAAGTGTTTTCGCAGATAAAGCAAATCGCAGGCGATGATATAGAGTGGTATGCACCATTTCTTGATGCAGAAGTTATAAAAACTGCTTTGAAAATACCTTCAAAATACTGTCTGGATCCTGACAAAACAAAGCCTATGCTATATGAATCACTTAAAGGCATTGTACCTCTTGAAGTCTTTACTCGCGGCGTAAAGGGCGATTATTCTTCAGCATTTTACAATGACTACCGAGCCGCAGCATCTAAGTGGATAGGCAGAACTAAAGATTTTCTACTTTCAAAGATAGGAATAATAGATAGCGAATGTCTTGACAGAGAACTATCAATGCCCTCATCAAAAACTGATCGTGTAGATAATTTTATGAGATTATGTAATGTAGAAAGATGGCTAAGGCAAGTAAACAAATATATTGAAATAGGAGTTTGATAATGGGATTGTTTAAAAGAAAAGTTGAATTGAAGATTACTGAGCAGGAAAACGGTGCTATAATATTTGATAAGACGCATGGAATATATTTTCAGACAAACAATGTGGGTACTTACATAATACAGCTGTTAAGCAAAGGGAAAAATACTGACGAGATTATTGATGCTGTGGCAGAACAATTCAATATCAGTAAAAATCAGGCACGAACTGATGTTACTGAATTTCTTTTCTCTCTGAAAAAGGCAGGTATAGCCTGATGGATATTCAACTTACACAAGAAAGGTATATCAATGTCGGATTCAGACTAAAACTGACAGCATTCATCGCTGTTATTGTATCTGCACCGCTGCTATTGTTCTCACCTGAAAAGATAGAAAAAATACTGACTGATATAACAAGAAATAAGCCGATTGCATCATTGAAAGAGTCAGAAAACGCAAGAGGTGCAGTATGTTTTGTAAGTAAGAAATGCCGTAATCAGGACAGATGCCTTAAACGTTCAATTGCTGTTACCGTGTTACTTGCTCTAAAAGGTAAGAGAGTAAGCTGGTGTTCAGGATACTGCATGGATCCTTTCAGAGCACACGCATGGGTAGAAGTACACGAAAGACCTGTCGGAGAGCCAAGAGAGGTTGCTGATTTTGTAAAGGTGATAAAGACCCCTGATGATGATGCTATAAAAAATGGAGATAAAGAAGAAATCAATGAAAACGGTGTGAAAAATGCTGAAAACACTGATACGATCCATGTTAGAATACGAGATATGTTTTCAATTGTTGCTGACAAAAAAACATATTTCATACTTGTCATGATACTTGGCATCATGTCCTCACTGCTTACACTGATACAGCCTGAACTTGTTTCTGATTTGATAAGCAATGTGGGCAGTGGCAATATCAGAAATACTAAATTATATATACTTATAGGTGTAATAATTGTATCTACGATAATAACGACTATACAGTATTACATTCTTCAAATGATAAGCGAGGAAGCAGTTTTTCGCTCACGTAAAGAACTGATAAGTCATATTCTTTGTTTGCCAATATCGAATTACTCAAAATGGCCGTCGGGAGATCTTATCAGCAGAATGACAGGTGATACAGCAAAGCTGAGAGCAGGGCTGATCCAGTCTGCTGTTGCTCTATCGAGCGGTGTGCTTCTTGCCGTAGGTGCATCAATAGGATTGCTACTGAAAGATTTTACACTTTTTCTCGTGACTTTGCTATCCATAGCCGTTTCTTTTGTTCTGATAGCAGTACTTTCAGGAATAATTCAGGGAGCAAGCTACGATGCACAGAGAAGCATGGGAAAACTCAGCGGAAAACTCGGAAACTGCTTACATGGTATAAAGACCATTCGATCAACAAATGAAACTAAAAACGAACTGAGCAAAACCATCTCTGAAGCCGAACATGTCAAAAATTGCAGTTTAAAGCTTGCCAAATACCAAGCTCTTATGACACCTGTATCAAATCTTGGGTTGCAAATCTGTGGGCTTGCGGTTATCGGAATAGGTGGTGTGCGAGTAACAAACGGCTCAATGTCGGTTGCTGACCTGATGTCTTTTGTACTCCTTCTGTATATAGCAATAGCACCTTTTCAGCAGATATTCTCTACTATTTCAACACTTGCTGATTCAGTCGGCGCATTAAAACGTATCAAAGAAATTAATTCACTGCCACTGGAAGATCAATTTGATATTGTCATTGATAATAATAAAAAATATGATAGTGTTAATGCAGTATGTTTCAATAATGTGACGTTTTCATATGCTGAACATGTGCTAGGACAAAAAACAGAAGAGTATGATGAAAACCTGATACTTAGAGATGTATCATTCTCTATAAAAAAAGGTGAATGTGTTGCCATAGTCGGTCCGTCAGGTGCGGGTAAAAGCACAGTTTTGCAGTTGATCGAAAGATTTTATGAGATAAGCAACGGCAGTATATCCATATTTGGCAAGGACTATCACACAATGGCAAGAGAAGAACTAAGAGATAAGATAACATATATAGAACAAAATGCACCGCTGATAAGCGGAACTATATATGATAACCTCAGCTTGGGCAACAAAGATATTACTGAAGAAAAGTGTATCTGTGCACTTGAAAAGGTAAATCTTTCATATCTTATAAACTCACGTTTCAAAGGTTTGTACTCGGTCATTGATGAAAATGCATCTGAATTGTCGGGAGGGGAAAAACAAAGACTTGCTATGGCAAGAGCATTACTGTCAGATTCAGATATTATAATACTTGATGAACTAACTTCAAACCTTGACAGTCTAAACGAGAGAATAATTAAGAATGTGGTCGACGAACTGAGGGGAATCAAAACAATAATAATGGTCGCACACAGGCTCTCAACTACAATGGATGCTGACATTATATATGTGCTTGAACATGGCAGAATAGTTGGCAGCGGCAATCACAGTGAACTTATCAAAACAGTACCGCTGTACTATGAACTTGCTAAAGAACAAATGCTTGTAAAGTAACCTGAAACTTCAAGATCTTGCTATTGCGTATATTCAGAGCAAACAGCACCGCATTTCAAATAGTCAGCCGTAGATCGTGTCTGTGAAATAATAGCTTTTTCGGATACTTTATTAAAGTCTTACCCTTGTGACAAAAACAAAATATAGAAGTTTTCTGACTACTGTCATTAAAAATCTATATGGTTATCCCGCTGACACACTTGACTTAACAGCGATCAAACATGAAAGAAGGAGACTTCATATTTTGTGTTTTGCAACAAATTAAATTTCAGATACCAAAAACATTATGCGACTAAGAGAATGTGATCTTAGTCGCTTTTTTATACATAGTTTTGCCTATATTCAACGGAAATCGTTTGTATATAACGTTAAAACAAACTTTATAAATATAATATTTTTAAGTTAATTCAATACAAATCTAGATTTGTATTATTGACACTGCTCTATTTAAATGGTATAATTTTTGATATAATCATCGGATATGCTACGTTAGATAAAAAAATTAATTATAGAAAAGTATTAAAGCAGAAAGGTAATGTTATGTATAGAATTTTAATAATAGATGACGACAAAACGATTACACGTCTGTTAAAAAATGCACTTTCAACCGAAGGTTACGAAATTTACACAGCAAACTCTATCGAAGAGATCAATACTTGTGATTTTTTAGGAATTGATCTTGTTCTTCTAGATGTTATTATGCCGAATAACGGTATAGAAATATGTCGCATGATACGAAATGATATCAAGATCCCGATATTATTCATATCAGCCCAGACCGATGAAGAAAATATTATAAAATGTATAACTGCAGGTGGAGATGATTTTATTTCAAAACCATTCAGTATAAGGGAATTAAGAGCACGGGTAAAAATGCACATTCGCAGAGATGAACGTTATCTAAAAAAGAAAAAGTGCATATTGGTCAACGGACAATCTCTCGAATTATCAGAGTATAAAGTTATAATGAATGATCGTTCTTTATTTCTTACAAAAAAAGAATATCATATAATAAAACTGCTCTCAGATAATCCTGACCGCGTTTTTTCGCCAGAAGAGATATATGAATATGTATATCCGACAAGTACTGAAACTCAGATTAGATCCGTTGCAGAATATATCTATCAGATACGAAAGAAATTTAAAGCTTTTGGTCTAGATCCAATTTTTACGGTATGGGGAGGAGGGTATAGTTGGAAAAAATGCAGTTCAAGAGTCTGATATACAAAGCATTGATACGGACACTGATACAAATCGTGGTGATTTTTATCATACTTCATACTGCATTCTACTATTTTAGTATAAAAATAGATAAGAATCATATTTATGCCGTTTTCTCTTTAGAAAGCGAATTATTGGTATTGTTAATCACCTTTTTGGGAATAGTTATAGTTAATTCATTCCTGCTTTTCAGGTTTATACACGTTGAGATAAAACACTTATTGGATAATTGTAATAATTACCTGCAAATTGATTCAGATCGGCATAAATGCTTTTACATTTCGGAAATATCAGAAATCAACGGTTCTTTTAAAAAATACAGAGAAAAGCTATACGGTAAATACAGCAAAGAAATCGAACTTAGAAATCAATTAATGTTCTTGACCTCCATATCTTCACATGATATCAAATCACGCTTAACTGTAACACAAGGAAATATCGATATGTTATATGAGTCAATTTTAAATGAGGAACAGCGTAATTATCTTAAAGATATAAGTTCTGCATTGATCGACTCATCATATTTTATCAATAATCTGATTCAATATCTTAACATACTGTGTTTGCAAAGGTATGATATGAGCGAGTATCCTATACGACAGCTTTTTAACGATATTCAGCAAGATATATTGGTATTTTCGGGAACACATATTTCTGAGCATAATAATATCCCTTATGATACATCAAAAACCGTTAGAATATATATATCTGAGACCTTACGTGCGGTGAATATAGCTGTCAGATGTTTTCAGAAATATACAAACAATAGTGAAATCGATATACGTTCAGAAATATCTCTTGAACGTGACAGTTGCATTTTTACAATAAAAAGTATGGGTGAACCGTTTAAACCTCAGATACTTATTCAGAACAAACGGTCATCTTCGATGGAATGTATCTGTGAAAATACTGCTGATATACGTTTTATAGCACAGATAATGTATGTAAAAAAAGTATTTGAGATGGACGGCGGTTCTGTTGAAATCACAAACATAAATAAACACCCGGTAATAAAATTGTTTTTGCCACTGTTATGAGGTCAGTTCTCTGCTCACATACAACACCAATCACTCCAAATTACAAGAACAAGCCGTGTAGCATTCAAACTGCACGGCTTGTTTTATACCTTTAAATGTACCCTCTCCGCAATATCTCTTATTGCATTGTATCTTTTATATATAATATTTAGGCTCTATATATAGTATATTATATTTTATATAAGAATTATAAAATATGGCGTACCGACGTACAAAAGGCTTAATATAGGCGTTTGAGGGTGTCTGATTGGGTATCTTACACGATGTCTTAACATACAGGCATACTATATCTGCACTATCCCCTGCCGCACGAAAAAAGTCCCCGATAAACTCGGAGACTTTCATTATGATACAAAAAGATATGGCGGTATGCAGGATTTGTCAATAAGCAAAAGAACAAGGGCTGTTTCACACAGCCCCTTATTTTTTACCATTTAGCTGGTATACTGCCCAACAGAGAAGCTTTTTTGTCAAAGTCAGCCCATTTTCCTCAATAGACATTTTAGTATCCCCTACATTTTGCACAAGCAAAACAGCTGCCTTAAAAGATTCATCTATTGTTCCATCATCTTCAAACTTGGCACCTATCTCTTTCATAGCCTTTTTTAAGAATCTCTCGATCCTTATTAATGTGAACTGCATATTTTCACTAACATAGAATTTATCTGTTGCT
>OCTX012240246.1_pt1 | contig 11718 bp, 9 predicted proteins | sample 1539691 | NCBI WGS metagenome assembly OCTX01 (sample SAMN02144231, study PRJEB22623) | gut metagenome | biome: sheep rumen | host: Ovis aries | place: New Zealand | reverse complement strand
CCAGACGGGCCCCGGCTTCAGCACGCCCCAGAATCCGAATTCGATGACCGAGGAAGAGATTTACCAGTATACCAGGTTTTATCTTTTCCGCGATCTGGAGAGTGTCGTGAGCGGGGCCAGACGGATCGACGAGGAGTACAAGGGCGAGAATACGCTTTATAAAAACCCGGACGACGGGGCCTATTATCTTCTGGTCAGAAAGCAGGATACCGGGCCGGAGCAGTTCAACCGGATCTGCAACCTGCTTTCCGAGTATGCGATGCCGATGGATTATACAACCGGGATGGATGAATTCTTCCGGGAGCATATGAAGGTGATCGTGGATAATTTTGCTCTGCAGAGACTCAGAGTGATCTGAGAAAACACCATGTGAAGCGGCAGTGTGTCCGGGCCGGCCGGGCGGAATGGATACAGAAGATTTTGATACAGAAAACGAAAAAAGAGATCCGCCTTTTTCTGCGGATCTCTTTTTTTCGTGTCAATCAATAAAATGAAAAACCGGTATTCCGGAATTACGGAGCCTGGATCGCTCCGGTCGGACATGCATCTGCGCAGGTTCCGCACTCGATGCAGGCATCCGCATCAATCTCATACTTTCCATCGCCTTCATGGATGGCTTCAACCGGGCACTCACCGGCACATGTTCCGCAAGCTACGCATTCATCAGTAATTGTGTATGCCATAATAAAAACCTCCGATTAAGTAATATACTCTACCCGTCTGTTAGCGGGTGTTTCATTCATTCTAATACACAGTGCTTGTTTTCACAAGTCTAAATTTAACCGGATATTGAAAAAATACAGCAAAAAGGAAATACAATTAGAAGTTTTGCACAGGAAACGTCAGTCAGTTGCAACTAACAATATTTTAGGAACCTGTTTCTTACGCGCAAGCGCGACGAAACAGAACCTGCTTTCAAATTCGCCGTGAATAGTAACTTGGAAAAAACTAAATTGTGCAAAATATATCTTGCCACATGCTGCTGTTCAGAGTATAATGCAGCCATATGACGGTCCGGGAGACCGCAAAGGACAGCCATGCAGAAAGATGGCGGAAGCCGGATATATGAAGCGGACAGGCTATAACAGGAGGATTTATATTATGGCAAATGAACAGACTGCTGATAAGGCAATGGTTACAAAGGATATGACAATCGGCGAGATCATCCGTCTCGACCCGGATCTGGCGGGCGTCCTGATGGGCGGCGGCATGTACTGTGTCGGATGCCCCTCCTCACAGGGTGAGTCTCTTGAGGAAGCGGCTTATGTACACGGAATTGACCCGGATCTTCTGCTGGTCCGCCTGAATGCTTTCCTGGAGTCAAAGCAGCAGTAAGACTTTTTTATAGAGAGGCTTTTTCTGACAGCGCCGGTATACCGGCGCTGTTTTTCTATGGAATAAAGGCGGAAGCGTTTTTTCTGTCTGTCAGAGCTGCCCTCTGATCCGGAGCCGGCTGCCCTGTTATTATGAGCGGAACGATACGAAAAACAATGTTACATGCCTGTGCACATATGGCAAAAGTAACATTACAGATTACTTATGTACAATTTTCCGGAGTGATCTGCCGGAGTTTTTTCTGAATCCGGCGGTCTGCAGCGGAAAACGGACCGGTCTTTCTCCAGCTTATACAAATACGGGTCCGGAACTTTGTCGCATTTACTGAATCAGCTGAATGTCACACAAATGTTCTACCACTTCCTGCAAAGCGGCTGTATAATATAGGCACGCAGATCGATGAAAGCATTTCTGTACGGAGATCTCCACAACTCTTATCCGATCACCTCTATACCTGTCCGGATCAGGTCTGATCAGATCATCCTTCTGCCGATACATTGTTTACCATATGGAATCAGGCACAGACTCTGGCAGCTTGCGGAATGATACATCACAGTGCACCTTCGCTGCCTGTTGGAGGAAATCACTATGAAGTATGGAAAAATTGAGCATGTAGCAAAATTCAGACGTGACAGCAGGAGCGTATATGAATTCCTGCAGAGATATGTGCGGGCGGGCTGCACCGTCTGCCTTGAAGGAAAGGAGGCGCTGCCGGACGAGATAGCGACGGCTTGTCTGCGTGAAAATATGAATTACATGATGGATTTTGTCCCTTCCGAGGACAGTCCCTTCCGGATCTCACGGATCGACTTCACAAAGATCCGCGGTGAGAAGGATGAAGCATCCGAAGAAAATGGCCCCGGCAGGCATGCGAATGTAGCCAGCTATGAAGGCTGGTGCAGCTGACCGGAAGCCTGGTACAGTGAAAACTGCGGAGGCGGGACAGTCTGAACATGCCGGCTGAAAGGCCGGAAGAAGGGACGAAAGCATTCAGTCTGCAGCGAATTTCCCCGCATTATGCAGAAGCGGTCTGCAGCCGGGAACAGAGCCCGGCCGCAGACAGATATTTTACGCTTTTTCTTAAGATTTTCACAATCGACGAACCGTTATGAAATTGTTATACTTACGGTTGTATGCAGGATTATGCTGTTCATATCTCAATTTTCGGGAACTGATCCGCGGCCCTGTTCTTTTTGCTGAAAGAAGGCGCGCGGCAGCCATTTTACTGCAGTAAAGGAGGAGATTCATGCAGGATCATTCTAAAGACAACCGTGACGAAAGGCCGTCCGGGAGCAGGAAGTCCTCGGGCGGCCTCTTTGATGCGTATATAACAAGAATTAACGCTATGAAAGCCGCGAACGGCGACGGGAATGTAACTAATGAAGAAGTCCTCGCCGCGGCAAATGAAGTGATCGCCGAAGCGACCACGCGCAGGGCAAAAGAAAGGGCCCGCCTGGATGAGGAACTCCGGCAGCTGGAACTTGCGGAAGCCATCGCGGAGACTGACCGGGAGGTGGAGGAACTGGCCCGGCAGCGCAGCGAAGAAAAAATAAACAGTGCAAAGGCGGCCGCTGCGGGCGGCGAAGCCGGGGAACGTCCGGTTCAGGAAGCTCCGGATGCGGAGCGCGATTCCGGATCCGGAAAAGAGCTGAGCGGATCGCGGAAAGACGGACCCGGAAAAGAGCTGAGCGGATCGCGGAAAGAGGAGAGCGGATCCGGGAAAGAACTGAGCGGATCGCGGAAAGAGGAAAGCAAATCCGGGAAAGAACTGAGCGGATCGCGGAAAGAGGAGAGCGGATCCGGAAAAGGAATGACCGGATCCCTTAATGATGCAGGCGAATCCCGGAAAGAGACGACCTCTTCCGGGAAGGAGCAGGGCAGCGGGGCCGCAGACGAAAACACCCGAAAAGCTCCGGAAAAGAAAGCGTCCGGAAAAGAAGACGGCGGGAAAAAGAAGAAAAGACGCAGAAGGCGGTCCCGCCGCCGTTTTCTGCTGCCATTGCTGCTGCTGTGCCTTTTCGTGTGCACGATGGGGGCGGTTATCCTGATTCACCGCTACACGCCGACCAACGCGCGGATGTCCTGGCAGGAGTATTTCGGGGACATGGCCGCGGATGAGGCGGCGATCATCCTGCAGGATGAGAATATCAGCCGGCGGGCGCTTGTCTCAGACGGGGAGCTGTATCTTCCTTATCCGATCGTTGAGGATACGCTGAATTCCCGTTTCTACTGGGATAACGCTTCGACCAGGATGCTGTTTACCACAGCGGAGCAGACCTTTGAGATTCCTGTTAATTCCACCAGTTACAGCGTGATCGACGGGGCGCTTGCCAGCGACCCGATCAGCCAGGCGGATTATGAGCATGTGATTGTGCTCAGGGATGATACAGGAAGCCGGAGCCCTTCCGGGGAAGAGGAGAGCACTTCAGAGAAGGAGAAGCTCTACATAAACGCCGAATATCTGGCCCGCTATACGAATGTCGCCTACACATGGGAGAAGGAGACGCAGCATGTGCTGATCCGCTGCCGCTGGGGAGAGATGCTGACCGCCCAGGCCCGCAAGGAAGCCGCGGTCCGCTATATGGGCGGAATTAAGAGCCCGATCCTCACGGACCTTGAAAAGGGAGACGAAGTGTATGTCCTGGAGGAAGGCGAGAAATGGCTGCGGGTTCTGACGGATGACGGCTTCATCGGATGGGTGCGGTCTTCCCGCATGACCAGCCCGGAGACAAAGACGGTTGAGAACAGCGGCTTTACGGAACCTGTCTATCCGGACCTGACAAGCGATGAGAGGCTTACAATCGTCTGGCATTACATGGATTCGGAGAGCGGGAACAGCAGCTATGAGAGCCGGACGGAAAATATGACGGGAGTGGACGTTATCTCCCCCACCTGGTTCTCCCTGACCGATAATGAAGGAAATATCAGCTCCATCGGCAAGAAATCCTATGTGAAGAAGGCACACAATGACAATCTGCAGGTCTGGGGCCTGGTCAGTGATTTTTCCAGCGAAATGGATACTTCCATGGTGCTGGCCTCCACTGCGGCCCGCCGGAACTGTATCAGCCGTCTGGTCAGTGAAGCGGAGCGTCTGAATCTCGACGGAATCAATCTGGACTTTGAGTATATGGAAGCCGCTGACGGTGCTGCCTACTCCCAGTTTGTACGGGAGATGTCGATCGCCTGCAGGAAGAGCGGACTGGTCTTTTCCGTTGACCTGGCCTGCCCGTATGAGTGGAACTCCTATATTGACAGGAAGGAAGTCGGAACGGTGGCGGATTACCTGATCAATATGGGCTACGACGAGCATTATGTGGGCTCCGAGGCGGGCTCTGTGGCTTCGCTGGCATTTGAAGAGCGGGCAGTCAAAGAACTGATCCGGATGGGGATCCCCGCGAGGAAGATCATCAGCGGCGTCCCGTTCTATACAAGAATCTGGTATACTTCCTGGAATGATGACGGGACGATGAACATCAACAGTGAAGAGCTGTCCATGGGTGTCGTGCAGACGACCCTGAATACATGGGGCGTGACACCGGTCTGGGATGCGGAAGCGACCCAGAATTACGCGGACTGGACGCTGGACAACGGCGTCCGCTGTCAGATCTGGATCGAGGACGGAGAGTCGATGGCGAGAAAGATCCTGCTTGTTCCGAAGTATAACCTTGGCGGGACTGCGGCCTGGGTCCTGGGGGCTCAGAGCGACTCCATCTGGCAGGTGATCAGCGACCATCTGAACCTCAGCAGCGAGGAGGCTGCCGGGCTGGAGAGTGAGTATGCCGCGGAGCACACGGCAGAGACAGAAGCTGCTGAAGATACGACTGAGGCGGGATCTGTATAAATGAGTCAGCCCGGAGGCGGGCACAGAGTATGTATTTGTATGAAGAACTGATCCGGTACGGGGCGTCCGACGCCTACCCCTTCCACATGCCGGGGCACAAGCGAAGGCTGGGCTCCCTGCCGGATCCCTACTCCTTTGATATTACGGAAATAGACGGCTTTGATAATCTGCACCACGCGGAAGGCGTGATTCTGGAGGCAGAGCGGCGCGCGGCGCAGCTTTACGGGTCCGGGGAGACACATTTTCTGGTAAACGGGAGCACCTGCGGCATCCTTGCCGCGATCAGTGCCTGCTGCCGCCGGGGAAGCGGACGGATTCTGATGTCCCGCGGCAGCCATAAATCCGCATACCACGCGGCCGGCCTGAACGGCCTGGAAACAGTTTATCTTTATCCCCGGGCGGACGGAGAGCTGAACGGTCCCGTCCGGGCGGAGGATGTAAAGCAGGCCCTTGAGGAGAACCGGCGAAGGGGCGGGGCCCGGATCAGCGCGGTTTTTGTCACTTCCCCCAGTTATGAGGGCATTGTCAGTGACATCGGCGCGATCGCGGAGACGGTCCACGCTTTCGGCCTGCCCCTGATTGTGGATGAGGCTCACGGGGCGCATTTCGGAATGCATGACCTGTTCCCGGAATCTTCCGTGAAGCTTGGAGCGGATATTGTCATCCACAGCCTGCATAAGACCCTCCCCTCCCTTACCCAGACAGCCCTGCTGCATGTGAACGGGGATCTGGCGGACCGGCGGCGCCTGAGGCTGATGCTTGATACCTTCCAGTCAAGCAGCCCCAGCTATGTCCTGATGGCGGGTATGGATGAGTGTATCGGGATGCTCCGGGAGCACGGCCGTGAACTCTTTGACCGCTACGCGGAGGCACTGCTTGCCTTTTACGCGGAGTGGGGGATAATCCCGGGGCAGATAAAAAGGAAGGCGGGGACAGCGGAAAGAGTCCGGATTCTGGACCATTTTGAACTTCTTGTCACGGACGACCCGTCCAGAATTCTGATCTGCCCGGCGGAAACGGACATGACAGCGTCAGATCTGTATGATATCCTGAGAGAGGAGTATCATCTGCAGAGCGAGATGCTGTCTCTTTCTTATGTCCTGATGCTGTCAAGTGTGGGAGATGACGAAGAAGGTTTCCGGAGACTGTCCCGGGCCCTCCGGGAGATCGACCGGCTCATAAGCGAAAGAGAAAACGGATCTCTTCGGGCGGAGTGTACAGCAGGCCCTGCAAAAGAAGGCCGGTGCGAACCGGCGCCGGGTATGGGCAGTCAGGAAAGAGAAGTTACTCCGGCGGATACGGGCAGAATGGATATGGCCCTGACCCTGCCGCGCGCGGAAGTATGCATGCGGATCTCTGAGGCGGAGGACGCGGTACTTTGCAGGCTGCCCCTTGAAAGGTCCGCAGGCCGGATATCGGGGGAATATCTTTATCTTTACCCGCCCGGAGTGCCGCTTCTGGTGCCGGGAGAGCGGATCGGCGAAGAACTTCTGAAGACGGCAGAGAAACTGAAGACGCGCGGCTATTCCCTGCAGGGTCTGTCTGACTACAGCGCGGGAACGATTCTGACTGTGAGTTGAGAACTGAGGCGACTGACGAAGAACGATGGAACATAAAATCTTTTATCTGATGGGGAAAAGCGCGGCCGGCAAGGATACGGTCTATGAGGAACTTCTTCAGGATGAGGAACTGGATCTGGTTCCGCTGATCCCATATACAACCAGACCGATCCGGGAAGCCGAGCAGGATGGGGTCGATTATCATTTTACGGATGAGGAAGGATACCGGAAGCTCGCAGAAGCGGGGAAGGTCATTGAGATGCGGGAATACCAGACCGTGCTCGGCCCATGGAAATATTATACGGTGGATGACGGGACGCTGGACTTCGCCCAGGCGGATATCCTGGCGATCGGGACCCTGGAGTCCTACCGGAAACTGTCGGATTATTACGGGCCCGGGAGGGTTATTCCCCTCTACATCGAGGTGGAGGACGGGATCCGGCTCGGAAGGGCCCTTAAACGGGAGCTGAAGCCCGGCAACCACAAATATGAGGAGATGTGCAGGCGCTTTCTGGCGGACCAGAAGGATTTTTCAGAGGAGAAGCTGGCGGAGGCCGGAATCGAAAAACGCTTTAACAATGATGATGAGCGTGAGACCTGCATAGAAGAGATCCGGTCTTTTATCCGGGATATACAGGAAGAGGGAAAAGAGGGACTCAATGTCGGGATTTCGGGATATCTACGGACATGAGAAGACTATTGCGCATCTTAAAAGCGCCATCGTACTGGACCAGGTCAGCCATGCTTACCTGATTTCGGGCGATGAGGGGATGGGCAAAAAGACGCTGGCAAGGGCATTTGCCCAGACTCTGCAGTGTGAAAACCTGCAGATGGCTGTGCGGGAGACGGGCAGACCGGCCGCGGACGATCCGGCGTGGAAACGGATCGATGCCTGCGGCCTGTGCGGCAGCTGCAAACAGGCCGTGAGCGGCAACCAGGCAGATATTCTCACATGGCCCCATGAGAAGCCGAAGCTGTTTTCCGTCGATGACGCGAGGGGGCTGGTTGAGGATATTCAGATCCGGCCATTTTCCGGCAGATATAAAATCTATATAGTGCCGGACGCGCAGATGATGAACGCGCAGGCGCAGAACGCCCTGCTCAAGACGCTGGAGGAGCCGCCGGAGTACGCGGTCCTGCTCCTTCTTACGACCAATCCCGACGCGATGCTGGAAACTATCCGCTCCCGCTGCGTGCTGCTGGATCTGAAACCGGTGGAAGACGCGCTGGTCCGGCAGTATCTGACGGAGCAGTGTGATATTCCGGAGTACGAGGCGGATATCTGTGAAGCATTCGCGCAGGGAAATATCGGAAAGGCGGTCAGCCTGGCAGCTTCCGAGGATTTCCGGGAAACGATGGGACGGGCAGTAAGGATCCTTACGCACATCCGGGACTGGGATCTGGAGGAGATTTCCGCCGAGGTGAAGGACCTGGTTCCCTATAAGCTCAGGATCGACGACCTGCTGGATCTGTTTGCCGTATGGTACCGGGATGTACTGTATTTCAAAGCGACAAGGGAACTTGACGGGATTATATTCCGTGAGCAGACCAGTGCGGTCCGGAAAGCGGCGCAGGAAAGCTCCTATGAAGGAATACAGACGATACTGGACGCGATCCGGAAGGCCAAAGAGCGGCTGAACGCCAATGTGAATTTTGAGCTGACCATAGAGCTGCTGCTGCTTACCATGAAAGAAAATTAATAAACACTGTATAAGGACGTGATATATACAGTTACAGGAAACAAGTGTAAGCAATATGAAAAAAGCCGTGAATAGAGTAACAGCAGAGAATCACAGGCCGGGGCCTGTGATTCTTGCATCTGCGGGAGAAATGTGTTTATAATGGGGGATAACGTGAATGGAAGGCAGATCCCCGGGCACACAGCTGAATTGCGGCAGCATAAGCTTCCGTGCGCCGGGCGCAGTTCCGCCGGGGCGGGATTGATCAAAAGGAAGTTGAGAATACAGATATATGATTAAGATTATTGGAGTGCGCTTCCGCAGCGCGGGAAAAGTCTATTATTTTGATCCGGGTGACCTGGAGCCTGTGATGGGCGATCATGTCATCGTGGAGACTGCCCGCGGACCGGAATACGGCACTGTGTCGGGAAGAGTCAAGAATGTCGCGGATGATATGGTGACGCAGCCTCTGCGGGCGGTGGTCCGGATCGCGACGGAGGAAGATACACAGAAGGTCGAGGAGAACCGGGCAAAGGAAAAAGAGGCCCTGAATATCTGCAGGGAAAAGGTGAGAAAGCACAATCTGGACATGAAGCTGGTGGATGCGGAGTATTCCTTTGACGGGAGCAAGATCCTCTTCTATTTTACCGCCGACGGGAGGATCGATTTCCGGGATCTGGTAAAGGATCTGGCCTCGGTATTCCGCATGAGGATCGAGCTGCGGCAGATCGGCGTGCGGGATGAGACGAAGATGCTGGGCGGCCTGGGGATCTGCGGAAGAGAACTCTGCTGCGCCACTTACCTGAGCGATTTCGCTCCGGTTTCGATCAAGATGGCAAAGGAACAGAATCTTTCGCTCAATCCGGCCAAGATCTCCGGGACCTGCGGAAGACTGATGTGCTGTCTCAAGAACGAAGAAGATACCTATGAATACCTGAACTCGAAGATGCCGAAGATGGGCGAAGAAGCCAGCACTGCGGACGGACGGACCGGAAAAGTGGTGGAGCTCAATGTTCTCAGGCAGAGAGCGAAGGTCATGTTCGAGGAAGGGGAAGACAAGGAAATTGAAGAATTTCCGGTCGAAGAGCTGAACTTCCGGCCGCGCAGACGCAAGGGGGAGAAAGCGGAAAAACAGCAGGAGAATCCGAAGAAGGGCCAGAAGAGCGAGCGTCAGGATTCGGAACAGGCTGACCGCCGCCGCGGAGCCAGAAAACGCGCGGAGACGGAGAACCGCCCCGTGAAAGGTCCGGATACGGATGCACAGGCCGGCTCAGCCGGAGCAGACTCCGGCCTTCAGGCAGATAAAGAAGCTGTGGCAGACCTCCTGGCAGATGAAGAGGCTGTGACAGGTCTTCAGGCAGATAAAGGAGCTGTGGAAGACCTTCTGGCAGATGAAGGCGTTATGGCAGGTCTTCTGGCCGGGGCAGCAGTGTCTGCCGCGGAAGCCGTACTTGAAGGGAACGCGGATGCCCGCGAGCAGCTGAAGATAAAAGCGAAAGAAACGACTGTCACAACGACAGAACTGGAAGTGGAAGAGAGCTTCGCAGATGCGGAAGCGGTAAAAGCGCAGATCCGGAGGACAGAGGAAACGGTATTCCGGACGGAAGTTCATGCGGACGGAGGCAGACTGTCCATAGAAGAAAACAGAGAAGAGCGGAAAGAGACATCTGCTTCAGTGTCATTGCCCGGAGCGCGGAAAATGAGCGAAATATCCGGACAGGCGGCAGCTGAATACCGCCGGACGGAAGATGGAACAGAGGCAGCTCCGGAGAGCGGAAATACCGTTTTCCGGGAAGACTTCCGGGAAGAGGGGACAGAATATACAGACCCGGTTTCCGCTGAGGCGGAAGAACTGTACAGCAGCCAGGATGCTTCGTTTTCCGACCCGGATGCGGTCCCGGCAGATGCCGTGCAGGAGGAAGGCGGGGAATGGGACGGTGAGCGCCGGAGAAAACCGCGCCGCCGCAGACATAAATATACGGAAGATGGCACGCCCGCGGAAGAGTATGCGGCAGATGCGGAGGAAAGAGCTTCCGGGAATGCCGCAGACAGAAAAGGCCGCCGGAACAGTCATGCAGAGCGCGGACAGCGTGAGGAGCGGACAGAGCGTGAAAACCGCAGAAAATATGCGGACCGCGGCAGGGAGCAGGAGGCTGGTCCGGAGAACCGCCAGCGCAAAAAGTATGCGGACGGCGACCGGACGCAGAGTGGTGATTCCGCCGGGCACCAGCGCAGAAGCAATAAGGAATATGACGGGAACCGCCGGGATTTCCGCGGCGGCAGGAAAAAGCAGGAGTATGACGCGGAAGGCCAGGGCGGCAGATCCGCAGATGAAGACCGCAGGATGAATGCCGGCGGAAACAGCTCCGGGGAAGACCGGAACCGGGATTATTCCAGGGATGAGGGACAGAGAAGGCGCAGACCGCGCCGCCGCCGTCCCGCAGGCGCCCAGGAGGGCAGGAATCCGGACAGCGTGCAGACCGGAGCGGACAGCAGGCCGGACAGCGGCAGCGCAGGGTCCGGGAAGGGAAGAAAGGAGTCCCGCAGCCGCGGCCAGGCGGATGGCGGAACGGAAAGACGCTCGAATGAGATGAGCATTTATTCCGGAAACTGACAGGCGGCCGGCGCAGTCCCGCGGCAGCGCTTTCTGCAGACGTGGCTGCAGAACAGTCATCCGGGGCATTGAGCCATAGTACAAAGCTTTGTTTTGTGAGGAGGAAAACTCCCCTGCAGAGCCGGGTCAGAGCGCGGCGGCAGAGGAGTTTTCTGAAAGGAACGCTTTCGCAGGATAAGAGAAATGATTGAATTAAAAGCCGGAGAGCGGCTGGATGATCTCCAGCGGAACGGCTGCCGGATCATCCAGAATGAGAAGCTGTTCTGCTTCGGGATGGATGCCGTGCTGCTCACAGCCTTTGTGCAGGAGGACCTGCGGGAAGGGGATAATATTCTGGACCTGTGTTCCGGAAACGGCGTCATACCGATTCTTCTGGATGCGCGCTGCGGAGGCGGGCACACGTTCACGGCCCTGGAAATCAATCCTGTGTGCGTGGACATGGCCAGAAGGAGCATTGAATACAACGGGCAGCAGGAACGAATCCGCATGCTTGAGTGCGATATCAGAAAAGCCGGGGAGATCATTCCGCCGGCTTCTTTTGGCACGGTTACGGTGAACCCGCCCTATATGACGGGGGGACACGGACTGACCGGGGACAACAGGGACAGGATGATCGCGCGCCACGAGATCCTGTGTACCCTGGACGATGTAATATCCGCCTCCGCCCGTGCGCTGCGGCCTCAGGGACGG
>OCTX012013887.1_pt1 | contig 11722 bp, 15 predicted proteins | sample 1539691 | NCBI WGS metagenome assembly OCTX01 (sample SAMN02144231, study PRJEB22623) | gut metagenome | biome: sheep rumen | host: Ovis aries | place: New Zealand | reverse complement strand
TGGGGCGGAGCCCCAAGCATAACAAAAGCCCTGGAAAATCCAGGGCAAATGTTTTAATCATTTCGGGACATAATCAAAAATGCTTGACACTTTTTTTTGAAAAAAATTTAAATTTATTTTTCAGCATTATTTTTCCAGTATACTATTATCTACTTTTCTTCATTGGATGTCGTTTCGGTTTATCTTTAGTGGCATATATAAACCATCTCCTAATTAACCAAAAATTCATCAGATTTTAAATGGTAAGGAATTTTTTATATTAAAGTCACTGATTGCCGCCTTCACGTCTTTTACAGCGTCAGCTCCAAAATCCCCAGCTTTTTCTATTGCTTTATCAGCATAGTAGCAAAACCTTTGGTCATTAAAAATGCCAGCCCGCGAGGCCAGTGTTTATGCGGCCTACGAGGTTTTGAGGTTCATATTATTATTGAATACGGATTCCTTTATTGATATAATCTTCCTATAAATCTCGTATACAAATGCTACTATCAGACAGGGAAACTATGCCCTGAGGGTGGTAGTATTTTTCTATTGTGGTCAAAACCCCTTCGGGCTTTTGAAATGAAGCAAGCTTTGGGATTGTCCGCCAATCCCCCTCTCAAACGAAAAATGCCTTCGGCTCATTTTCCGTTTTTTCGAGAATCTAATTGGTGGCACTGCCCCCAAACCCCTGTTTTTATAAATTGCTTAAGTCTTAGTTTTGAAAATGGAGGATATTTGAATGGCTAATAATACGAGAAGAATACAGATAAGAGTTACCGATGAAGAATATTCCGAGCTGATACGGCAGAAGGAATTTATGAAGCTCACTTCTTACAGTGATCTGATAAGGATGTATATCAATAACAATGTCTGTTTTAATGTTGACTTCAGCGGGCTGCATGAGGTTTCCACACAGATATCCAGGATTGGAAATAATATAAATCAGATTGCCCATGCAGCAAATGAAACCGACAGCGTTACATCAAACCAGGTTCAGGAGCTGAAAGAACTGATGAAGGCACTTGAGGCAGAAGTTGCCAGAGTCACAAAGGAGAAAGCAAGAATAGTGAAATACATTTCCAGACAGTCTCATGGAGGTGGTAATCTTGGCAGTTACGAAGATTATAAAAGTGAAGGTTAATGTAAGCGGATGCATCAACTATGTCACAAATGATGAGAAAACCGACGGAAAGCATTTCGTTACTTACTTTGGATGTCAGGAAGGAAATGCAGACTATTTCTTTAAAGCAGCCCTTTCTGCCAACAGGAGAAAACCGGATGATGCAGAATCTGTAAAAGCTTATCATCTGATACAGTCATTTGCCCCCACAGATGAGATAAATGAATCTGAGGCTCATGAAATTGGAAAGGAATTAGTAAAAAGACTTTTCGGCGATAAGTATGCTTATGTATGTGCCACCCATAATGATAAAGGGCATTTGCATAATCATATAGTGGTGTGTGCTGCAGCAAGGGATATGACCGGAAAAAAGATAAACGATAATCTCGCTCTTCTGCACTCTCTGCAAAGAACAAGTGATGAACTATGCAGGGAGCACGGACTTGATGTGATTGATAAGAAGAAGGGAACCTGGAAACATTATAAAGAATGGCTGGAGGATTCCAAGAATCCTGAAGGTTCCAAAAAGGCGCAGCTTCGCAGACTAATAGATGAACAGATAAAGCTTTCCAAGAATTTTGATGATTTCTTAGAACACATGAAAGACGCTGGCGCGGGAGTTGCATTTGGCAATTCAAAGAAGTATGGGCGGGTAACTAAGTACCGTATTCTAAATGCAACTGAAAAGGACAGATGGAACCGAGGCTATAATCTCGGACAGGGCTACTCTGATGAAATGATAAAAAAGAGAATCGAGAGACGTCTTCAGAAGCTGGAAGAACGAGAAGCACTACGTCAGGAAAGAGCCGAGGCGAGAAAAGCTCAGCGTGCTGCCATATCTAAAGCTGACAGAGCTAAAGACAAGACTGAACTCAAGATAAGTTCCATGATAGATACTTCAAAGGATTCCCTCTCCTCTTCCAATATAGCTCTTGAGAAATGGAGAAACCTGCAGAATGCCAGACGCGCTGAACAGATCAAAGAGATTCTTCGTGATAAATATGGAATTGACTATACTCAGATAAAAACAAAGATCAGTTCCCTTGAAGCTGAGAACAACAGAAAGGTTGCAGATATCGAAAGGAACAAATCTGATATTTCTGATTTCAGGACATTTATCGAAGCCTGCCAGGTATATATGGATACAATTGCCATTAATCAGAGATACGAGAATTCAAAAGATCCAGAAAGATATTATCAAGATCACGACTCCGCTCTCAATGCCTATAACCAGGCGCTAGCAGTTCTGAAAGAAAGACGGATTGATATAAATCTTCTTCAGGATAAAGAAAAAGGCAGGAATATAATAAAAGATCTACAGGAACAGCTCACCAGACTGGAAGAAATTAATGAAATCCATGAGCAGGATATTAAGAACAATCAGAAAGAGATAAATGAACTCCGCAAGTTCCAGAAAGAGCTGGATATCTACCATAACCGGAGCAATGATACTATCTGATATTCATTTTCAGAAAAAAATGCAATTTGCTGTCAATCCAACATCAGTGACAAAAAAACTACGGGCAGATAATCCATCTGCCTGTAGTTTTTAAAATATCTCCCAAGTATTTTTATCTTTTCTAGCAAAAATCGATTCATTACAATGCTCTGAATGTATTTCTCCGGTATCTTCATTAACCTCATAAGCATTAAATCTGCCCTCTGACAATATATCTAACTTATAAAGCATGTTTAAATTAATATCCCTCACTACTAATGTATTATTTTGATACTCTTTTATTATCTCAGTAAGCTTTTTACCATTCGATGGAAATAATTCATCAATAAAACTGGTCTGTTGATTTGTGATTCTAAATAGATTTAATTCATTTCGAGCTCTTGTCATTCCTACATAAAATAATCTTCTTTCTTCCTGATACATTTTATCTGAATCAACTTCCGGCCTTCCATCTAATGTGGCAGGAAGAATACTATCAAAAACATCTATTATATAAACTGAATCATACTCCAATCCTTTGCTTGAATGTATTGTCGATAATACAACATTCCCATCGGTAGTATTATTTTTCATTAATTCTCTTTCTAATCTATCAAGATGATGAAAAAACTCCTGAATAGTATTATCATCTGACGCAATTGTTTTTAGAATGTCAAGATATCCTATAGAATATCCCTTTTCGGACAGGAACTCTCTATAACCATTATTAGCTATATGGGTTATAGCATCAGCTGGTTTCATATGCTTCATTGGCTTAATCTTATTTTCAAACTTTGTAGCAATGTATTCCTTATGCTGAAATGAATACCATTCATGCAAAGCATCAAATACATTCATGTTATTATAATACATCTTTCCACATATACCAGTTAAATACTGTTTCCTAATATATGCACCACATTTATTATATATAGCCTTAAACGCCTCAGCATCTTTATCATTAATTGCAAGCCTTAAAAAATCTTTTATATCTTCTACAACATGATCATCAAAAAAATGAAGTTCTTCAATTTTTCTAGCGTTATAACTGATATTATTCTTTAGAAATTCATCAATTAAGGGTATCATACTTATATTATCTCTGAAAAGAACAGCAACAGAATTGTCATGACTTTTTACTATTTCAGTAATATTTTTATACTGTTCTTCTCTTGAAGGAACATCAATAACACTAACAGGACTGCCAGTTCTATTTGTTCCCAACATTTGTTTTTGATATCGATTTTTATTATTTGAGATGAATTCCGAAGCAACAGATATTATTTCGTCAGTTGATCTATAATTTGTTTCTAATCGATAAACCTTAGCATTATTATAATCTTTTTCAAAATTTAGCAATCCCTCAGGATAGGCAGCTCTGAAACCGTAAATACTTTGATCCTCATCCCCAACCATAAAAATATTACCACTTGATAAAAGTCTTATAATTTCATACTGGATTTTAGAAGTATCCTGGGCCTCATCTAAACATATATACCTATACTGAATCTTGTATTTATTTAATAAAGTTTCATCTTCCTTTAGTATTTTATAAGCATAAATAAGCTGATCATCAAAATCATACTTATTCAGAGTATTCAATCTTTCATTATACATATCAAACACTTTGCCAAGACTATTTCCCCAAATACTAATATTTTGAATTTCCTCTGATGTTAGCATCATATTCTTAGCAAATGAAATTGCAGTTTCCGCCGTTCTTACATCATTCTCTGTGGCATAATCCTGAATTATAGCCCTATATATATCTTTTATAACTCTGCTTCGTTCAGAATTATCTATCATATCAAAAGGCATTTTGTTTTTCACTAATCTGAAACAAAAGCTATTAATTGTTGAAAAGACAACTCCATCATTACCATAGAGAGCTATATATCTATGTGTCATATCTGCCGCTGCGCTTTTAGTATATGTTAATGCAAGAATATTACTGCTCTCAATTTTGCAATCTTTTACCATATAATTTATATGTGATATAAGAGTCGTAGTTTTCCCACTTCCCGGTACAGCAAGAACGAGTATCGCTCCATCTGTTGTACACGCAGCGTCTTTTTGCTGATTATCAAGTTTTATTAATGTATTGGTACTATTCATCTAATCTACCTTTTTTTCATCGTCCATAACATAGTAAAAGCAGTCTTCCCATTTACAATTTAATGCCAAACAAATAAGTCCTGAAAGATATGCTGTAGGCGAATACTGTCCAGTTTCCAATGAACTAATTGTATTCTGAGTCGTCCCTGCAAGTTTTGCCAATTCAGTCTGTGATAATCCTTGTTTTTTCCTCAGTTCTTTTATTCGATTTTTTAATTGAAGATGCGAATTCATACAAATAACACTCCTATATATCCAAATAAAAAGACAACCGCTAATAATCCAGTAAGGATACCTCCAACGAAAGACTTTTTCTTTTTGCCGGCGATACCATCATAAAAATCCATTACACTTGAAATGCCAAATAACAATGTCGGTTTTCCCAAATCAATCTTCTTTTTTATAAACCATTCAAGTATCATCATTGCCATCAAAAGCACAATGCCTGCCATAAACCCATATAATACAGCTTTATTTGATATATGTTTTTCATATTCGCCCTGTTCTTGTGGATTCTCTTGTGCTGCCTTCAATATTTCATCTCTTTCCATTCCAAAACCTCCTTTTTACCAAGTTGTCCGATTTTTTTATATAAAATACCAAGTTATCCGATATTTGTCAACAAAAAAACGACATACAGCAGCTACACTAAGTAACCACTGTATGTCGTATAATATTATATCATAAGAAGCATACCCATAACTATTATACACACTGCCATCGTTATATATCCTTCCTTTGTAATTAGCTTCCAGATCTTGTATCTGCCCTCTGAAAGACTTATGCTCGTATCTATGGTATTCTTTATAAAGAAAAGAATTATTAGCACTATAAAGCCTATTATAGCTACCACAAAGATTCCCAATACTGCTGCTGTCGGAATTTCTCCAAGTCTCACATATGATAAAAGCACATTAATCGTATTGAAGAGACAGTGCATTATCATCGTATATGCCAAGTTGTCTGTTGCCAGTCTAACTACTGCAAAAAGAAGTCCGAAGAAGAATCCATACAACACTGATCCGAATGAGAAATGTAGCAGTGCAAAGAACAGACTCGTGATCAGAATGCCTGCCTTTACATACACCTTACTGTATGCACCAAGCATACATCCCCTGAATACAAACTCTTCTACCACTGCCGGGACCACTGCAAATACCACTATGGATAACAGCACTGGATGCCCGAAGACATCCCCTGTATTTAATGAATAAAACTATGCCAAAGCTACATCTCTTTTCTTGGATGGTTGTGGCTTGTTTGCCTCTCTATTATCTACCTCTGTCTGTTTCTTTGAAATTCTGTCCTGAAGAGATGAAGACTTCTGAGGAGCTGCCTTATCTGACTTGTTTTTTTCGGGCTTAGTCTTTTCATTTTGGGCTTTATCCGTCTTCTCAGCCTTATCAGTTTTTTCTTCTGCTATCTCAGACTTAACAGCTTCTTTCTCCTGCTTACGCTCTTCCATCTTATCCATGTTCTTTTATACTCTCCACCAGTTCATCCATCTTGGCATTATCACGCACCTTAAATGGATGTCATCACTTGATAAATCTACAGTTGTAACATTAAGAAGTTCAACCAGACCATACTGCTCAATCTCTTTACTGCATTTTGTCAATATACATTCATGCAAGCGCCTGAAATAATCATAATCATTTACTATTCGTCTCTTTGTATGAAGTTCAAGATAATATGGACAACCCTCAGATATAAACGGATCAACATAATTTACTGTCCGGTTCCAGTCTATTTCACCGGAACCATTTACTTCGATGATATCTGTATCATTGCTATAAACTCCATTTGCAAAATAATCATCCAAAAGATACATCATAAGGCTAAGCCTGTTGTTTGAACTCTGGTCACTTTCTCCTGTCAAAGAAAACGTAGTCTTTGTCGACTTATCCTTCCTTATTACCTGAAGAACCTGTCCCAGTTTATAAGTAAGCACTTTATCATCCACATTACGAATGTATTTCGGATAACATTTTATTATTATAATAACAGTTCTTACTATACTTAAACTTAACAGAGAGCTTGAGAAGATGGCGGATATACAGAAGTCCATTCTCAGACTGAGTGACGGAATGTCTGAAATGATAGGAACCGGCACTATTAAGACCATGGATACTCTGGAAAAAGGATATGTTGGAGCATCCGAAAAGAAAGAAGAACTACGAGAAAAACTTAATGAGAATAAAGCCGAACTTCGTAGTACTATAGATGAACATAGAGAAGAATATCTGTCACGTAAGGAAGAATTAGAAAAAAGACTTGAACATTTAAAGAAAGAACTGATATATCGAAAAATTTTCGGAATCAGAAGACTGCTTAGAGCTTTTCCAGGAATAAAGCATCACACCTATCAGGAAATGATAAATTATCTACAAGACATGATTAAATAAAAGATAGCCGGAGACAGAATGTATTCTAGTACAAACGATATGTCTTATTTATTATATTTTTTCACGTGTAACTATTCCAAAAGCTGTTTTCTTTCCCTGCCGGGCTATGAAACGAATCCTGCTGCTAAATTCACGACCATTAAGCTTATATTCAAATGATATACGTTCAGTGCCTGAATCTTCTGCCTTCTTAATCACATCCAGCATTAGTTGTTTCAGATCCTCTCTCTCAGTATATATTCTTTCCGCTTCTTGAAGAGAGCTTATCCCAGCTGTTTCCAATATCTTAACATTTGCTTCATTCGCAAAAAGAAAGCTGAAACTCTCTGTTTTTTCATTAAAAACAATTATAGATATAGGCAGATTGTTATATACATTCCGCGTTGTTGGTCTGAGCGGAACAGAACTCAGGAAGTTAATCATACCAATTTTGTCATAAAAATCCTTATACTTAGGATTTTCATTCGTATCAAAACTGCAATCAATCTGTCTTATAAACTCTTCAACCGGTTTTGGCTTTCCGAAATAATATCCCTGGATTTTCTCACAACCGATCTTTTTAAGAAATTCAAATTGTTCTTTTGTTTCTACTCCCTCAGTAAGCGTATGGATTCCGAGCAACTTCGCCATATGTACTATCGATGCTATTATCACCTTGGATTTGTCATTCGTATCAAAATCCTTCAGAAAATTCATATCTATCTTGATCTCATCAAAATCATACATCTGCAGATTGTTTAATGAGCTGTATCCGGAACCAAAATCATCCATCCATACCTGATATCCATCACGCCTGAATTCCTGAATTTTCTCACCGATTCGTGCTTTTTCTGAAGCAATGGCACTTTCCGTAATTTCAATCACAAGATATTCCACAGGAATTCTATACTTTGCGCGGCATTTATCAGCAATAGCCTTTATATCACATAGTTCAAAATCAAGTCTTGAAAGATTAACCGATATAGGCTGATATGCGAATCCGCTCTCGAAGTCATCCCTTAGATCTGAGCATACTGTTTCAATAACAAACTCATCAAGCCTGTGTATCTGCTTTTGCTGTTCTAACATTTCAATAAAGAAAAATGGCGGTATGGTTCCGTACTTTGGATCAATCCACCTTATAAGAGCTTCATATCCACATACCTCCTCGGTCAGTGCCCTCACCACAGGCTGATAATAAACTTTAAAATATCCTTTTTCAAATGCTTCCTCGTAATGAGTTCTGACATATTCAGTTATTTCATCATAATCATATTCAGGTTTTGCCATAATATTTCTTATCCTATTCTAAAATCTGAGCAATCAAAAAATATATATCATTCCATATCCGGATATTCAAGCTACCCATAACTAGAGTGTACAGTAATCCTATTATTTCATCAAATAGTTTTTACAAATTGTCAGACAACACAACCTATTTCTGTACAAAAAAGACACACCGCAGCCGAACTCTTTCGAGCCAGACCACGATATGTCTTTTTTCCTTACATCATTAACATCATTATCATTACTACAACACATACAGCCACTGTTATATACCCTTCTCTGGTTATCAGTCTGTATACAGCATACTTTTCGTTATTTGTCATTGATGGCAGATTGACACAATCTTGCATATTTTTCCGAATAAACCAAATAAGCATCATAACAAATAATATGAATAAAATTATTGCTGCCGTTAATACTGCAGCTACAGGCATTGACTCCATATCAACATATGACAGAAGCACGTTTACGCCATTGAATGCACAGTGCATACATATCGTATAAAGAATATTCTCTGTACTAATTCTCACCAGAGCGAAGATAACTCCGAACAGGAATCCGTACAGAACGGATCCTGGTGAAAAATGCAGAAGTGCAAAGAACAGGCTGCTGATTAGAATTCCTGCCCTGACATCAACCTTACTGTAGATTCCAAGTATTATTCCTCTGAATACGAATTCCTCTACTATTCCAGGTATCAGTGCATAGATTATAAGTGCCGGAATCACAGGAAATGTAATTACTTCATTTGTACTTTCAATACCTGCCTTTGTGAGAAAATCAGCCATGGTATTCAGTAACATGGCAGCCGGTATCCCACATATTGTAAGTGCAAGCAGAAAAATCATTTTCCTAAGTGATACTTTTCTGAAACTTAGCGGTACACTGAAATCATTTTTATGTTTCAGATATAAAAAAAGTGAGAACAGAAATGTCATGAAGTATATCGACATCTGTGCTCCCACTGTTCCGAAGAACAATATCGTCATTATTCCGACCACCTCAAAGATGATACAGAACAGAAATGTTGTATTTGCCATTTTTATCAGTTTATAATCCGACGGATTATCCTTCGGTTTTCTCGGTTTCCTCTTTCCACTACTCACTGTTATTCTATTAAATGTTTTCTCAGTCATCTATTCCCACTCCCTTACCCTTCTTCTTCCCTAAGCCGGGGGCGTCAGCTGATCTGGCAGCCTCCAGCTTTTCATTTACTATCTGTTCAGGATATCCTGCAGCTCATCACTGACCGGAAGACCTGTGAGAGCAACTATGTCTCTTTCTCTCTTATCCTCAAATACCATGTCGTCATTTCTCCTTTTCTTCTGTATAATTCTTGATGAAAAAAAAGAGCCGGAAACGACCTGATTTCCGACTCAGAAATGATATTTGCATTTATACATAAGATATGCTATATTATGTGAAAAGGTGTTACCCGAATAGCGGTTCGCCTTAGTTTATGAGTTACTAAAAGAAGCAACCATTAACCTTGGTGAGGGCGGTTGCTTCTTTTATTTTTTGTATCTTTAGTATCATGATGCATGGCTATAATCGTAACGATTATTCCAATAACTGTAACAACAATGCTGATTACAGTCACCACAATACTAATCGTATCCAACAAAATACTTACCTTTCTTACATACTTCCCTCATAGGCATCCCTCCTTCAATGCAAAGGGAGCTCGTATGATTTCCATACGGTCCAAAAGGCGAACCGCTATCCGCTATGGATAACACCCGTACCCGAATTATAACATACCCGGAAATCAAATACCATTTCATGATTTACGCAGTTACGCATTTTTTCTATAATGCCAACTGCTTATTATTTCTGTTCTGAACTGTTTTATGTTCAATATTCTTTTGTTCCATTTTACCCGTTGGTTTTTCTTTCATCTGACTCTTCTTACTATCTATCCTGTCAAATATAGATGATTCTCCGACCTGACTTTTTACTGCTTCCTTCTGGGCTTCCAGACCATGTTTCATCTGATAAAGTTCCATAATTGGGGTAAACGACAGTTCTTTATCCGGCATTATCCTGTTCTCTGTAAATGAATAGAAGCTGTCACCACCTATAATAATATGATCCAGAAGCTTGATATCCATCAGCTTATATACTTCCTGCATTCTATCCGTGATATATACATCCTGCTCTGAAGGATGGCAGTCACCACTCGGATGAAGATGAAGGAGCATACAGCTCGAAGCATTTGATAGTATAGAGGACTTAAGCACCTCTCTCGGACATACTATCGCCCTGTCGATGGCTCCCATGGAACATATATTCATATTGATAGGCTGCATAGCAGAATTGAAGTTTATAACACATACCACTTCCCGGTCATAATCCCTGACTGCATCTGCCAGGAGCTTAACAGCCTTTTCCGGAGTATTTACTGGCTCTGTACTGTAAAGCGGTTTCTCTCTTACCATCCGGATAGCAACCTGGTCAAGTTTGTACTTTTTCTCTGTCATCATCAGCCTCCTTTCCGTCTGTCAGCGGAATTGTTATGACAAACTCCTTATCCTTATCCATTTTTTCAAGTGCAGATCTGATCTGCATTACTTCATTTTCCATACTCAGTTACTCCTTATAAATAAAAACAGAGACTACTTTTACATAGCCTCTGCATTATACATTTTTACTATACTATTAAGTTGTCGAAACACATTCTATTACAATATAATTCACTTTCGTTAGTACGGAAAACCAAAATCTTCCGCACCTATATATTATTGTTCTATAATTCTAAAATCGAATGATTCAGGCTCATTTAAACCAATGCAGATAAATCTCAGTCTCCCATATAAATCTTCTGCCTCTTTACCGATATGCCAGCCTCTACTAATTCTGCACTCCGCTTTCATAAGCTTTTTCACTACTTTAAATAGTTCAAGCGAAATCTCATTATCATCCATAATTGCGAACATACCATGTATCAGACCTGTTCCGTCTTCGCTGATTCCCGAAGGATCAAATCCTAAAGAGCATTTGTTCTCTCCCTGATATACCTGTCCATATTCGTTTATAGTTACTTCAGCATCTGCAGGCATTATAATAAAACTGATTTCGCCATGGTTCTTTTGCAAAGTACCAAGACCGGGAATGTCCTTTATTGTTCTATAAAATGATCCGTCTTTTTTTCCACACTGAATATATTTGATTTCATACGAAAGTTGTTCCTCTAATTTCGAAAGAATTGAAATCATATCATTTTTAGTTGCGAAAAAATTGATCCTGTTTGTCATATTTTTCTCTTATTTTTGTTCTAAACTTTTATACCACTTATCTGTCATACTCATATATATTCAAAGATTATGCTCTTTTCATTACCATTCTGACTATTGAGACAGGAGTGCCAAGAGTCCATTCCTTTTTGCATCCGTCAAA
>OCTX012150236.1_pt1 | contig 11723 bp, 5 predicted proteins | sample 1539691 | NCBI WGS metagenome assembly OCTX01 (sample SAMN02144231, study PRJEB22623) | gut metagenome | biome: sheep rumen | host: Ovis aries | place: New Zealand | reverse complement strand
GAGGTTTCGCAGTACACCCTGTCGTTGTCGACGCCTATAACGGCAAGTGAGTCGGGAATCTTGATGTCTGCCATTTCGGCTGCCTCGACTATCCGCGTTGCCCAGATGTCGTGCGGCGCCATTACGGCGGCGGGCTTTGGAAGGGATTTCAGCCATTCCGCCAGGACGACGATGTCTTCCAGGGAACCGCGTTCAATGCCGGCTGCGGTTCTGTAGATGCGCACGTTGTCCGCCTTCTCCCTGAAGAAGGAGCGGAACCCCTTTTCGCGAAAGGTGTATGTGTAGTTGGCGTCCGTCTTGTTCTTGCTGACGAAGCCGTACGAGCGGAATCGCCCCAGCGAAAACAGGTATTCGGCGGCGGCACGGCCTATTTCGGTGTCGTTTATGTTGATGAACGCCACGGCGTTCGTGCGCCGTGGGATGGCGGACGGCATGCAGCAGACGCAGACGAGCGGCGTACGCGACTCCTGCAGGCATTCGGCAGTGGCGGGATGGTCGAGACCGCAAGCAATGATGCCATCGAAGCCATCGGTCTCTGCGCGTCGGATGTCGTCTACGGCCTTGTTGCCGGTGCAATCGACGACGCGCAGGCGCCAGTTGCAGTGGGCACGCGCATAACGGTCTATTCCGTACAGTATTTCGCGCCCCGACCCGTAGGCGATATATAGGGCGACGAGAATTTTCCTTGGCTTGGCCTTCATGCGCGCGATTATACCATTTGCGTTCGTTGCATGTCAAATACAGTATGAGAAGATTGCCAGAAACAGGACAGTATGGTTCTTGACCTGGATTGCATGTTAGTAGTATAATTCGCCGCGTTGACATCAATTAAGGGAAAAGACAATGACAAACAGAAAAACAGACAAAACAGAAACAGGAACCATATTCCACAAAGGTCTGAAGATTTCCGTTGCATTGCTGGCGTTGGCCATGCACACTGCCTTTGCCGATGATGCTTATGTGGCATCGTCCGGCGGGCAGGCGATCAACACGGGCTATTACCTCAACTCTAACACGAAGTTGGAGATTGACTTCCAGATTACGACCATCGTCAATGACGGGTATGTCTTCGGCGCAAGCGGGAGCGGCGGCACGTCATCATGTCTTTACGTGAACGGCAACGGCAACCTTGAACCGAACGTAGGCGGCTGGCTCGGCAATATCGGCGGCGCGGCAACGACAGGCCGTCGCACCGTCGTTTACGACATCCCGAATCGCTCCGTTACGCTTTACGAGCACGGCTCCACGACGCCCAAGGTGACGAAGACTTTTAGCGCAGACAAAGGTACGGCAACCTATCCGATTATGCTTTTCGCGAACTGCACGACGAGCACAGGCGCTGGCGTTGAGAAATTCGGTACATGCCGCATCTATTCGTTCAAGGTCTGGGAGAAGAACGGCGGAAACTACGATATTGTCCACAGCTGGACGCCAGCCATAAAGGGCGGCGAAGTCGGATTCGTCGATTCGGTGGACGGCTCGTTCATCCGTGAACATCGCTTTGCTGCGGCACCGTTGACAATCGGCGGCGACTATGCGACACTGGAAGACGACGGCTACCTCGAAAGCAACGGAACGACCGTCATCAATTCCGGCATACTGCCCGATACGGATTTGAGCTTGGAGATCGACTACGCGCTTACCACGGCCGATCAGCCTGACGCGCGCATTGTGGGTGACAACAGTACGCAGACTGTCGAGTTCTATGTCAATCAGGGGGGTACGGCCATGGCGTTCTGCATCGGTAAGGGTTGGCCAGGCGGAACAGCCATGTACAAACCGGATACGAGCCGTCATACGTTTATTGCGGACATCCCGAATAGCATCGTTTACCTTGTCACGGGCTTTACGACAAACAACACCTACGCGACAAAGGATGCCGTCATTGACGGGAAAGGCACGATTCCGCTCGCCCTCTTCGGGCGTATCAGCAGTGCCAACGGCGTGTCGGAGAACTGGACGGCCGGTCGTGGAAAGGTACGCATCTATGGGGCGAAGTTCTATCGAAACGGCACGCTTGTGAAAAATCTAGTTCCGTGCGTAAAGGGCGACGTGCCGGGATTCCGCGACACTGTCGGCGGAACATTCCATACCGGCACATGCAATGTCGATGGGCTTTCGGCGGGCGGCAATGTCCAGCGCATTGTCGATGACGGCTTCGTCCAGTTCATAGGGAACGACTCCAGCGGCGTTGGCGGCTTCTACATCGACACCGGATACAAGCCTGGCCCAGACACGCGCCTTGAATTGGACTATGCGTTCAGTTCCAATAAGGTCGATCATGGCGACTGGTATTTGATGGCTGCCGGGGACTCGGCGGACAAGAGCACGTTCATACACTACGCCACGAAAAAGACCCTTGGGAATTGCCTTGGCGGAAATGACTGGAAAACGACGGGATTGCCAGATTATGCACCCACCAATACGGCGTTCGTGCGCCGCACGGCCATCCTTGACTCCCCCAACAAGGCCGCCACGCTCATCACGTCCGGCTATGTGAACTACGCCAACACGAATGACACGTTCTCCACTATCGCATCGCAGTCGTCCGGATCGCTGAAGATTGGCTCCACGGGTGGCGGCGGTGGCGGCTTCGCGCCGGCGCGCATCTACGGGCTGAAGATTTTTGAGTCGGGCAGCTTGCTTTATGATTTCGTGCCGACCGTGCAGAACGGGACGCCTGGACTCAAGAGCGGCAGCACGTTTGTTCCGGTAACGCGCAATTTGAGCGTTGCAGTTGCAGGCAAGGTGATTGTCGGCGGTGCAGTCTCCGTCTCGTCTGACGGCGACTGCGACGCCTATGCGGAATCCTTCGGCGCACAGGCCATGAACACGGAGTATTTCGTGAAGAGCGCAACGAAGATCGAGATTGACTGCCAGTTTACGTTCAACGCCAAGAACACGACCATCTTCGGCACGACGGAAGGCAGTGGGACAACGACGCTTCTCTGGGCGAACAATAACGGAAGCCTTGAGCCGAATTTCGGCGGTTGGTGCGGCAATATTGGCGGAGCGTCCACGCTTGACCGTCGCACATTGGTGTATGATCTCCCGAGCAAGTCGGTTGCGCTATATGCACACGGCGGCACCACGCCCATCGCCACCAAGGATTCATCGAAAGTGAACGACAAGGGCGAATCTGACCGTCCGCTTGGCCTTTTTGCAATGTGCAAGTCCACGGATGGCACGACGTTCACCAACCACGGCTATGCCCGCATCTACCGCATGACCATCTGGGAGGGCGACAGCCGAAAGCGCGAGTACGTTCCGTGCGTCATCAACGGTACGCCCTGCATGTACGACCTTGAGAACGAAACGGCGCTTTCGTCGTCGGGTCTCGTTGTCGCCGGACGTGGTTACGCTGGGGCGGAGGAATGGATAGCGACGCCGCAGGATTGCACGATAACCAAGACTACGGGAACGAAGACGCTCACTGGTCTTGCCGTTGGTGCGCAGAGCTACGAATGGTACGAGGACGGTGTTCTCATCCCCGGCGAGACTTCTGAGTCTATTACGCTGAATTGGGATAGGGCAAAGGCAAAGGCGAATAACTATGCCCACACCTATTCCGTTAAGCCAGTCTATACGGTCTTCAACGAGAGGGTTGTCGGCGAGGCCGTTTCGGCAACGGTGGAATATACGCCGCTTGGCATGGTTATCATCATCAAGTAATTCATCGTAAAGGGGGAAAATGGCACGGCGTAGTTTCAAGGCGGGAGCGCTCGCACTGATCGTCGGCGTTCTCGCGGGCGCGGCCTGCGGTTCGACGCGGCTTCTCTACTGGAACATCCAGGACGGGATGTGGGACGGGCAGACGGACAACTTCAATCGCTTCGTCGCGTGGGTGCAGAAGCAGTCGCCCGACATCTGCGTCTTCGCCGAGGTCAGGACCAAGCGACAGACGGGCAAGATGGACCATGTGAAAGACGAATCGCAGCGGATTCTTCCCGCAGGCTGGCCGAAGCTCGCCGCGCGCTACGGGCATGACCACGTCTGGATCAGCTCAGACAATCCGAAGTGCTACATGCAGGGCATCACGTCGCGCTTCCCCATCGAGAGCGTCGCCAAGGATCTCGTTCCGACGGGATCGGGCTGGGCGCGGATCCGGGTGGGCACGAACGTCCTGAACATCGTGACGGTCCACCTCAACTGGGCGCCGTGGGGGCATGGCTGCAAGACGGATGCGGAGCGCAAGGCCAGCGCGGCGAAATTCGGCGGCGACCTCGCACGCCGCGACGAAATCGAGACCGTTCTCAAAGGGTCGTTCTTCACGGTGCCCGACGCATCGAACCAGTACTGGGTCGTTGCGGGAGACTACAATGCTCGCTCGCCGGTCGATGCGCGGATGTACGACATCCCGCTAGACTCCCCTCGCTACGCAGTCCATCGGTGGTTGGCCGAAAGCACGCCCCTTGTCGACCTCATGCACGAATGGCTGCCGAACGACTTCCATGTAACAGGCGGGGCAAAGTCGCGAATAGACTATGTCTATCTGACGCGGGGGTTGTACGATCATGTCGAAGAGGCTCGTGTCGTCGTCGACCGCTACACACGCCCGACATACTCGGGGGTAAGCGACATATGGCGTCCGTCCGACCATCGCCCGATCCTTGTAGATTTCGATTTCAGATGGGCGAGGCAATTGCAAAACTCGGCAGGGCGGTGAGGAGTGCGGCAAGATGAATGACATGACGAGAAGAAGTTTTCTGGGCGCGGCTGCCGCAACGGCCGCTTGCCCAACTGTATGGGGCGACGAGCCGAGACGTCTGGGTTTCACATGGTGCTATATGCTCAAGCTCGGCACTAACATGTGGTGCGACTGCGTGCCGCCGCGCTGGGGCAACCTCAAACCCGACGAAATGCATTACAAAGCGCCGTCGGAGGAACTCAGGTGCGACGATTCGCTGTGGAGGGAATTGACCGAAAAGGCACGCGCGGCGGGTTTCAACATGCTGCTGATGGATCTTGGCGAAGGCGTCCAGTTTCCAAGCCATCCCGAGCTCGCGGTGAAGGGGTCTTGGTCGCCGGAGAAGTTGCAGAAGGAGCTTGCCCGCCTTCGGGCCATTGGATTGGAACCCGTGCCGAAGCTCAACTTCTCGACGGCGCACGACATCTGGCTCAAGGACTACAGCCGCATGGTCTCGACGTCGAAATACTACCAGGTCTGCGCCGACCTGATACGTGACGTGGCCGAGCTCTTCGGCTATCCTCGCCTCTTCCACATCGGTTATGACGAGGAGACCTTCGGACACCAGGATCGATATCAGTATGTCGTCGTGCGACAAGGCGATCTTTGGTGGCACGACTTGCTTTGGATGGTCGAACAGATCGAGAAGGCCGGGATGCGCTCATGGATATGGAGCGATTACATCTGGAAACACACCGACGAATTCTTGAAGCGAATGCCCAAGAGCGTACTTCAGTCCAACTGGTACTATGGCAAGACGTTCGATTCGGAAAAACGAAACACAGTAAAGGCGTATCTCGACCTTGAGCGCGGCGGATTCGACCAGATGCCGACTGGGTCCAACTACAGTTGCGTCGAAAACTTCGCAGGAACTGTGGATTTCTGCCGCAAGAACATCTCTCCAGATCGGCTGAAGGGCTTCATCATGGCACCATGGCGGCATACGATTGAGCACTGGCGGGGCGATCTTGTCTCGGCGATAGACATTGCCAGACCCGTTATCGCAAATCCAAGTGACAAACAGGGGATTGATGAATAGATTTCTTCTGGCAGCGGCGGCTGCGCTGTGCGCGGCGGTTTCCGTTGCGCAAACGACCATAGGGAACCTTCGCGTATGCCGCCTTGTGGAGCCTTCCGACATCGTGAAGCCCGTCTTTTCGTGGCAGATGCGGACCGAGCGGCAGGGAGTGGCGCAGAAGGCGTATGCAATCGACCTGCGCACCGCTTCCGGTGAAGAGGTGTGGCGGTCTGGCAGGATCGAAGAGGCGGCGTCGCATGCCGCGCCCTATACGGGACCTGCCTTGAAGAGCGCGACGCGGCATGTTTGGTCGGTCGTCGTGACGGACGAGCGCGGACGTGACGTCTTCTCGGAACCGGCTACGTTCACGACAGGGCTGATTGCGCTGGACGACTGGAACGGCAGCGAATGGATCGCCGTGCCGAGCGCTGCGGCGGACGTCTCCGAGGAAGTTCGCAGCCGACGGCGCGCCATGCCGGGCGCTTCGTGCTTCGCGAAGCGGCTCAGTAACGCCAAGCGCGTCAAGGAGGCGTGGTGGACGGTTACGGGGCAGGGCGTGTTCCAGGCATACGTGAACGGCAGTCCGCTACCCGGGTTCCTCAAGCCCGGCTTCGACCATGTCCTCAAGACGCGGCACTCCTTTACCTTCGACGTGACAGGGCTGGTGAACAGGGAGCAGGGGGAGGACAACGTGTTTTCGTCCATCGTCACGGCTGGCTGGTGGCGCGACAAGGTGACAGACTACCGCGGCAGGGAATCGGCCTTCCGTGCGCAGCTCATCCTGCGTTATGAGGACGGCACGGAGGCGCGGTTCGGCACGGACGAAAGCTGGCGCGGCGGCGTGACGGGTCCGGTCAAGTCGGCGGGCATTTTCGACGGAGAGGAATACGATGCGCGTGAAAAGACCCCTTGGATGACGACCGGAGATGATGCGGCATTCGCGCCGGTGAAGACATGCGACGAGTTCAAGGGCGAAATCGTGCCGATGGAAGGCCCTGTGGTGGCGTTGCGCGAGGATCTGCGGCTTGAGCCGCGTGCGCTGTACGTCTGGAAGGGCGTGACTGGCGAATCAGACGAAGCCTACGGCAAGGTGAACATACTGCGCCGGTACGCGGCGGCGAAAGACGTCGAGCTGAAGACGGGCGAGACGCTCGTCGTCGACTTCGGGCAGAATGCCGCCGCCGTGCCTGAGTTCCGCTTTGCGGCGCGCGAGGGAACGCGGCTTGTAGCGAAGGCGGGCGAGATGCTTTGCGACGGAGGAGGGCGCATGGATCGCGGGAACGACGGGCCGGAAGGAAGCGTCTATCGCGGCAATCTGCGGGTCCTGCGGGACTGGGGCGCAAAGGTCGAATACGTGTTCTCGGGCGACGGGGACGAGTTCTACCGTCCCGCGTTCACCTACCTCGGCTACCGCTACCTGTCCGTGACGGCGACGGACGACGTGAGTTTCCGCGAGATTGCGTCCGTGCCGGTTTCGTCGGTGGCGAAGCGTGATGAAGTCGGGCGGATTGAGACAGGCGTCGCCGACGTGAACCGTCTGATCTCGAACGTTCTCTGGGGGCAATACTCGAACTATCTTTCGGTCCCCACGGACTGCCCCCAGCGCGACGAGCGGCTGGGCTGGACGGCGGACACTCAGGTGTTCTGCGCGGCGGCGTCCCGCAACGCCGATGTGTACGGATTTCTGCGCAAGTGGATGCGCGACATGCGCGATTCGCAGCATGACGGCGGCTCGTTCGCAGGAGTGGCGCCGCCTGGGCTCTTCGGCGACGATGCGGAGCGCTTTGGCTGGAGTGATGCAGGGGTTATCGTGCCGTACACCATGTGGAAGCGCTACGGAGACATCGCTATCGTGGAGGAGAACTTCGCCGCCGTCGAGCGGTACATGGCGCTCACGGCGAAGAACAGGTTCGATTCGCCTGCCGCCAACGAGTACCAGTGGGGCGACTGGGTGTCGTTCGAGGCGCTTGAGTCGCACGACGGCGGCGCATTCGAGAAGGGACCGGACGGCAAGAGGCGCCCAATGGCGGATGCGCTCGTCTATTGGCATTTCCTCGGCGGATGCTACTGGCTCATGGATGCGCAGATGTGCGCGGAGATGGCCGAGGCGCTCGGCAAGGCGGAGGCCGCGGCGAGATATCGGGCGATGGCAGACGAGGCGCGCGTCTACGTGCGGCGGCGTTTTCTGGAGCCAGACGGAATGCTACCAAGATGCCTGCGCGGAATGCAGACGCCTGCGCTTTTTGCGCTGAAGTCCGGCGTTTTGGAGAAGCCGGAGGCGGTCAAGGGGACGAAGGATGCGCTTCTGAAGAACATCCGGGAGCATGGCGACTGCCTGCAGACTGGATTCCTCGGCACGCCGCTTATCTTGGACGTGCTTACGTACGAAGTGGGGCGTCCAGACGTCGCCTACACTCTTCTTCTCCAGCGGAAGAATCCGTCTTGGCTGCACTCGGTGGAACAGGGCGCAACGACCATATGGGAGCGCTGGAACGGCTATTCGAAGGCGGAGGGGTTCCTGCGCCTGAGCATGAAGAGCTACAACCACTACGCATACGGCGCAGTATTGGAATGGATGTACGGAACGATGGCCGGCATCCAGCCCGATCCTAAATCGCCGGGCTGGCGTCATTTCGTCCTCGCGCCGAAGCCGGACAGGCGGATGGGGCATGTCAGCGCTCGGTACGATTCGCCATATGGTCGAATCGAGAGCGCATGGACGTATGCGCCGGACGGTACGCTGACGTGGCGTTTCACGGTGCCGCCGAACGCCTCAGCCACGGTCCATCTTCCCGACAGCGGTACGAAGGAGTACGGTGCGGGAACCTATACGGTCAATGGCGAATGTTCCGCCGTTGAAGAGCTGATGCCGCGGCCGGTGCGCTGCATCCAGGACCAACCGGGGACAGTCCCTGACCAACCGGGGACAGTCCCCGTTCCGAAGGGTGGCTGATGAGGCGTGCGCCGCAGATATCGGGCGGAAAGATATTCGGAAGCAGCGAATTCGTTGCGGAATCGTTGGAATGGAAGCGGGGACAGTCCCCAATGGAAGCGGGTCCCCAGTTTGCCTTGCCCACGCTTTGCCAAAGTCTTGCCCAAGCTTTGCACAAGTCTTGCCCAAGCTTTGCCGAAGTCTTGCCCAGACTTTAATGGAAGCGGGGACAGTCCCCAGTTTGCATTCGCGGCACTGCGCGAGACATAAAAAGTCGCGGGATTCGGGTCCCCAGTTTGCCTTGCCCACGCTTTGCACAAGTCTTGCCCAGACTTTAGCAAAGCGCGGGCAAGCATCATGTGCAGGTCAGGCAGGACATCACTAAATCATTCTGCGGTGGAGTCCAGCGCGACGACTTCCTCAAGCTCCTTCGACGACAGCTTCGCAAGGAACGACTCCCCGCCCGTGACGATCGACTCCGCAAGGACGCTCTTGGTCTGCAGTATGTCGTCGATATGCTCTTCAAGCGTCCCTTCGGTCACGAGCAGGTGGACGAACACGGTCTTCGACTGGCCGATGCGGTGGGCGCGGTCCGTCGCCTGGTTCTCCACCGCCGGGTTCCACCACCTGTCGTAGTGCACGACATGTGTAGCCTTCACGAGGTTCAATCCGAAACCTCCAGCGCGCAGCGAAAGCACAAACACCGACGCCCCCCTCCCGCGGCTGAAGTCGGCGACCTCGCGGTCGCGCTCTGCGGCGGACATCCCTCCGTGAAGAAAGTTCACCCTGCGCCCCAGCCGCTTCTCCAGCAGCTCCTTGAGCCTTGCCCCCACCTTCGCGTACTGGGTGAACACGAGCGCGCTTTCACCGGACTCCACGACCCCTTCTAGGATCTGCGCCAGACGTTCGAACTTGCCCTCGCCGTCGCATATGAGCTTGAGCCTGGTGATGAGCGCCAGCACGTCGCCGCTGCGGTGCTCCCCGGCGCGGAAGTCCGCCAGCGCCTCCTCATATTCCGCACGCCCGTCCTGCGAAAGCGTGCAATACTCCCGTATCTCGCGCTTCGGGCCGAGTTCGCGCGCCACGCCCTCGTCGCTCTTGCGCCGGCGCAGGATGAAAGGCTCCAGCGCGCGCCGCAGCCTCTTTGCCGCGGCACAGCCAGGATCGTACGCGACGGGCTTGATGAAACGCTCCGCGAACGACTTGCGGTCGCCGAGAAAGCCGGGATTGAGAAATTCTTCGAGGCTCCATATATCCGCGGCGGAGTTTTCCACGGGCGTTCCTGTAAGCGCTATGCGCCGGCGCACTCCGAGCGCCCGCACCGCGCGCGCCGCCTGCGTGTCGGGATTCTTGACCGCCTGCGCCTCGTCCAGGACGAGCGCGCGCCAGTCGATCTCTGATATTTCGCGGTAGTCTTTCACCAGCAGCGTGTAGCTGGTCACCACGACGTCCGCCGCCTGTACCGCCCGCCTGAAGCCGCTCGCGATGTGGCGGGAGCCGCCCTGGTGGACATAGACCGCAAGATCCGGCGCGAACTTCGCTAACTCGTGCCTCCAGTTTGAGAGAAGCGTGAGCGGCGCCACGACAAGCGCGGGGCTGCCGCGCTCTGCCGTGTCGAGCAGCCATGCGATGGTCTGGATCGTCTTACCGAGACCCATATCGTCGGCAAGCAGCGCGCCGAATCCGTTCGCCGCAAGGAATCCCATCCATGCATACCCGCGCAGCTGATAGTCTCTCAACACCCCCCTGAACCCCTGCGGCGGCGCGCAGCCTTCGACAGGCGCACGGCCGGAAGCGCGGATGCGCTCGACGAGGCCTCTCAACCATCCGTGCGCGGCGGCCTCCTCTATCTCAAGCCGCCCTATGCGGCCGATTCCGCTTGCGAACGACATTGCCTCAGCCCGCGAGAGTTTCGCACCGTCGGCTTTCTCCAGCGCACGCAACGCCTCGCGCAGCACGCCTCTGTCGACTTCTATCCACCGGTCGCGAAAGTATACAAGAGTCGAGCCCTGGTCGAGAAGGAAACGTATCTCCGCCGCCGAGACCTCTTCGCCGGCGACCTTCACGCGCAGCTTTGCCGTCGCGCCCGGGAAACCCACGCCGTCGTGCGCCTCCGCGTCCGCGCCGCCGGCCTCGATGTCCGCCGAGGCCGTCACCTCTGCGGATATATCCACGCCACCGATGGAATAGCCGGCCTCGGCCAGTTCGCGTGCGCCGCGCGCCATGAACGCCTCGGCCTCGGCGCGCGTGAGCTCGACCCTGAGCTCTTCACCGTGCGCGGCGAGCCGCCGCAGCGGGCCGAACACATACGCCGCCTGCCCGAGAGCCTTCAAAGCGCGGCGGCCGTGCGGCGTGGCGCACGAGATGAAGAACGCCTCCTTCTCAGGCGCGAAGACGAATTCAACGGCTTTCCTTACTGCAGTATCCTCTTCGCCGCCGCCATGCCATTCGGCAAGGTCCTTCGCGAACGCCGCGCACTCGCCGCCGTCCCACCGCACAAGGCCGGTTCTGCTGCGCAGAGCGTCCATCCATGCTTCGTGAAGAGTTTCATGCCTGCGGTCCTCCGCGTCGGCCGAAAGCGGTGTCATCGCAAACGACCTTACATACTCGTCCACCCAGGTGTCGTCGGCGTCCCCGAACGCACGCCACCTCGCATGCCAGCCGTCGTCCTCCCGGGAGATGTCGGGATAGAACCTTCCCTGCGCGATGATGCGCAACGCCTCGCGCTGGCGCGTAGAGAGCTTCCCGCCCCTCATCTGAACAGTCCGACGATCATGTAGCCGAGGTTGCCGATCCATTCCTTGACGGCGTATGAATTCCTGGACAGCGCCTCGGCCGACGGAAGGAAGTCCGCCGCTTCAAGAGGCTTCTCAAGCGCCGCCGTCATTTCAAAGTCGGTCGGCGCCGCAACAACATCAAACCCTGCCCGCCGGAAAAGCATGCGCGCCCTGCGCATGTGCCACGCGCTTGTGACTAGAAGGATCTTCGGCGAACGACTCCCGCCGCCGATGAGAAGCTTGCGGACCTCTCCCGCCTCCTCCTCGGTGTTGCGCGCGTCGGGAAAGAACGATACAGCCTCGCGCGGG
>OCTX012259718.1_pt1 | contig 11724 bp, 11 predicted proteins | sample 1539691 | NCBI WGS metagenome assembly OCTX01 (sample SAMN02144231, study PRJEB22623) | gut metagenome | biome: sheep rumen | host: Ovis aries | place: New Zealand | reverse complement strand
GATCGCAACTGTTGTATCCAATATTGCAGCTTCCGGTATGGTGCTTCATTTTTTGATGAAAGAAGAAGGGGAACTGAGATTTTCTTTTGGAAAGCTTGGTGTTTCAATACCGGAATTGCGATTAATTTTAAAGGTCGGACTTCCTGCCGGATTACAGGGGACGGTTTTCTCTTTATCGAATGTCATCATTCAATCCGCCGTGAATACCTTTGGCTCATATGCGGTTGCCGGTTCTTCCGTAGGTTCTAATTTTGCCTTTATCGGATACTTTGTGGTTAATGGTTTTTCTCAGGCGGCCGTTACCTTTGTCGGACAGAATTATGGCGCTAAACAGTTAGAGAGATGTCATGATATATGGAAGATTTCTTTATCCAGCGGCATGCTGGTGGCTGCCATTGTTGATTTGACCTTTGTGTTATTCAGATATCCTTTAATTCATATTTTCACATCGGATCCTGAAGTTATTAAATATGCTTCCTTACGAATTGTATATGTATTAACAATCCATTGGCTGATCGCAACCTATGAGATTACAGGCTCCTGTTTAAGAGGGTATGGATATTCATTGACCCCTGCATTGCTTACGGTATTTGGAACCTGTTTTGTAAGAATCGCATGGGTGGCTTATGTGAATCATTACTATCATGACTTTAAGCTGCTGTTGATGGTTTATCCAATATCCTGGGTGATTACCGGAACTCTTGTGATTTGCGCTTATTTTATCGTACTTCGGAAAATAAGATTGGAAAATGCTGAATAAGAATTGATAATGAAATGCATTATCAGAAAGAATTAATCATGTTCTTTTTGATATGTTACACTTTATCTGGAAAGAGGAGAGGTTATGGATGATACGAATAAGATGGATTTATTGAACGGTCCCTTACTGAAAAAGATTATTGTATTTGCGATTCCGATTGCGATTGGAAGTGTATTACAGCAGCTGTTTAATATGGTCGATACGGCTGTTGTCGGTCGTTTTGCGAGTTCGGAGGCTTTAGCTGCCGTTGGTGCCAACGGTCCTGTAGTCTCATTATTTGTGAATTTCTTTGTGGGGTTATCTGCCGGAAGTTCTGTACTTGTGGCCGGATATATCGGAAGCGGACGGAAAGACCGTCTTAGTAATGCGGTGCATACTTCCGTTACCGTATCTTTGATCTGTGGTATCTTTCTTGCGATATTGGTTCAATTTGTCGGAAAACCATTACTTGTATTAATGTCCATTCCGGAAAATATCATGGACTTAGGTGTTCTGTATCTTAGAATCTATGCCTTAGGAATGCCCTTTATTTTACTTTATAATTTTGGCTCTGCGATCTTGCGAAGCGTTGGGGACTCCAAACGTCCCGTATATTCATTAGTAATTGCCGGTGTAATCAATGCGGTATTGAACTTAATCTTAGTTGTCGGATTTAAAAGAAGCGTGGATGGTGTTGCGATCGCAACCGTCGTATCGAATATTGTCGCTTCCGGTATGGTGCTTCGCTTTTTGATGAAGGAAAAAGGAGAGCTGCAATTCTCCTTTAAAAAATTGGGGATAGCCGGCCAGGAACTTCGTCAAATCTTAAAAGTGGGTGTTCCGGCAGGACTTCAGGGAACGGTATTCTCCTTGTCGAATGTAGTGATTCAATCAGCACTCAATACCTTTGGATCAGCGGTTGTTGCCGGCTCTTCTGTGGCAGCCAATTTTGAGATTATCGGCTTCTTTGTGGTTAACGGATTCTCTCAGGCAGCTGTTACCTTTGTGGGACAGAATTATGGTGCAAAACAGTTAGATCGCTGTCACGATATCTGGAAGATATCACTGGCGTGCGGCTTGATCTTTTCTGCCTTGATCGACTTTACTTTTGTGCTCTGTCGTATTCCTTTGATTCATTTATTTACATCCGATCCGCAGGTTGTGGAATATGCATCTATGCGTGCTACGCATGTATTAATTGTCCATTGGTTGATCGCAACCTATGAAATTACCGGTTCCTGCTTAAGAGGATATGGATATTCTTTGACGCCTGCCTTACTTACGGTATTCGGAACCTGTATCGTTCGAATCGGATGGGTTACTATTGTGAACCGCTATTACCATGACTTTTTGATGGTGTTGATGGTGTATCCGATTTCCTGGGTTATTACCGGTATTCTTGTGATCGGTGCTTATTTTGTGATTGTACGTAAAATCCGCAGAGAGGAAAGTATAGCTTAATATGAATCTTATCGTAATTGTGAACGCCATGCTGGAATTATTCATCATGATGGCCATCGGCTATATCTTGATGAAGAAAAAATGGATTGATGATGCCTTTACTTCAAAATTGAATTTTATGGTGTTAAATGTCACAACACCGTTCTTGATTTTAAATTCGGTATATTCACAGAAACCGGATGATAAATCGATTGTATTTCTATTGATTGGGATTGGTATTCTTCTGTATTTGGCTGTTCTTCCTGTATTGTCTTTGGTTGTAGTTAAAATACTTCGCATAGAACCGGAAAAACAGGGAATCTATCGCTTTATGACCATCTATGCCAATACGGGATTTATGGGCTTTCCGGTCATGAATGCCTTATATGGAGCATTTGGCGTATTCTGTATGGCAATGATCAATATGTTGTTTAACGTATCGGTATTTACCTATGGAATTTATTTGATGACAAAGGGACAGGACACAGGAAAAGCATTCAATATGAAGTCATTAATGACACCTGCCATTATCATGTCTGTGATTGGTATTTTCTTATTTATCTTTGAGATCGGCATGCCTTCTCCGATTTTAAATGTAGCTTCTTCCGTAGGTTCTATGACAACTCCTTTAGCGATGATATTGATCGGAGCATCGTTATCAAAAATGAATGTAAAGGAGCTGTTTGGGGATGTACAGTTACTGATCTTTTCCTTTGTGAAGATGCTGATACTTCCGGCTATTGCGTATTTATGCTTAATGCCATTTACTATGGATCCTGTGATTAAAGCCTGTATACTTATGATTATTGCCCTTCCTGTAGGAAATATGACAGTACTTCTTGCCAACCAATACAAAGTACACCAGGAACTTGCCGCAAAATCAGTATTTATCACAACATTAGCTTCACTTTTAACAATTCCCATTGTAGCGGTGTTATTTTTATAAGGGTTGTTCTAACAACTCTTTTTTTCTGTAAGAAGGGTGCTAAAATAAGGGTAGATAAAAATCGAGGTACATAATATGGAAACAATTAATTTTCAATTAAAATCGGGAAGCGATGGATTGATGTTAGATCTGATCAAAGTAATTCCGGATGGAGAACCGAAGGGAATTGTTCAGATTTCCCATGGTATGGCAGAACATAAGGAACGTTACCTGCCGTTTATGAAATTTCTCGGTGAAAACGGATATGTCAGCATTATCAACGACCATCGAGGACATGGAAAAAGTTTAAAGTCCAAGGATGACCGTGGCTATTTCTATGAAGAGCATGCCGGCTTTATCGTAAAAGACCTGCATGAAATCAACCAATATATCCGAAATGAATTCCCGGGTATTCCGCTTACTTTATTTGGTCATTCCATGGGCTCTTTAGTTGTTCGTAAATATGCCAAATTTTATGATGACACCATTGATAAGCTAATCGTATGCGGATCTCCTAGTGAGAATCCGGCATCGCCTGTCGCATTAAATCTTGCTAAGCTCATCGGCAAGGTGAAGGGTGATCATTATCGTTCCAATTTAATTAATAATATGGCATTCAGTGCCTACCGTAAGGGGTTTGATGAACCGAGTCCAAACAACTGGCTCTCTTCCAACCAGGATAATGTAGAAGCCTATGATGCCTGCGAAGATGATGGTTATGTTTTTACTACCAATGGATTTCAAAACCTGTTTACTTTAATGATCGATGCTTATGATCCAAAGGGCTGGGAAGTAAACAACAAAGATATGCCAATCTTATTTATCGCCGGGGAATTTGATCCATGTATCGGATCCAAAGAAAAATGGGAAAAAGCCCAGGAACGTATGCGTGAGATCGGCTACACCAATGTTGATGGTGTACTGTTTGATGGAATGCGTCATGAAATCCTTCAGGAAACCAATAAGCAGAAAGTGTTTGATACAGTTCTGGATTTTTTAAATAAAGAATGAATTCATATATAGACTTTAAAACCATGGGACAGCTGATCCATGGGAAAAAAGGTGAAATTCAAATTGGAAATGATGCTTTTGAATTTCATGATGACAATAATGGCTGTATTGAGATAAAGTGGAACAGGATTCAAAGGGTACGTATAAAAGTGCTCTCAGATTTGATTGAAGGAATCTATATCGAATATGATGGAAAGGTGCTTGCCTTTACTTCCAAAGACAATATTTCGCTTCTGAAATGGATGCAAAGATACTTAAAAAGAGAACGATTCATTCAGGAAAAAACAATTATTCAAAAGTTAACAGGGAAGGCTTAAATAGCCTTCCTTTCAATTTGACTAGTCAACTAACAGGTGATTAAATAAAGTATAGAAAGCGTTTACATTACTACAGGAGGAAAAAATGGATTATAAAACTTTGAAACCTTTCCCGGAAGTATTTTTATGGGGTGCTTCCAGTAGCGCTTATCAATGCGAAGGCGCTTATCTGGAAGATGGCAAAGCTCTTTCTGTATCCGACACTGCTCCCGTACCGGAAGGAACGACCAATTTTAACGATGGAATTGATCATTATCACCGCTTTAAAGAAGATATTGATTTAATGGCGGAAATGAATTTTAACGAATTCCGTTTTTCTATCGCATGGCCGCGTATTATTCCTGACGGTGACGGAGAAATCAATAAGCTAGGTGTTCAACATTATCATGAAGTTATTGATTACTGTTTGGAGAAGGGCATTACACCGGTTGTTACCTTGTATCATTTTGACTTACCGCAGGCATTACAGGACAAATATATGGGCTGGTTAGACCGCCGATGCATTGATGCGTTTACCCGTTATTGCCGCGTATGCTTCAAAGAATATGGATCCAAGGTAAAGTATTTCTTGACAATTAATGAACAGAACATGATGGCTTTGTACCAGGGCTCACAATATGGTTCCGCAAAAAATCAATGGCAGGCAAACCATCATATGTTAGTGGCACAATCTCAGGCAATGATCGATTGTCATAATATGCTGCCGGGTGTGCTGATCGGTCCTGCGCCGAATATCACTGCCATCTATCCGGCATCCAGCTCACCTGAGGATAATCGTGCGGCCATGGATTTTGACCAGTTGAGAAACCGTTTATTCTTGGATACAGCAGTATTTGGAAAATATCCGGAAGCATTGGCAAACTGGTGGAAAGATCAGGGTATCTTCCCGGATATCACTGACAAGGATATGGAAATCTTAAAGAACGGTCATCCGGATTTTATCGCATTTAACTATTACGGTGCCGGAACTGTGAAATATGTATCTGTTGAAGAAGGGCAGAAGATGATTGCCGAAGCAACAGAGAAAAAGGATTTCATGACAGGTCTTATGACTTATCCGGGCATGTGTGCTGCCGTGAAAAATCCACTGCAGGAACACACCAGCTATGGCATGGGTATTGACCCAATCGGTCTTCAGGTCACTTTACGTCAGCTTTGGGAGAGATATCAGCTTCCTTTGTTGATTACCGAAAACGGATGCGGTGTACCGGATGTATTAGAAGCAGATGGAACGATTCATGATGATTATCGTATTGATTATCTGCGCCGTCACATCAAGGCATGCCAGGAAGCTATTACCGATGGAGTAAAATTATTCGGTTATTCTCCTTGGTCGGCATTCGACTTGATTTCAACACATCAGGGTATCACAAAACGTTACGGTATGATTTATGTAGACCGTGATGAATTCGACCTGAAAGAAATGAAACGCTATCGTAAGGATTCTTTCTTCTGGTATCAGAAGGTATGCGGATCCAATGGAAAAGATTTAGATTAAAAAAGAAAGAGGTACAAAATGAAATACGCAGTTGCGATTGATATCGGTGGAACAAACAGCCGTGTCGCTTTAGTAGATGAAACTTACAAAATTCTTCGTCGTGAACAATTCCGTACAGATGTAGAAAATCCAAGTGTTACTTTTGATGAATTAGCTAAAAGAATTCAGGACTTTGATGTTCCTGTTTGCGGTATTGGTATGTCCTGCCCGGGACCGTTGGATTTAATCAATGGTAAGATCTTAACTACTCCAAACCTTGGAAGCGCATGGCATGGATTATCTGTTGAAACAGAATTGTCAAAACGTACAGGTCTTCCTGTTTACTTAGAAAACGACGCTAACCTTGCAGCTCTTGCCGAAGCTGTTGTAGGTGAAGGTAAAAACTACCGCTATGTACAGTTCTTAACCGTTTCTACCGGATTAGGTGCAGGCTTTATCATTGATAAGAAGATTTTCCAGGGAGCTCATGGTTTTGCCAATGAAGTAGCTCATGTATGTATGGTAAATAACGGACCAAGCCACGGCTCTATTAAGCCGGGCGGAATCGAAGCTATTTCTTCCGGTACTGCAATTACTGTACGTGCTCAAAAAGCTGGACTGGATGTAGCTCATGCAGGTGAAGTTAATGATTTAGCGAAAGCCGGAAACGAAGTTGCTAAACAGATCATGGATGAAGCTAAGATTTATCTTGCTAACTTTATCAGCTTTATCCTGGCATTTGCCGATCCGGATATCGTAATCTTAGGCGGTTCTGTTGCCTTAAAGATTGATGGATTTGTAGAAGAAGTTGAAGAATTGGTTAAGGGTAAAGTATTTGATGTATTGATTCCGACATTAAAGATTCGCAAATCTACATTAAATGAAGACAGTGGCTTATTAGGAGCTGCCTGCTTAGCCTTTAGCAAAAGTGATACAACCTTTTAACAAATTTAACTGAATTAACAGACGATTTGTGATATAATACACCCAGAGCAGAAGGGACGAGCCTTCATAGATTTACTTGGATTGTATATAATACTACATAAAACTAAACTGACGCAATTCAAGCTTACACAGACCATTATTGGTTATTTTCAAAAAGCCTCGAAAGAGGCTTTTTGAGTGCGTAAAAAAAAGCTGTTTCCAGCTTTTATTTCAATTCTCCTGTTTTGATGATCTGTAAGGATCCTGTTAAATTTGTCGTATCTTTTTTGTCATAAATGACATAAACATAGGTTTCCTTCTTAAACTCCAAAGTACATGTTTCATTATCCGGACCTCCGACATGACATGCCAGAGCTTCTTTTGGAAGATCTTTCGGTCTTTGATAGTAGGTGTCTGACATATAGATATACCAGTCATTCATGATCTGTCCGTTGGATGTATCGATATCGATATTTTTACAGTCATAAACACCGGTCTGCCAGTTATCATAGCCATAATAGCTGTAATCAACCGCAAACATATAGCTCTTTGGTTTATCCAGTATAACGCCGCTTTGAAGTCCTAAATTATGCATACTGCCGCATCCTGCCAGGCTTATCATTAAGAGTAAGCTGGTGAATATTTTTGTGATTTTTTTCATAGATTCCCCAAAATCCCTTCTTTTCAACAGATATATGTAGAATATCATCTTTTTAAGCGAAAAAAAAGAGCACAAGCTCCAAAAAAAATGGTAGCGCGTACGGGATTCGAACCCGTGATACAGCCTTGAGAGGGCTGTGGCTTAACCGCTTGCCGAACGCGCCATGTGCGTAAGTATTGTATCATCAATTGAATTTAAAAGGAAGAGGAAATTTATTTGCACATGCCGGGTGTATTTATACCTCTCCCGGATGTCGCCAATAAATGCCGTTTCAATAAAAAACAGAACCGGTCTGCACAATCCGATAATAAAAGAGCAGGGGAATTTTCAAGTACAACTGATACCTTATGAGCTTTGGTTTGCGGTTATTCTCAAAACTTTTTGATGCAAGCCTGTCCCATACACTGAGAATACGATCGAAATCGCGTCCTTCTCTTAGAGGTATTATATTATACAAGATGAATTATCGCAAAACTATAACACATCTCATTAAAGATTCATGCGGGCAAACCTTAAAATAAGCTGAAAGAATTTATAATTGGAAAATGATGAGAAAGATATAAAATAAAAAGGGGAACAGGAGAAGGCCTATGCAGATATTGATAGTAGAAGATGAAAAGAATCTGGCGAATGCCCTTGTACAGATTATAAAAGAGCAGAAATGGCAGGCAACAGCCGTTTATGATGGAAACGAAGGTTGTCAGATGGCATGTTCACAACCTTTTGATATGGTGATTTTAGATGTGATGTTACCGGGAATGAACGGCAATGAGGTAGTACGAATCATGCGCCAAAATAAGATTGAAACACCGGTATTGATGTTGTCGGCGCTCTCAGAAGTACCCGATAAGGTTACCGGACTGACAAGCGGAGCCGATGACTATATGGCCAAACCGTTTTCACCCGATGAGTTGATTGCGCGCATTCGCGCCTTAACAAGACGAAGAGGGGAAATTGTCTTAAATCAATTGGAATATGAGGATTTGGTTTTGGATTTGGATCAAAATGAACTGAAATGTAATAATCGCAATGTACATTTAAGTTATAAGGAATTTGAAATCATGCGCCTGTTTATGATGCATCCTGCCATGTTGTTTTCAAAGGATGAACTGATCAACCAGGTTTGGGGAAATGACAGCGAAGCCATTGATAATAATGTTGAGGTATATATTTCCTTTATCCGTAAAAAATTATCTTTCTTAAAGTCACGTGTCAACATCAAATCCATTCGCAAGGTCGGTTACCGTCTGGAGGTACAGGATGATTGATGGATTAAAGAAGAAATTTATTCTGGTTACCATGTCTTTTGTGAGTATTATCCTCATAGTCGTATTTTCGGTATTGTGCTATTCCGATTACTCCCGTATGGAAAGAGAAATTGACCAGTCGCTGGATCGAACACTGCATATGGAAATGGAACAGAAACCATCTTTTATCCGAAAAGATGATTACGGAAACATGCCCGATGATGGTATGAACTTTAATTCCTTTTTGATTGAATTAGATGATGAAGGAAATGTAGTAAATATTGAATCCCGCACATGGGATGTAGATTTACAAAGCGTTGACCAATTACTTCCGTTAATGAATGAAAGTAATGGAAAAATAGAAGAATACAATCTGGCATATCGAAAAGAAGATACAGAATCCGGAGCCCGTATTGCGGTTGTGGATTTCAGCCGCATGATGCAGATGTTTCAATCGCTTGTTAAGACATCGCTTATTACAGGAATCGGTGCTTTTCTGGCGTTCCTGGTTCTTTCCTATGTTCTTGCCGGATGGATGTTAAAGCCGGTAGAAGAATCATGGCGCAAACAGAAAGAGTTTATCGCCAACGCTTCGCATGAACTGAAAACACCATTAACGGTTATTCTGGCTGATGCCGATATTATGTCAAGAACACCAAACGATACAATCGGTTCTAAATCTGAATGGCTTCAGTCAATAAAAAATGAGGGAGTCCGGATGAAGGGACTGATTGAGGATATGTTGTTTCTGGCAAAAAACGATGCCCAGAAGCAGGAAAAGATTCTCCAGGAATGCGATCTTTCCCAGATTACCTTATCCTGTGTTCTGCCGGTAGAGGCAATCGCATGGGAGAAAGGTATCGAAATGGAAACCGATGTCCAAGAGGATATTCTGGTAAAGGGGGATGAAAAACAACTTCACCGCTTGATCATGATTTTCTTAGATAATGCCGTCAAATATACTCCGGCTAAGGAAAAAATCGATTTTAAATTATGTCGGGAAAACGGACATCCTGTCTTAGTGGTTCATAATACAGGTTCTTATATCGAAAAAGAGGATTTGGAGCATATTTTTGACCGCTTTTATCGGGTGGATAAGGCACGTACCTTTGAAGGTGGTTATGGACTTGGCTTAGCGATTGCCAAACAGATTGCGGATATGTACAACATTCAAATTATTCCTTCCAGCTCTAAAGAGGAAGGGACAACGTTTAAATGTATATTTTATTAACCTATGTTAAAAAGTTCACAAGCTTTCGGTTGTTAAGTATTTTTATTTTATTTATACTTAAAGATGAAAGAAGGTATAAAACATGATTATCGATAACTTGAAAGAAAAAATACAAGGAAAAGGAATTCGCATTGTATTTACAGAAGGCTGGGATCCACGTGTACAGGAAGCCGCAATCCAATTAAAAAAGGATAACGTGATTCATCCTATCTTATTAGGAAGTCCTGAACAGATTAAAGCGTGTGCCGATGAGAATGGTTTTGATGTATCTGATATTGAACAGATGGATCCAAAGGCATTTGACCGTATTCCGGAAATGGCAATGCGTATGGTTGGATTACGTCGTGGACGTATGGATATTGAACAGTGTGAAAAGGCATTATCTGCAACCAACTATTTTGGAACGATGTTAGTTGAAATGGGCATGGCTGATGGCTTACTCGGTGGTGCTACTTATTCTACAGCTGATACTGTTCGTCCTGCACTTCAGTTGATCAAAGCAGCTCCGGGCAATGCGCTTGTCAGCTCATGTTTCTTGTTGATCAAGGGCGATGACTTATATATCATGGGAGACTGCTCCATTAATATCAATCCGAATGCAGATGACTTGGTTGAAATCACATTACAGACTGCACATACTGCTAAACAGTTTGGAGTTGAACCAAAAGTTGCATTATTGTCTTACTCTACAATGGGTAGCGCAAAGGGTGATTGCGTTGCGAAGATGACAGAAGCTACACTTCGTTTAAAACGTATGCCGATTGACTTTGCGGTTGATGGCGAAATGCAGTTTGACTGCGCAATCGTTCCGGAAGTTGCGAAATTAAAAGCACCGGATTCCAAGGTTGCCGGACATGCCAATACATTTATCTTCCCGAACCTTTCCAGTGGTAATATCGGTTATAAGATTGCTGCAAGACTTGGTGGATGGGAAGCTGTCGGACCGGTTCTTCAGGGCTTGAATGCTCCGATCAACGACTTATCCCGCGGTTGTACAGCTCAGGAAATCTATAAGATGGCCATTGTTACAGCTGCTCAGAAATTCATGGATATTTAATGATTGAGGCTCATTTGAGCCTTTTTTCTTTTTTGGTTAGTAGTAGAAAATAAAATAGGTAAGGGTTATACTATTGCCATGAAAAAAAGAGAGAAATTTGCATATGATATCGAGATAGGTGCCGTTATGGACTATGTCGAGGATCATTTTATGCTGGTAATTAAAGATGAAGAATGGTCGGATGAAGAGCTGGAACTTCTCAAATCCGGATTAACGTTGAATTTCTGTTATACACAGGATCTTGCGATCTTTGTGGTTGAGGGCGGCGATATTGATTCCAGTGATTTTTATTTTAATATTCAGGAATGCGATTGGAAGGATGACTTGTTGAAAAGAGAACTTCTGGATATTGAATTGATCCTTGTGAATGGAAAAAATGAAATCTGCTGGAAAAAACGCAAGACCTTATCCCTGGAACAGAGTCAAATCATTCATGACTGTTTAGAAAAGCAGGCGAAAGTTGCGTTTATGCCGGGTGAATATGATGTTAATGTAGAGGGCATGCAAAGTGCCTATGAACCTTTTGAATTGATTAAGTTTTCCAAATTTGAAGTACAGATATAGGAGGTAAGTATGAAGGCAATTGTAAGTGTAATTGGTAAAGACCAGGTTGGTATTCTTGCGATGGTTGCATCGGAATGCGCCGCAGCCAATGTCAATATCCTGGATGTAAATCAGACAATCGTAGATGGTAT
>OCTX010529495.1_pt1 | contig 11725 bp, 8 predicted proteins | sample 1539691 | NCBI WGS metagenome assembly OCTX01 (sample SAMN02144231, study PRJEB22623) | gut metagenome | biome: sheep rumen | host: Ovis aries | place: New Zealand | reverse complement strand
ATTCCCATAAAGTAATCACATTCCAGCCAGCAGACTCAAGTTGTTCCCTGTGGATGTTGTCATTTTCAACATTCCTGTCAAATTTCGGCAACCAGTATTCAATTCTCGTTTTCGGCGTAGTGGCATATTTACAGCCCTGATGTCTGTGCCAAAAACAGCCGTGAACAAATATTACTGTATGATATTTAGGCAAAACGATATCTGGTTTTCCTGGCAGGCGATTATCATTTTTTCTGTATCTGAAGCCAAGTGAAAAGAGATACTTTCTGACTTTAACTTCAATAGATGTATCCTTACCTTTAATTCGGGACATGTTCCAGCTACGCTTTTCTGAGGTTAATCTATCCATGATTCTTTTTTATCCTACGTAAAAGATGTCCTCTTTTTATGCAAAGAGAAATTTTTTCTATTTTAGAACTGCATCGGCATTCCTTCAGAAATCAGTTTTTCTCGTGATTTTAGAACAACTTTTGCCTGTTTAACTGACGGTATCCTTCCTGTAACATTTATATTGATAACAAGCTTTAATACGGATATTTCCATTTCCGAAAGGAGTTTTCTGGAAGTTCCCCATTCGAGCACTTTTTCCCAGTATTCTTTTCCTGAAGCCATGATATATTTCAGAGCATCCATTTCAGCCTCGACTTTTCGCTCTTCCTTTGCAGTCTGTTCTTCACTTTTCAGCTGTTCAATCTCGACTAATGTTTTTAAAAATGCAGGGAGAATATTCCACTGCTGTTTCTGAGCTCTTTCCCAGCATCTCGCCTGTTTACACCACTGTGTTACGTTTTCAGTAAGCCTGTCACTTCTTGTAATATACTCATAAACCTGTGTACACAGAACACGCAGCTGCTGTTCCATCTCCGGATAAAGTTCCTGCTGATTCCATATTCTTATAAAATCGACTTCAAACCCCTTTATATTCTTTCGAATATAATCAAACAGAACACTCATGGTATATGCTATTACATTTGCCTTGTATGAATGTTTTTCCTTATACCATGCAGTCTGCTTAATAATTTCATCTGTGGCTTTAAAGATTATTGCAAGTGCAACCACACGTTTGAAGTAATAAGTATTATAGGCCGCCTCTGACTTGGCCCACTGTGTTTTTATATCATCAGCAAATACCTTGACTAATGCCTGCTTGCCTCTGCTGACAACATCCGGAGCACCCTGGTAAATTTCCATGTACTTGGCAAGCTCCACCATTTTTATTACCTGACTTTCAGGATATCTTGTTTCATACTGCTTCATCTGACTTGACTTGGGCTTGAATTTCATTTTACCCTGATTATACTGACCACGTGTTCGCTCATAGTACCAATATTGCTGATACTGATTTCCATGAACAGCCGGTGCCGGTGTTTTTCTTGAATATCCTTCCATTCTGATGTGGAACGGATGATTCGAGAAAAAGTCGGAAGCGTCAACCTTGTTCTGAGAATTTGAATATTCCGATATCTTAGGGATTATTCTCTCAGACATGGAATGATCCAAAACAGATATTTTCATCGGAACAAACAACCTGCTGATATCCACATTTTCATCTTTACGCGCAGTAAGCAGTGTGTTCGCAATAGACGCTGTCGTCTGTCCGCCATTAACAATCTGTAGGTCTTTTATTCTTGTTATTTTCAGACCATCTTCAGTTTTTTCTGCATCAATCTCAGATGCCGTTGCTGCAATACCATTATTATAAGCAAAAAACATCTCCGGATAGTTTTTTATTGTATTCTGTATGCTTTTATTCACTTTTCCTCTGACACTCAAAAACGAACGGACATTGCCTTCCAGCAGTCTGGAACCGTATTCCAGATACAGGTCATTAAGTATCTGTCCAGGAACTACCGCAAGATACGATGTATAGGTAATAAGGTTTTCTGGTTTAGAATCCGTCTCTTCGTTCTCTACATCATCATATTTAGGTGACACTTCGATGTCTGCGATGACATCAGCACATTCTACAGCCTTTACGCAAGGAATGCCTTCAGAACCGAACTCTGACAGTATGATTTCAACGCTTTCTTTCTGTGTTTTTGAATTTACAACATCAAAAATACGGGTAACGTCCCAAACATTTAATTCAACGGTAGTACCAGCAACTTCTGTATCTTTTATGTTCTTCTTTCTCTGACGGTTAAAGGAATCTGTAAGAAGATAAAAACGGTACTTTGTTATTTTCTCTTTATCATAATACAGAGTCCGAGCAAACTCGTAGGCTTGTGTACTCTCCTCCAGTTCAAGATAGAACTCGTACTTTGTCGCTTCATCGACAAAATACCTCACCTTGTTAAATAAACTATTGATGTCCTCTGCACGGATTGCATCATCACCGTGTTCACCATGATAATCCGCAACAAATACACAGCAGCTTCCATCAGTGTCATCCATGGAATAGCCATCAATTCTCATATTGGCTTTACGCCTTGAAACGCCCTCATAGTAGCATTCTTCAAAATCATCGAATTCTTCACCGTCGATAAGAATATCTGTCACATATTTCAGGAATTCTTCCTCAGGTGTTGACATATTTGCATTGGCAGCAAGCGCTATATCTTCATGAAGCACTTCACGGTATTCATCAATAGTCATGGCGGTTTTACTCCTTAAACTCTGAGATTCCAGCAATCAGTATCGTATATTTTGCATTTCCGATGGCATTGCCAACCTCTTTCCTTCTTAACCTTGGGAACTCATCATTGACCGTATAAGTCTCGGTTCCTGTGAATACAAAGTTATATTTTTCATATTCCGGATCTATAGAATATCCGGCATTATCCAATTTTATCCTGAATTCTTCCAATGCCTCTGAATCATCAATAAGATCCGTTAGTTGAAGCACTATTGTATTTAGATTCAAGGCTCTTTCATTTGTTTCGCTTGTTTCATCAACCCTTACAACAATCATGTGCCCATCTATATTCGACTCTAACTGTTCCAGAGAACTTATTGTAAGCTGTTGAGCTCCGCTATTAACAGTCTTTACTTCATACCAGGTTTGATTAATTTCAAAATCCTTATGTCCCAGCAACGGCCCCATCCAGCTTTTCACTGAATAACGACACCCGAATTCAGGTATCAACCTGTTCTTAAGCACATACAGTTCTCCCATAAGGCCTTTGATTTCTTGTTTATCAAGAAGCTGAGAATGCTTTTTGCCGAACATTTCTTTCCAGTATTTCCATCTGATAAGAGCACTGGATATAGCCATGTCCTTTCCTGCACTCTCACACACAACAATCATATCTTTGCAGAACACTGTGAACATAGGAGCATAGGCATCATCTAGAAGATCAAAAGAAAGAGCCAATTTACGGTCTTCTCTTCTTTTCAAATGGACTTCGATAAGTTTTGAGGAACTAACCTTTTCCTCTTTGCCGTTTTCAGTCAGAATCATAGACATTTTTCCGTCATCATTATATCCAAGGAAGATATTTACCTTGTAATCCGAATCAATTCTCTGATATGTATGCGATTCGACTCCTTTTTCAAACTTCTTTGATAATTCCATCAGTCGCTAAACTCCTCCTCATCATCCCAGCCGTCGCCTTCGCCCTCAAACAGCTTTTCAATTGCCACCTTATTAAGGACATATCTGGCGAACTTTGTAGCCTGGTTCTCCAGTGTGGGAATTCCAATTCCAAAACCTATGTATAACGTGTTTTTACATGCATCCCTCACAGCTTCATTTTCTGAGGTTTTATCTTTTGTAAGGTCCGTCAAGCCCACAAAATAAATAATTAAAAGTGGGTTTCTCTTGATGCCTCGTGTAAAGTAATCCTTCTGTGCGGGATTAACTCTTTCGGAAACAGATTTGTTTTTTCTCAATCTAGCTGCCATATAAGCCATGTCTATTTTATATTCATCCTCAGCAATACCAAAACGTGCATCCGAAGAAGTTCCAAGTCTTCTTTTGGAACCGCTCATCTTAAGGATTTTTCCATCATTTTCAACAGAAAACTGACGCTGTGGGTGATTAAACACATGGTCGCTTCCGAGCACATCTACAGTATCATCAGAATCACCTGTAGCAAAGCAAATATCCCAATCTTTGAGTTCTTCACCTCTGTAATCTCGAATAAAATTATTTACCGCAGTGGTATCAAACTCCTGATTCTTAGGTGATAGTTCAATTTTCCCTAATAAATCCAAAATATATGATACAGGAACATTTTTATAACCGTATTTTGATTTCTCTTCTGTCAACGGAATGCCTGCATGTTTCATTTCCTCAATCAGGGTCACTACCGCATCAAAGTTTTTCTTATTCTTTTCTTTATCCGCAAGAATTTCTGGCGTTTCTATGGTTTCACCACTCAGACTGATCACACATTCACGGCTTTCAGCACTTCTCATCTTGTTCCTTGCTGTTACAATCAACGTAGTTATATCAGATCTTACACGAAGTCCAAAATCTTTAGGTGTTAGATCACTGTCCTCATACCTCTTAACTTCGTCTCTCAGTTCATCAGTAGCGTCACTGATATGTCTGTACCACTCGATGCTTTCTTCAGACATCCAGATTCTGCACAAATCCGCATAACCGTTTCTGTAACCGAACCAGCGTCCCATTTGCATTAAAGTGTCATACATTTTGGAATTTCTGTAGAAATAGCTGACAACAAGCCCTTCTAACGTCAAACCACGCGAAAGACTCATTCCACCAACTGCAATCATTCTAAGCCCATCTTTATAGGCTGTAAAATCAAGGTTCTTTCCACTTCTCTGGTTAATGGTCATCACAGTAATTCCTGCACATGAAGAATATAAACTTTCTTGTATTTCTGACCATTCATATTCAGAGTCTATATAGATGGTTTCATAAACTCTCTTCAATCGGATAAAATATTCATTCTTCAAGGCTTTATCCTCTGGCAACTTTCCAAATAACCTGCATGCGCTCTGAATGTTTTTCAGATATTCATTTACAAGATCTGCCACCTGCTCCTGTACAGCCGTAAATCTGCTGACATTAATCAGCATTGACCTGTGCGTTTTTTCGCGCTTTCTTTCTTTATCAATGTCCTGAATAACATTAGCCAGCACAAAAGCCGCAATGGCATCTTTCATATCTTCTGGAATACGGCTAACTCGGATTGTTGATTTATGCTTTAACGGCAGTATCACCTCAATACTTGCAGGATTCATTATATCGTCGTTTATCACAACAAGCATGCCAGATTCATCGCCATCCTCCGAAAAGATATTCCTTGCTCCAATGTAATTGGACGGAGCATTTAATGAATATATGTAATCTTTTGGAAACAGATCCTCCTCAACCATATCATTGTAATTATCAGGATCAATAAATATATTTGCAAACGGAGTTGCTGTAAATCCAACATAACTGGATTTTGTGAAGCTCTTTAGCATTTCACGAATCTGACCGTTAATAGCAGTAGGGCTCTCACTGTCTCTGGTATTAACAGAGGCATTATCGGCCTCATCATCAATCAGCAGTATAGAATTATCTATCGGGTTATCCCCGTTTTTATTGAATGTTCCCAGCCACTTATTCAGCCGCTTCAAAACTGCCGAATTCTTTTTTACAACAAAAATTACGGAACCATTTATGTTTCTTAGGTCAAAATTCAGGTTGCTTGCATTCTTCTGCTTAAAATCATCCGATGTAGATGTAAGGCAAACAGGACTTATGCTGGAATCATATTTACCCACGCCGATAACAATTCTGTCTTCTTTTTGTTTTATCAGAGCATCGCTGTCTCTTCCAACAAAACCTTCATCTATTCTAGCCTGTGTCTGCTGACGGAGTTTTTCAATTGTTCCGGTAAGCAACACAACAACCTTATAACCTGCATCAACAGCCTTACAGATTAAGCCTGTGTAATTTGCCGTTTTACCAGACTGAACGTCACCAATTATCAAGCCCCTACGCTTATACTTGATTTCTCTCTCCGGGTCACCAAGCAGATCAGTAAGCGTATCAAGAATATCATCCATGGTATTTACAACCTTAGTTGAAAATCCTTTATCTGCAAGAAGGTATTTTTTATAACGCTCCCAGTATTTCATACCAAGTTGCGATTTGCGAGCAAGAAACCATCTCTCGTGGTTTTTTTCTTCTATAAGAACACCTTTATCGAGTTTAATTGAGAACTCCGATTTAATGCTTGCCTTGACTTCCTCAATTTCTTCATCAGTCAGCGAAGCAAATGAGGGCATCCCGCTTACTTCTTTAACTTTTTCATCGATTGTCGCTTCCTCTAACGCTGTATCAGTGGAAATAAACATTACAACCATATTTTTCAGCATCTTCTGTAAATCATTCATAAGCTTTCAATTCCTCCTGGATACGTTCCACGATCGATTTGTATTTACAGTACGGTTCCACCTTCATAAACATAGTATAATAGTCTTTAACAGACAGATTATTCCTCTTGACATAATCAATCTGCGTTTGAAGGTCAGCCCACATTGTTTCGATTATATCTTCCTCTTCTTTTTTCTCTTCTATTTGCCCCTTCGCCACATCAACATATAAAGCCTGAACAGGAAAAGCAGCTTCTATCGTGTCAAGCAGTGAACTGAGAAGCTTTACTTCTGACTCATCTAATATCGATTCAAGAAGTTCTAGCTGCGGTATCTTTCTATTGATTTGATACTCGTATCCGTCCCGTACTTTTATCTTCTCCCAGATATATTCGATATCCTTGTCCTTTTTCTCTTTTCTTCCACGAAATGTGTGAACTGATTCACTGCTGATTACAGATTCATAAACAGCATTATACATGTTTTTCTTTAGAACATCCGGCAATGCAGCAGTACTCTTCTTAATATCAATAGACCACATGTAATCCAAGGAATTAGGAATATCCACCATTACACGCGCCAGCTTATTGAGTTCGTCTTTACGTTCAAGACGGAACCACGTCCCCCAGATAATCAGGCGCTTGTTCCTGTAAACATAAAAACCTTGATCATTCCGCATTCTTTCCTTGCCGCCTACTTTATCCAGATCCTCCTGTGTCAGCTTAGACAAATGAGGAAGTATGTACGGCTTTAATATTATTTTTTCATCATCGATATAAAATGAGCTTTCTCGCTTTCGCTGGGTGGCTCTGTGATATGTCAGGAACGGATCCTTTGCTTCGATTTTAATCCTATTTACCCGTATCAACAAACCGGCATCAATAAAACGGTGAAACACGAGAGAAAGATGTTCAATCATGTCATCGAGGCACTTAGTAAATGTCTCATTTATGTTCCCTGTACTGCCTTTTATACGATCAAAATCTGACAGATAAATATATGTACCTGTTTCTTCCTTATTTAAAAGATCAATCATAGGAAGACCATTTAATTCTTCTTCAGAAAAGCCTTTAAGCATCCACGCTTTTGATTCTATTACAAAGTCCAGATCCCATGAATACGCATTAATTTCACCGTCTTTTTTACTTGCAACAACTATTTTACGACATTGAGATAGTGATGCTGATTTCAGACCGAGTCCAAAGCGACCCAGATCATCTTCAGAACGTTTTTCAAGCGGGTTACTGCTCCCATAACGCATGGCCTCATATATTTCATCACGGTTCATGCCACCGCCGTTGTCCTGGATTATAAGGAATGGGTCCACGCTAGGATCTGAATATATATCTATAGTTGTCGCATGTGCGCTGATACTGTTGTCAATCAGATCCGCTATCGCAGCCGGGAATGAATATCCCAGTGATCTCATTGACTCTATCAGTGACGGTGCAAATGGAACGCATTCCTGTTTAAACATCTTAAACTCCTTTACAAATCTCCGATTACAACCTGCCGGTTGCAGCTGAGAATATCTCTAATCCTTCCGTGTGAATATGTTTCTGCTTCCTGTTTTTCAACCATCTTAATAATATTTGACACACTTATAGCAGACCCTGGCACATTGGTTTCTGAATAAATCTGCTGCAACTGTCTATCAATATGAGTGCCGAATCCTCCAGCTATGTATGAGAAAAATGCCATAGGATACTTCGAATTACTGTAGTGGTCCACATTTGACAGATAGTTATGTACCATTCGATTATGGTGATCATTATTAATCGTGTATTTGCTGTAAGCCTTGTTATCAATAATTGCCTGATAACCATCCGTTCCTGAAATCAAAAGGACATCTGGTGTCAGCCCAATTGGACCCACATGTTTTGTCTGAAAGCCGAATACATCTCTGAAAAGCTCTGCTGTTGACTTTTCAAATTCTGTTGCCTCATCACGACCCTTAAAAGCCATTTCAAAATACTTTGTCATAAACGCACCTACCGAGCCGTGCGGATAAGTTTCAATTAATATTTCTTCTACAGTTTTACCATCTATTCCTGTCGCATTTACAATATAATCAACCAGCTCAGCTGTTACGCTAGTAATAGGACGATTCAGTGATTCGGATATATATGCCTGCATAACTTTCTGACGAGCAATAATCTTTGGAGTGATAGTTATAGACTTATTTAAATCACGGCTGTCTTTTCTATGTTTCGGATCAACGCCGTACTTTCTCTGATAATACTCCTGCCTGTAAGGCCTGTCTATAAAAGGCGGCTGTTCCATAAGGATTTCCTTTACCTGGTTTCTTTTATCATCAAGGATATATACCCTTCCATCCTCTCTCTTTACAAGCTGTGTATACTCGAGCCAGTTTACGAGCGTATTGGAAAGGTCAGTAAGATGACTATAAGGGTGCTCCAGATTAATTCCGCCCTTTGAAGACTGATACTTAAGGAGAAAGTCATCTTCAAGACATTTTACCCCATAATTTCTGAACTGAATGATTCGATCCACAACATACTCATAGCACCTATCTGTTTCATCCTCAGCCTCCGTAACAACAACCATTGCAATCTCTTCTTCCGAAAGACTTGCAATTCTGCTGTCATCAAGAAGTTTCAGTAAAAAACGGAAAGGACGTATCTTAAATCTTGATGCCACCTGCACTCCACGGCTTACAGAAAATGCTGAAGGAAACTGATACTTCAGTATCTGGTTAGTCAATACGGCCACTGGAGAATCTCCGTTCATTATTGCCTCTCCGGCAAGAGTAAGCTTTATTTTGCCTGTTGACTCCTGCGTAAAAATAAGACCAAGGCTCAAAAGCCATGCTTTGTACGTTCTGGCGCCTCCACCAGTCTGATCCCTTCGATCACCGACTCTTTTAAGCCCTGCTTTCTCCAGTGCATCTTCATACGCAAGATGTGAATCTCTCTGTCCCTCCCATTCCTGATTAAGAGACATATCGGCAAATGTAGCCAGTACTTCTGGAATGGAATTCAGTTTTCTTTTAGGACGTGTAACCCACCAGTAATTCAACATAGCATTTACTCCTTAATTGATGCCGGAACACTATCGTACTCTATCCCGGCAAAAGTTTTTAGCACTGCTTCGAAAATTATTTTTGCACCCATGCATGGCACAGCCATTCCAATCTGCTTTCTAACAGATTCCTTTGAACCCTTAAACTCATAATCATCAGGGAAGGTCTGTAATCTTGCCCTCTCTCTATTGGTAAGTGCTCTAGGCTCACTATAATGATAAATATGCGTTCCTCCGCCACCGGAACCAGTTACTGTGTACGCTGGCTTATCTGGGTCAAGTCGTTTATATATTTGGCTTATCTTAGCCCCCTTGACATGAAGCTGAAGATGTTCGGGCAAATCTGCTGTAAACGCATTCTGACCTGGTTTGATATGTTTCAGTCTCTCTACAACAGTTGCTGACTGCTTTGTAAGTTCATTATTGAACGCATCGGGAGGTATCGGTGGAGCCTCTATAGCTGTCCTGCAGGAATTGTCTACATCCTTATAAAGCTCTGGACTAGGAACCTTATATACATACGGCAAATCCTCACGGATACCGACTATTATCATTCTGTGTCTAGCCTGCGGAACGCCATAATCTTCGAATTTATAAAGGTGAGGATATATCCTGTAACCTGCCGCTTTAAGGTCTGCCTGTATCTTTTTAAAAGCTTTACCTTCATTAGCACTCTTAAGACCACCGACATTCTCGGCAAGGAACCACTGCGGATGATATTTATTCAATACTTTCACGCCGTAGGTATAAAGCGGTCCATAGGTACCGTTGAACCCCTTTTGCTCTCCAACAACAGAAAAATCGTTACATGGAAAACCAAAAGCCAAGGCATCAATATTTCCAAGGGTATCTATATCAAGCTTTCTGACATCACCGCATATAACGCTATCCGGATCATCCGGACAGATGTTGTTGATATAAGTATCACAGGTGTCGCGGTCATAGTCATTTGCCCATCTATGAACAATTCCAAAGTCTTTATTTCCTATATTGGCATGTGTCGCACCATAAGCTAAACCACCAGGGCCACAGAACAGTTCTCCTAATGCAAAAATCATGTTATATTCCCTCAATTCTTTTTTGCTTTTGTATTCTTAAATATATGTTATATTCTTTCGCCATTATCCAAGACAAAGCTTCTTTCAAATTTCACGCCAGCAGCATCTGCGATTTTCTCAAGATCTGCCACCGTAAAGCTTTTACGTTTCAACTTGGAAGAAAAGTTCTGTGGCGACTGTCCTGACAACCTTGCAAGTTCAGCCATACTAATATTCAACCTTGCACATAACATCCTGATTTCATCTGATATAGTCATGCTTATCCTCCATTTTTCCTTAAATAACGAGCTAAAAAACTACAATTCAATTATAAACGATTTTTTTTATATTGTCAAGAATTCTTTTAAGCAGTTTATTAGCCAAAAAGGATCGCGCATAACAATCAAAAACTCCTTGATTGATAAAGCAATATCTCCTACACTATAAATCCGCAATTCCGCACCTTATACACCAGTTTTTCAAACGCCAAAAGTGCTGCTAAATATGAAAGCATTATCCCAATGTTTGCCCACCATGCAAAATCAGCTAAAGATGCTAAATACACCAAGCCATTATGTATCGTATAGAAAAGTAAAAACAATAAGCTGCCTTTAATTGGTTTATCTTCACCTTTATCATAAAACCTTCCAACTATACAGAAAGTAATCGGCACTAAAACAGCGGAACCCAAAAACATATTTATTGCGTTTGTTGGAATAGGAAAATCAAACATGCCCATTGGTACCATTATATTATCACCTAACGATGCAAAAGGATTTGGCAAATAAAACGTTCTGATCCAACAGCTTATAATAACAATCAGTTTATACATAATAACTCCTTTCAAGGCCTTAAGTCTTCTAGTTCAGCGTATTTCAAGCATAAAAGCTCACTTTATCTTCTGCTGAACTCAAAAGCTGATATCAGTAGTAATAACGAGCAACCGTTATCTCAGCCCACGTTATAATAACAATGTTCTAATTACATAGTTAAAAATACACTTTTCATCATAAGGTATATCATAAACATTCTCCGTTGTTACATCAAACGTAATCATGTTATTTATCAAATTTCAAAAGAAACAGCATTCTGCAGTCTTTCCAAATACTTCTCCTTAACACTCAGCGGTTCCAATATTCTCATCTTCCCCACGAACTGAAACACCCACCCGAAGAACGTTGGGCTTACCTGCACATCAACTTTGGCGGTAAATCGCTCACCACTGGGACGTATATTCGTCTGCAGACCAAATTTGTCATAAATGCTCTCAATCACACTGCCGTCAAACTCCAGCGTGACTTTTTCACTCTCACCGCCGTACATTCTGAAAATGCTCGCCTTGTATCGAGCTATACCACGCCTGCGCGAATTCG
>OCTX011727054.1_pt1 | contig 11728 bp, 9 predicted proteins | sample 1539691 | NCBI WGS metagenome assembly OCTX01 (sample SAMN02144231, study PRJEB22623) | gut metagenome | biome: sheep rumen | host: Ovis aries | place: New Zealand | reverse complement strand
TTATGTAATTATATGCTCCATTCTTAACCATATCCTTGATTTTAGTTACTCTGGCGAGAGAATTTATTTCGGTTTTATAGAGGAAAGGTACAAAATCTCCATTATACACAAATTTAATTTGCAAAATTTATATATTTATCGAGAAAAAAAAACATAAAATTTGGATGTTTCAACAAGATTTACTAACTTTGCGCCAAATATTAAGAAAATGAAACGTTATATTCTACTATTTTTGGCTTCAGTATTATTTGCCATCATATCAACAGCCCAAAACAAAAGCAATTTCCATATGGAATTACTTGCTCAAACCAAATATCTTTGGCGAGGAATTGAATATGGAACTTCACCTGTCATATTTCCTACTCTCAGTTATAGCAATAACGGAATTTACATATATGGAATGGGAGGATATGCTACAGATGGTAGTCACCAAGAAGTGGACTTGGGAATTAGTTACAATTTTAAGGATATTTCACTTTCAATAAATGACTACTACTACCCAACCCCAGTTGGAGAAAACGACAAATATTTTAACCTAAAAGGCAAAGAAACAGGACATTGGTTTGAAAGTTGCATACAATATTCACCTTCAAAAATTCCCGTTTGGTGCTTGCTTTCTACCTATTTTGCAGGGGCGGACAAAAAAACAGAATCAAAAAGTCAGGCATGGTCTAGTTATGCTGAGATTGGAGGGTATTACAACTTTGATAACAATAATGTTCTTTCACTTGCTATTGGTGCAGCATTAAATAAATCGTTCTACAATGACTACATCCACAATTTTACAGTTTGCAATATTGAACTCAAGTATTCACATGAGTTTTCTACTAGTCACATATCAATCCCAATCAGTGTTTCATATATTATTAACCCTTATAGAGAAAAAAGTTTTGTCTCTTTTACAGCTGCATTTAAATATTAAGTAATGACACGAAATGCGATTATTATGGCAGCAGGTACTGCCTCACGTTTTGCTCCCCTTTCATACGAAAAGCCCAAAGCTCTTCTCCGCGTAAGGGGTGAGGTTCTTATTGAGCGTCAAATACGACAATTAAAGGAAGCGCAGATAACAGACATAACTATTGTAGTGGGATATATGGCCGAAAAGTTCTATTATCTTCATGAAAAATTTGGAGTTAAGATTATTCTAAACGAAGATTATAACCTCTATAACAACACATCATCAATTATTAAAGTAATAGATCTACTTGACAATACATACATTTGTTCGTCTGACAATTATTTTCCCAAGAATGTATTTCTTGACTATCCTACCAATAGTTATTATTCTGCTCTATATTCCTCTGATGAAACAAACGAATATTGTATTACTACAAATCAGGACGACTATATCACAAATGTATCTGTAGGAGGTAGAAACTCATGGTATATGGTCGGACACGTCTATTTCGATAGTATATTTTCTTCTGCATTCAGAGAAATACTAAAAAAAGAATATGTCCAAGAATCAACGCGTCATGAATATTGGGAGGATGTATATATTAGACATATCAAAGACCTACCTTTGATGAAAATACACAAATATCAACCACATGAAATAGAGGAATTTGACTCTTTGGAAGAACTTCGTCTTTTTGATGAGACATATATAAACAACACTGGATGCCAGATGTTTAAAAACATCTGCCAAATTCTCAAATGCGAAGAAAAGGACATTTATGAAATAAATGTTCTCAAAAAAGGAATGACCAACTGTTCTTTTGCATTTACCTGCAAAATTGATAACAACAAATATGTATACCGTCATCCTGGAGTAGGTACACATGAATTAATTAATCGTACGAACGAATATCATTCGTTGCTTTTAGCCCGAAAGGAACATTTGGACGATACCTTTATCGCAATGGACCCTGAAAGTGGTTGGAAACTCTCTTACTATATAGAAAATGTAGAGACACTAACCACCGAAACAATTCAAACTGAAGAAAATTTAAAAGCAATCGCCATGATATACAAAAAGTTACACAATTCGTCATCAAAGATGAAATACGAGTTTAACATATTTAGCGAGATAGAGAAATATGACACGCTCATTGACCAACTTAATGTTTCTATGTACGATGGCTGGGATACAATAAAAGAAAAATTGTATATAATCAGACAAAAACTCACCGAATCAGAGATTACACTCTGTGCATGTCACAACGATGCGGTTCCAGAGAATTTTATTAAAACGCAAGATAATAAGATATTTCTAATTGACTGGGAATACTCTGGCATGAATGACCCGCTAGCAGATATTGCATCTCTTTTTCTAGAAAGTTCGTTTTCTGAAGAAAATCAAAAACAATTTTTATTTTCATATTTTAACGGAGAAATTCCCAGAAGTACCACTACAAAATTAATGTATTACCAAATATTGTGGGATTTCTTATGGGCACAATGGACTATTATCAAAGAAGCAAAAGGTGCAAATTTTGGCACATATGGTATTGACAGATTTAACCGTGGCTTGACCAACTTGCATAAATTATTGAATTAAATATATGAAGGGAAAAGATTTTTTTAAAAATAGTATAGACTGGATTACCACATTAGTACCATTCTTTGGAGTTGCGGCATTAGGAGCATTATTTATGCTTCTTCCAGATAGCTCCAAAGAGATATTAGAAAGTGTTCGCAATTTTCTAGGTAATGATTGTGGTCTTTATTATGCGATTCTCGGAGTAGGTGTTTTTGGACTAAGCATATGGACAGCCTTCTCAAAATATGGAAAAATCAAATTAGGAGATAATGATAAACCAGAGTATAATAATTTTATTTGGGGCGCAATGATATTTACATCCGCTCTGGCAGCAGATGTAATGTTCTACTCACTTAGTGAATGGGTAATGTACGCAAACGATGAGCATGTAAGAAGCATGGGCGACATGCAAAAATGGATTCCAACATTTCCTCTTTTTCACTGGGGGCCTATTGCTTGGTGCTTTCATATGACTCTTGCTATATGTTTTGGATTTATGATCCATATACGCAAGAGAAAGCGTCAACGTTTCTCTGAGGCATGCCGTCCCTTATTCAAAGAGAAAGTCGATGGCGGTTTAGGGCGATTTATTGATATAATCGCAATTATAGCAATGTTGGCAGGTATTGCTACTACATTCTCCTTAGCTACCCCATTATTATCTGCAGCCATTTGCAAAGTATTCGGATTAACTGACAGCATTTATTTAACTATCTTTTTATTACTTGTCATCGCAATAATTTACACAATGGCTGTTTGGTTTGGAATGAAAGGCATTTCAAAAATGGCAAAATGGTGTATCTATTTCTTTTTTTCATTTCTTGGATATGTTTTCTTCTTAGGCGGAGAATCTCGTTATATTCTTGAAACCGGATTTGAGAGTATTGGCAATCTTATACAGAACTTTATAAGCCTTTCAACAACGATAGACCCACTACGGCAAACATCTTTTCCACAAAATTGGACACTTTTCTATTGGGCATATTGGATGGCCTGGACCATAGGTACACCTTTTTTTATTGGAATTATTAGCAAAGGACGTACTATAAAAAATACAATAATAGGTGGTTATGGTTGGGCTTTGGCAGGAACATATACATCTTTTATTATTCTCGGTAATTATGGTCTTGCCCAACAAACAAAACATGGTTTAGACGTCATTGGAATGCTTAACGAAGGTGGAAATTACTATGACGCAATTATAAGCATTATCAACACTCTTCCTTTTCCATATTTCGCCATGATTCTCTTAGTCATTACGATGATTATGTTCTATGCGACCTCATTTGACACTTTGACACTTATTGCGTCTATCTATTCATATAAGCATATCGAATCCAATGAAGAGCCTCATAAAATAATTAGAACATTTTGGGCGCTTATTTTTATACTCCTTCCGATAGGTCTTCTCTTTTCAGATAATTCCATGTATGGATTGCAGTCTATATCAATAATAGCAGCATTTCCTATTGGTATCATAATCTGTTTAATTATTTATTCTTTTTTCAAAGACGCAAATAACTTTTTAAAACACGAATAAAATGAGTATCAATCCGTTATTAGCCCGTCAGCTTAAAGACAAATATAATGCAGAAGGAACTATATTAAGACGAGCCCAACTTAGAATGCTCGAAATGCTAATATTCATAGACACTATCTGCAAGAAACATAACATCACATATTGGTTAGATGGCGGAACTTTATTAGGGGCAGTTCGGCATGATGGTTTTATTCCATGGGATGACGATGCAGACATATGTATGCCACAAAAAGACGCCGAAAAGTTCAAACAAATTATTCTTACGGATTATCCTAATCACGAATTTGTACTACAATGCCAAAAAACTGATGTTGGTTATTTCGGTGCATGGTACGTATTAAGAGACAAGAACTCCGAGTATCTTCAGAATAGTAAGCTACATAACAAAAGGCAATATAGAGGACTACAAGTTGACATCTTTATCGTTGAAGATCAGGTAAACGATGTCTTTTGGAATTTTTCTCTTTTTTACCAAAAGGTTATAGACAAATTGCTAAACACCTCTAACAGTTTGTTCTATTCTACTATTTTTGCCAAACCTCTCTATCATGTATTTCATTCGTTTTTGATTCCTTTATTTAGAATCACTAGCAAAAGGAATGTTTTTTACAAAATGCCATATGGATCAATCTGGAAATACAAGTTAAAGAAAGAATCTATATATCCATTGTCGCAATGCACATTTGAAAAATATGATTTTTGTATTCCGGGTAATTATGACCAATATCTTAAAACCGAGTTCGGTAATTGGCAAAATATTCCACAAAACATATGGAATCACCAAGCAACTATCGTATTAAAATAAAAAAGAAGACTTATGAATAAAAATAGTCCTTTAGTAAGTGTCATCATTCCGAACTTCAATCATGCAAGATTTTTAAATAGGAGAATTGAGAGCATTCTAATGCAAACATACTCCAATTTTGAAATCATTATCCTTGATGACTGCTCGTCTGATAACAGTATCGAGATTATCAACCAATACAAAGAACATCCCAAAGTATCCCATATACTTATAAACGAAACTAATAGTGGTTCTACATTCAAGCAATGGGAGAAGGGATTTGAATTAGCCAAAGGAGATCTTATATGGATTGCAGAAAGTGATGATTCATGTGAGTCCCAACTACTTGAATCTTTAGTTAATGAATTTATAAACGATAATCAATGCGTATTAGCCTTTTGCAAATCTATCAAAATAGACTCTAACGACAATACAATTGGAGAAGCTGGAATGAGAAAAGATATACATACAAGCGGCAAATCCTTTTTCAATCACTATCTATATAGATACTGCTATATCAACAACGCTAGCTCTGCAGTTTTTAAGAAAGAAGTACTTCATTACGTTGATCAAAGATATAAGAACTATAAAGGAAGTGGAGACTGGATTTTATGGATAGAAATATCTAGGCTTGGTAATGTTGCCTATGTTAATAAGCCACTAAACTATTTTCGAATTCATGGTGCAAATACAACAACAATTCAACTGCATAGCGGGAAAAATGAAGCAGAAGCCATTGAGGTATATCAGTTCATGAAAGAGAAAGCTTATATTGGCTATTTCAAGGAACTAAGAACACGAATTGCACACATCTACTCTATAAAATATGGAAAACTAAGGAATGTATTAAATAACGATACAAAGCAACAATTAGTAAAAGGATGGAGAACTAATTTCACAATATACCTTATTACAGCCTTAGTTTATCTATTTCAAGACTTCTCTGGAATAAAACTAATAAAACGATGATACAGATGAACAATTATACTCAACAAGAAACAATTGCAATAACTATAGGTTTACCTGTATATAACGTCGAAATGTTTATACAAAGGAGTATCCTTTCTGTATTGAATCAAAGTGCAGAATTGAATATTGAGATACTTGCGATTGATGATTGTGGCACAGATAACTCTATTGATATTATCAAAGAATATCAATCCTCACATCCCAAAGGAAAAGAAATAAGAATAATCAAACAACCTCACAATATGGGTTGTTGGGCTGCAAGAAACAGAATATTGGAAGAAGCTCAAGGTGAATACATTTTCCTATTAGATTCAGATGACTATATATCTGAAGACTGCATCGAAAAACTTTATCTCGAAGCAAAAAAACATCATGCAGAAGTAGTATATGGTTCTGTAAGGCCCGTAAACGACAAGGGGGAACCTATCGATATCGGACAGAGTTATTTAGAGCAACCATATATTATTTTTCACGCTCAAAATGGACTTGCTCAATTTGCTAACAATAGACTACACCCAACATTTAGGGATTATATATGGAACGCTCTAATAAGAAAAGACTTTATTGAAAAACATCATTTAAGATTCAAAAAAGCTCTTTTCTGTGATGACATGATGTTTAGCGCAGATATGACTCCATTAATTATAGATGCAGTTCTTATTCCTGATATTACATATTATTATGTAATAAGAGACAATTCGCTTTCAAGCTACCAGTATCGACAAGTCATAAAACTTGAAGAAATCAAAGAGTCGTTCAGAGTATACTCCTATTTAAAAGATAAATGCACAGAGCTCAAAGATAAAGAATACTTTGAAGCACGTTGTACAAAAGGAATGATACTGATGTTTTATGCTGTATGTGGTGCATTAAAGAATCGAAAACGAATAATACCTTACTTGACAAACCAAATTATAAAAGAAGCAATAAAGCATCCCCTTCAACTTAAAGAGATCACGAAATTCAAAAGATATCGTTTTATAAACTTAGGTTTTTATATTATTGGATGCCTTCCTGCATTCATCTCTGTTCTTTTGCTTAAACACTTTGGAAGAAAGAAGAACTATATATAATTATGAACATTTTATTCCTCATATTCCACGGTTTCGACCCTAATAATGGTATCAGCAAAAAGATATCATACCAATTAAATGCTTTCAAGGCTAACGGTCATAAAGCCCATCTCTGCTATATGGACGAGACCATCTCGAAACGCCGTATTGTTGACGATCAGGTAATTATCGACTATGGCAATAGAACAAAAGGAAAAATCTTAAAACGAACAGAATTCAATTCTATTGTCAACTATGCAATTGACAACAATATAAATTTTATTTACATCAGATCAAACCACAACGCCAATCCTTTCACCATTCAAATGGTGAAACGACTGAAAAAAGCTGGCATGAAAGTGGTCATGGAAATTCCCACTTACCCTTATGACCAAGAGTATTTCAACAAATCCATGCGCAGGCAATTAATTCAAGACAAACTTTTCAGGAATCAGTTTGCCAAACATTTGGACGGCATCGTTACATTTACAGAGGAAGACTTTATCTTCGGACAAAAGACCATTAGAATATCAAATGGAATAGACTTCGACTCTGTCAGATTAAAAAGAACGAGTAATCATCCAGACAACGAACTACATCTTATTGGTGTAGCAGAGATTCATCGTTGGCACGGTTTTGACAGGGTTATACAAGGATTAGCAGACTACTACTCTTCTCCCAAGGAACTAAAAGTATATTTTCATATAGTCGGGTATTTTTTTTCGTCTGTAGAAAAAGAGGAGATTACTCATTCAATTTCTGACAATCATCTTGAGCCATACATTATTCTGCACGGAAAGAAACATGGAGAAGAACTTGATGAGATATTTGACAAATGTGACTTTGGTATAGGTAGCCTTGGAAGACATCGCGTTGGAATAGACGATATTAAAACTCTTAAAAATAGAGAATATGCTGCGCGCGGCATTCCTTTTGTATATTCTGAAACAGATTCAGACTTTGACAAGCAGCCATATGTATTAAAAATGCCTGCTGATGAAAGTGCTATCAACATAGAAACCATCATCAGTTTTTATCACCACATGCCAATTACGGCTAAACAAATTAGAGAATCAATTGAACATCTCTCATGGAAGAATCAGATGAGGCGAGTTCTTGAAGAAGTATATCCATCAAACAGAGACTCTAACAAAATACGGCTTGCATACTGCATCCCATCTTTAGATCATTCAGGTGGAATGGAGAGAGTATTGACTACCAAAGCAAATTATTTGGCGGAAAAAATGAATTACGATGTTAACATCATCGTAACTGATGACAAAGGGACTAAGCCATACTTTCCTCTATCTGAGAAGATTAGAATAATTCAGTTAGATGTAAACATTGACAATTTATGGCAGTATCCCTTATGGAAGCGATTGTACCTTTACTACACAAAAATGAAGGATTACAAACGTAAACTTGATATATGCCTCTGCAGTTTGAAGCCAGATATCACAATTTCGCTACTAAGACGTGAAATCAACTTTCTTAGCAAGATAAAAGATGGAAGTGCCAAAATTGGAGAAATACACTTTGGAAGATATAAATACAGAGAAGCAAACTTTGGATTTCTCCCCAATTATGCCAATAAATTTATTACAAATAGATGGATGGCACAATTGGACAAGAAAGTAAAGCTGTTAGACCGCTTTGTGGTACTAACTCATGAAGATGCCACATATTGGAAAGGACTTGCCAATCTCATGGTTATTCCTAATCCTATTACCATCAATAATAATCAACACTCTGACTGCACAGCCCAAAAGGCCATTGCAGTAGGTCGATATACTTACCAAAAAGGATTTGACTTATTATTATCAGCCTGGAAAGAAGTACACAAGAAACACACAGATTGGCAGCTCACCATATATGGAAGTGGAAACAAAGAAGCTTACATTAACAAAGTCAAAGAATTAGGAATTGAAAACGTTGTTAATTGCGAAGGACCTGTTAATAACATAACAGAAAAATATCTAGAGAGTTCCATTTTTATTCTCAGCTCAAGATTTGAAGGATTACCTTTAGTTCTGATGGAAGCCATGGCAACAGGATTAGCTCCAGTAGCATTTGCATGCCCATGTGGCCCAAAAGACATCATTAATGATGGTGAGAACGGTCTTCTATGTAATAATGGTAATACCGAAGAATTAGCCCTAAAGATATGCAGTCTAATAGAAAATGATAGAATGAGAATTGAAATAGGACGAAAAGCTGCAAATAGTATAAATAATTATTCGCTTGACAACATTATGCATCAATGGGACGTCCTTTTCCAAGAGATTTATAAAACTCATGCCAAAGGGGCATAATAGTCTCAGGAAGATATTTCATGGATTCTTGACGGGCATTTGTCAGCAAGCAGTGTCGTTTATTCTCGTTTTCTATCATCGCACAAATGGCTTCAGCCATCTTCTCGATATGCTTTGACGGCACAATAATACCAGTAATACCATCATGTATGATGGATCGGGGGCCATATTTACAATCAAAAGAAATGACAGGGAGTCCAAATGCCATTGCTTCGATTAAGACCAAACCAAAAGATTCAAAACGTGAAGACATAACATATATATCACTTTTGTCATATTCAGAATAGACATCATTTGCTGGCTGATGCAAAAATACATTCCGCATTGAACCAGCAACAATCATACTATTTAGCAATTCAAAATCTCCTCTATCGCCATCACGACTTCCATATATATGCAGTGACCAATCAGGATGTTTCTCTTGGACATACTTCCAGGAATCTAACAACATATCAAAACCTTTCTGATATGCATAACGACCAACACTGATAACGCGATGATTAATCTGTTTTTTATCAGAAAAATCTGAAGGACAGTTTGGTAGCATATTCGGGATACATACCACTTTATCTGCCCCCCAATCAATCTTTTCATTCTCTGTCATGACAATTATTCTATCAAACCGAAGAATCGTTTGAACAAATCTTTCTTTGATTTTCCTCTCTTTCGAACGTTTATTTATAGATTGAATCCTTTCCAAATCACCAAAATAGGCAGAAAGTCCGCAATGACACTCCACAATCTTAACGGCTTCAATACCGCTATCGAGCACCGCCTGCAAATCTGCCAGATAAACATCTATAGAGGTAATTACATCTGGTGCAATGCGCTTTAAGCAATTTTGGATAGCTCTTTTATAAAACAATTTACTACAAAATCGATCCACATATTGAAACAAACCATGATAAGAACAACGCTCAATATATCTCGTTGCCAGATCAATATAATGGACTTTATCGGAGATGGGGAATGAGAAAGGTGCGCCGTATTGATTGTATGTGATCAAATAGACCTCGTACATACCACTTTCCGCCAACAGACTTAACCGTTGGGACAAAACACGTTCGACGCCGTTGGTCGACTTCATGTTATTGCACAGAAAAGCTAATTTCATAAAAACTTTACACTCTTTATAATTGTCCGAATAATCCCATCACCTTCTCCATAATTGGAGCCATGTCGTAGTATTTGTATTCGGCTAAGTGACCGCCCAGAATCAGATTGGGATTTTGATCAGCCAGGTCCTTATATCGCTGATAGAGCGACATATTCTTATCGTCGTTTACGCTGTAATATGGCTCCATGCCGTCCTGCCATTCTGTAGAATATTCTCGAGAAATAACTGTCTTAGGGCATTTATATACATCATCGCCAAACATTTCAAAATGCTTGTGTTCGATGATACGGGTATAAGGCACTTCGGCATCGGTAAAATTCATCACCGCATTACCTTGGTAATTGGGGGTATCAAGGATTTCTTCCTCAAAACGAACTGTACGATATTCAAGTTTTCCGAAGCGATAATCAAAATACTCATCGAGTTTGCCGGTATACAACACTTTATCGGCAATTTGCTCCCAATGCTGGCGATTATCAAAGAAATCTGTATTCAACTTAATATCTACGCCATCAAGTAGGCCATCGATGAGTTTATTATAACCACCGATGGGAATACCCTGGAAACGATCGTTAAAATAGTTATTATCGTGAACGAATCGTACTGGCAAGCGCTTGATGATAAAGGCTGGCAATTCGCTGCATTTGCGCCCCCACTGCTTCTCAGTATAACCTTTGATCAAAATCTCATAAATATCTTTACCTATCAACAACTGGGCTTGCTCTTCCAGGTTTCTTGGTTCTGTAACGCCATCGGCCTTCATCTTTTCGAGCGCTTCCTGGCGTTGCTTATCTATTTTAGCCTGAGCCTCAGCTGGTGTGAGCACACCCCACATCTGATAGAAGGTATTCATATTAAATGGCAGATTATACTGCTTACCCTTATAATTGGCTATGGGCGAATTGGTATAACGATTGAATTCGACAATAGAATTAGCAAAGTCCCATACCTTTTTATTCGACGTATGGAAAATATGAGCACCATACTTGTGAACATTGATGCCCTCGATGTTCTCGCAATAGATATTACCACCAAGATGGTTACGCTTATCTATCACCAAACAACGCTTACCTTGGCGATGCGCCATACAAGCAAAAGTTGCACCGTATATACCTGCTCCAACTATCAGATAATCGTATTCATTCGTCATATGCAAATAGATTTTTGTGCAAATATAGGATAAAATTTGGAATAATCCAAAATAATTTGTACTTTTGTCAACGTAATAAGGCTTTTTTGTAGATATATGAAAAAAATTTGCTTTGTAGTTGATAGCATTTTCAGTATCGGCGGTGTGCAGAGGGTAACTGCCGTGATTGCCAAATCATTGGCAAAGGATTATGATGTGAGTATCGTAACCTTTGACAAGCCAGAGCAAATGGACACAACACTCTACCAACTTAGCGAGTCCAATATCAACTACAGATTTTTTGCATACCCACAGGTTGGAAAAATAAAGACATTTTTCT
>OCTX012223186.1_pt1 | contig 11731 bp, 10 predicted proteins | sample 1539691 | NCBI WGS metagenome assembly OCTX01 (sample SAMN02144231, study PRJEB22623) | gut metagenome | biome: sheep rumen | host: Ovis aries | place: New Zealand | reverse complement strand
CGTCACCACATAGCAGTTCTCATACTTGCCGCCCAGCTCCTGAAGCACCAGGATCCGCTTGTTCAGCACACCGTTCTCGGATTTCTCACTCTTCACGCTGATCATCTCACCGCTACTTACAACTCTTAAAAGCATTGTTTGCATAATAAATAAAAATTTTAGATGTTAATAAAAATGGAGCCATGCTCCTGTTCAAATTCTCTTCTGATAGCCTCGACTGATTTGGGTAGAAAGCCCGCTCCCAGTTGTCTGGCCAGCGCCTCCTCTTCCCTTATCGATGCGAGATAAGCCAAGTATTTTCGGCGCTTGATTTTTCCGCCGCTTTTACCCGCCGCTTTCATCTGGTCGCTCATCTGCCATTGACCGCAGACAGTGTATCGACCCACTTCCATATGGAGTTCGTTGCAGAATCGCGTTTCCAAAAGTCTCGTGCAGTCTCTATGTGCACACGACATGCAGCACTTCTTCACCGCAACGCCGAAGTCATTTTTTACTGTTGCCGTTTTTTCCATAGCTCTACCTATTCTCTAAATAGCTCTCTACCTGATAGTCACTCAGATGGAAACTTTTTATGATTCTAGAAGATGCCTCGAAAGCCTGTTTAGCCAACCTCGCGCCTACACAGAACATCACTTTCTGTTGGGTATTGCGCCACACAGCGTCGAGTCTTTCATCCGAGAAACGCTCGTCGTCGAGCATCTCTCCATCCAGCAACGCCAGCCTGAATGCCACGAGGAAGTAAGGAATAAAGAGTGGGAACTTACCCACATAATCAAACAAGTCTTCGAGGAACCATCTTGCAGCCTGGTTGATAGCCTCCTCCAGATCCATCAGTTCGATATGAGCCCGCCCCGTCTTCAGCCTGCTGTAGGTCATCGGTCCCAGCCCGTCCCCATTCAGGATTGCTACATGTTTGCCGCTTCTCAGCCTCTTCCTGACGTCTTCGCCCACATCAAAGCTGATTTCGCTTTTCATCAACAGTTGGTTGGTCAGCCCGTCCAACTCAACGATGAGTTCATTCCAGTCCACATGTCCGTACATCATCCTCGCATGCGTCATGATTTCCTCACCATCCGGAATGTCCCCCATATTCATCAGTTTTACAAACTTCAGGGTGCTATTCCCCAGATAATCCTTGGTGTTCTCCACCAAATTTTGTAAATTTCCCATAATAAAATTCTTTTTAAATTATTAATAATGTGAATAAACTCTCTGAATAAATCCGCCCGATGCTCCCGCACCAGACGGCTGGCCGGTGACGCTTCACCGCAAAAATGAAACCAAAATCATCTTTTCCTATGAGTAAGCCTATATCACTTTGTATCAATAAGTCAAGGAGCGCGTTTTTTGTCTTTCGACAGTGCAAAGGTAGGAATATGTTTTCAGCTGATTATTATGAATTTTCCCATGTTCCGTTTATTGTTCAGCCCCTTGCCGTTATTGTTCAGCTTTCTGTTCAGGTTCTTTGATTTTCGCCTTATTCAAAGCACTGATCAGCTGATTGATGATGTTTTTACGCCTAAGGATTTCCTGGGGATCTTGGGTGTCGATAAACTCCCAATTGGGGTACGAGCCTATCACCTTATTAAAACAGGTACTGAGTGTCGTACGACTGGGCACATGCTCCACCCCAAGCTCTTTGAGATAGTCCATGAATCTCTGAGGCGAGCGAAAACTGCCCAACCCGTTGATTGCACCATCATTGATGGCCACCATAATCCATGTGTAATCGTAATTAAAGCGAATAGCCCCATTCGCCAAAAGTGTGGAGAGCGCACAAGCCATTCTGCGGTTCATCTCGTCAAGGCCATATTCTGTCGAGTCTTGACGGCTCACAATCTCCATCTCAGGAATACGCTCTACCCAAAACTCAATCATTTGTGCCATATCATCAGGCACGCGAAGAGTAATCTCTTTCATTTGCTCCGAATGTTTTGTGAGATGTGTGTGGATGACGCGCGTTTTATTTCTATAGAAACATCCCACAAACCTCGGATTATTGATTACTTCCTAACAATCGTTATGCCTTTCTCTACAGCTATCCATTGATAACATGAGCCGAGCACCGCATCAGCAGAAATACACCCCGTAGTGTGAATAACGTGACTATGGACGAAATCCAAAAGATCGTCAGCGATTTCCAGCTGCATGTCTTCACTGAAGCCAAGCAACATCTCCTTCAACAGTTCCAACAGTTCATCACTTACACGCTCTTCCAGACACTCCATTATCGACATTGCGACGCCGTCAATGCGCTGTTCTGAACTAAGATCCCGCTCAATCACACGATAGGTTACTTTCTTGTAATCCTTCTTAAACTTCTTCTTTGCCATAATAATTTGAAATTAAAAATTAAAAAAATGTATTAGCGATTTCAGTGGTCTGGATGTTTGTGGAGACCCGTTCCTGACTGATTTCGCTGGCAAAACTACGATTGATGAATGAAGAATTGAAAAATTATCGTGAAAATAAATTATCTTCTTGAAAATTTTGATTTTCAAGAAGATACAAAAAGGTTGCACGATTCGAAAGAATCAAAATGCAACCTTAAAAAATTGTGTATTAAGATTATCCTGCTATTTTATTCTCTGTACTTAGTAGCTCGTCGATATGATTTTTTGTCCAAGTGTAAAGGGCTCCGTTTCGAGAATTTATAATTTCATTGATATATCGCTTAACTGTGTTCTCACCTAAAGACAGTTCTTCTCGCAATACCTTAGCGAAATCATCTGCATTATATTTCACATCAAAAACATTAGCATTATAAAGATGAGCTATCATTTCACATATATATTTATTCTTTGACTGACCAGCCAATTTGCTTCTCGCCTCTTCCTTTATCTCTGGATCAAACATAATCTTGTCAATATATGCCGAAAGAAGCGAATCATTGATGTCACTTTTCAAGAAAGGCTTGCAGCAGTTTATAATCTTCTTACAATCTAGAGAAAGTTCATAAATTTGGTTTTCTTCATAACGCTTCAAATATTTGGCTAGATGGGGTCTAAGCTTAGCCATATCTTCATGGATCAGATCCAGCATCTGATCAAAGTAAACGATATTATATAAGTCAATTTCCTTCAAATTCTTATAACAGTGATAGATGTAATACCCTAATTTCTCATAATTTATAACTAGAATACTTTCGCCTCTCCATTCTACAAATTTCGTTAATTTAGTGCATTCAACATTTGTATTCTCAGGAATCTGTATCCCCATAGGTAAATCATCTTCACTAATAGTCAACCGACATCTTTTTACTTCTGCGCCTGTGGGATTAGAATAATGACGAAAGAAACCAGATGAAATCAAATTAAAGATTTCCAACTTCTGACGCGCTTGTAAATCTTCAAACTTTATTTCACCACACTCATCCTTCCATTCTGAATATTCTTTATCTGAATCTGTGTTTTTATACTCTTCAGAAACTTCGTCCCAAACTTTTCTATATTGATGCTTCTTAGGATTTTTCACTTTTTCTTTTATCTGTTTCAAAAGCTCTGTCATTGTGACTACACCATGAAGCAGACCATATCTTATATCTTGTGATGATAGTTTTTCTTCATCACAAAACTGATGCATAGCCGTCTTAAATGAATCAACTTGTGCTTGCTTAAAGCCTTTTTCATTGTCCACAGGAGGCAAATAATCTGTAAAATGATTTATCTCGTGCTTATATGATATATCATTCAGGTCACCACCCACGTTTTTAAATAATTTATTCTTGTCCGCAAATAGTATATTGGATTTTACCCAATTATCCAGATTGGTATATTTTTCGAAATTAAAACTTACGCCCTCCAATTTAATTGATATTTCAAGTTCATCATTTAATTTTTCCAATCCAATATTAATATGGTTGAATGCAGAAATAATACTTAATGCAAACATTTTATCAAATGTACCCATCCCCAGAATTGAGTTACTGTTGTAATTTGTTACAATTTTGTAAAGACACTCTATTTCTTGATTAATTACCATAAATTGCTGTTTTATTGAAAGCGTGAGCACATAAGGCAATGCAAAATCACTCCAGGCTTTGCCGACCTTGACAGACTCTCACACTGCACAAATGATGCTCACGCTGTAGGTTAGTTCTACGCGCAAGCGCCACTTGTCGCTTTGTCAGTCTGCGTCTGTCTTTTCTCTTGTTTGGCAAATTTGGAGTGATCAGATGAACGCTGCTACCTTGTTGGCGACTCGCTTTCCATGACTACCTATAGGGATAGCCTCCTATAATTCCTATTTCTTAATCGTTCGTATTCAAAAATTTAGTCAGATATGCTTTCAACTTATCGATGACAGTCTGTTTCTTCTTGTCGCTTTGGGGCAGGAAAGGATTCACAGGCGGCAGAATCTTAGCGATACCAGTTCCTGTTTCCGTCACATACCCATCGGCAAAGGCTCTCGCCATGAAGGCTTCCGTCTCTGCTGGTTTCAGATTCTCTTCTTTGATGATGACATTCAGCTGTCTCTTCTTCTCTTCTTCAATAAACGTTTCCCAGTCATCGCCCACGTTCTTACCTTTCTCGGGCGTCATGCTCTCGATGAACTTTTCGATCAGGTCGCGCTTGTCTCTCATATCAGGACTGGCTTCCACCTGCTTGCGAATGCTTACGATGATGGTCTTGTCCTCGCAATTCGTGTCGTGATATTGCTGTACGAGTTGCAGGATATAACTGATGTTCACCTGCACCTGCTTGATCAGCTCCATCTCAAACACGATATCGTCTGTGATGGATTCCTGCTCTCCGCCAACCTTTGGCCTGAACTCATCATGCAACGTGTTATACCAGCCTCGATAGTCCTGAAACTGTGATTCCGAAACTATCAGTCTGTCGCCCTCGAAATCATCAAAGGCACTCAGCACATTTCTCACGCGCAGGAACTCACCAAATAGCCGGATGAAGTTCTTCTTGGTCTCTTCGTCCAGTATATTGGCTATCTGCTCCACAGGATACTGCTCGAGCAGCCTTCTGACCAACTCGATATAAGGCTCGTGGAAATTGCCCTTTTCGTCCTCATAGCCGTCACGATAGTATTCGTCGAACGACTTCATGAACACCAATCCGCTCGCCTTGTCATCGCCAAAGATGGCCAGACTCTTATTAGTGGCATCCTCCAGATTACGGAAGCAGACGATGTTACCGCAATTCTTCACTGCATTCAGAATTCTGTTCGTACGACTGTAGGCCTGCAATAGTCCGTGCATCTTCAGGTTCTTGTCCACCCAAAGCGTATTCAGCGTCTTGGCATCAAAGCCCGTCAGGAACATACCCACTACTATCAGGATATCGATCTGCTTGTTCTTCATGCGGAGCGACACATCCTTGTAGTAGTTCTGGAACGAGTCGCCATCCGTCGAATAATTGGTGCCCCACATCTGGTTATAGTCCTTGATGGCCGCATCCAGCGCGTCGCACGAAGTCGCATCCATCTTGCCAGCTCCCTCTGGGTTCTCGTCTTCGCCTAAGCCCCATTCGTCGTCCTCCGCTTCATTTGCGGCATAGGTGAAGATAGTAGCCACTTTCAGATCAGGGGCCCCAGGCTCAGCCAGCTGCTTCTTGAACTCCTTATAATATTGTATGGCAGTAGGCACAGCGTCAACGGCGAGGATGCTGTTAAAGCCGCGCGTCTTCACTTTCGCCTTCTGTTCCTCTACTTTCTTGCCTTTCTTAATCACCTCTTCCACATTCACCAGTCTGCTCATGCCGTATGCCTCAGCGCCCTGCTTCGTCTTCTCTGCAAAGTGCTCGATGATGTATCGGGTGACGATGCTGATGCGCTGGGGATGATGCAGCGCCTCGTCCTTGTCGATGCCCCATACCTGTTTACGCTCCACATCGTTCTTCATCTTCATCGTGCTCTCATAGTCCACATGGAAGCGCAACACGTTCTTATCCCTGATGGCATTGATGATCGTATAGGTATGCAAGGGGCGCGTAGGTTTACCTTGATCGTCGGGTTCGCCGCCAAACAGCTGAGCCGTCGTCGAATATTTGCTGCCTTTATGCGCATTGACCGCAAAGATGGGCGTACCTGTAAATCCAAACATCAGGTACTTCTTGAATCGTTTGGCAATATCCTGGCGCATATCCCCGAACTGACTTCTGTGACACTCGTCGAATATCAGCACGATATTCTCTTTCTGCAGTACCTCGCGCAGTTTCTCGTCGTTGTCGTAGAACTTGGGTTTCATCAGATTCGACAGCTTTTGGATTGTCGTGATGATGATGTGACAGTCGTCACGCTTCAGCTGACCTAACAAGACCTTTGCCGACGAATTGGAGTTGGCACAATCCTTCTCGAAGTTGTCATACTCCTTCATCGTCTGATAGTCCAGATCCTTTCTATCTACCACGAAAAGCACCTTGCTTACTTGTTCCATCTTCGAAGCCAGCTGAGCCGTCTTGAATGATGTCAGCGTCTTGCCCGAGCCTGTCGTATGCCAGATATAGCCGCCGGCCTTGATAGTCCCCTGCCAACGGTTATTAATAGCCGTCTGAATGCGCTGCAATATCTTTTCGGTGGCTGCTATCTGATAAGGTCGCATCACGAGCAGCTGCTTGTCCACATTGAATACGCAGTATTTCGTCAGGATGTTCAGGATGGTATGCTTGGCAAAGAAGGTCGTCGTGAAGTCTCTCAGGTCTGTCAGCAGCGTATTCTCCTGATCAGTCCAATACGATGTAAACTCAAAGGTGTTACCGTCCGTCTTTTGCTTTCGAGGCCCGCCGTCGGCTTCCTTCTCTTTGGCGAAGCGAGTCGTGTTTGAATAGTATTTCGTTTCAGTACCGTTCGAGATGACGAATATCTGCACATAGTCGAACATCGCCCGTCCTGCCCAGAACGAATCCCTCAGATAGCGGTTTATCTGGTTGAAAGCCTCCTTGATGGCTACCCCTCTGCGCTTCAGTTCGATATGCACCAGCGGCAGACCGTTCACGAGTATCGTCACATCGTAGCGATTTCGATGGGTACCATCCTCCACCTCGTATTGATTGATCACTTGCAGACGATTGTTATAGACATTCTGCTTGTCGATCAACTTGATGTTCTTTGTCAGACCATTATCCAAAGTCAGGTTCAGCACATAGCCCTTACCCTGAATCATCTCCGTCTTGTCGAGGATGGTCATCTGCTCGTTAGAAATCATAGGCAGCAGACGCGCCCACTCGCTATTGCTCAACGTGACATCATTCAGCAACTCCAGTTGGTGACGCAGGTTCTCCAGTAGTCCAGCCTCGTTCTTAATATGAGCACGCTCATACCCTTGCCCCTGAAGCTGCATGATAAGCGACTCCTCCAGCGCCGCCTCGCTCTGATACCCCTCAGCCGGCTTTGGCTGCACCTCGTAGTGCGCCATCACCGTCTGGTGCTCCTGTTCTACTATGATTTTATAGTCATCCATATTATTTTTCTAATCATGTTACCACTCATCTTCTCCTCCAGAAGATTTCATAAACTTATCATACTCATCGACTATTTTGTTCAGCCAATCATCTAATACCTTAGAAAAGGCCTTGCCGTTCTTACCTCGAGGCGATCCATCGGGTTTGAATAATACAAGATTATTCAGATTATTCTTTTTACCTTCAAATCCGAAATAGACGTATAAAGGAACTCTAACCTGATGTATAATTGGCATAAATCTCACACGACCATCTTTAAACTCAAAATTCAAGCCGTAGTCAATATTAACGATAGTTTTTATTAGACCAGGCAGCTTTATGGTATCACCCGAATGAATATATATAGTTTCATCTTCGATGTTTTTTGTATATATATTAGGGTTGTATTGAGTGCGATTTATCCATTTAGAGGTAAGCAAATACAGTTTATGTGCAGATACCTGATCATAATTGAGAACCAGAAAATCCTTATCATCAGAAGTCCTAAATCCATTATATGTAGCATGGAACTGGCCCATCATACATATAGGAAATACCAACCAATAAAAAAGAAATATAATTCTCTTCATACTATTCAAATGTTAGGAGTTACGATAGTACTCATTTGAAAAAGCCCTCGATATAACTTGAAGTTTCATCAGATAGTCGCCTATTTGATGTCATGGGCAAAGGCCTTCCGTTTTTGCCAACGTACCCATGTTCGCAGAGTTTTTTATAAGACAGTTCGTTATTTTCAACTCTTTTGATTAACTTAAAACGTACGGCCTTATCAGTATCAGTCCATGTATTTGGTGGATTGAGACGAGAATAAGCCCTATCATCAAAGGACTCATTATATGGGATATTTGCACGTTCCACTATCATCTTATATTCTACGCGCTTAGCATCATCGCCTGTAATATATAAATAGATGATATCGCCTTCTTCCCATTTATCCGTTTGACGATACTCTACAAAACCGTGATCTCTAATGAAATCATGAATCCGAAATTGATCTGGGTTTGCTCTAACTATCCAATTACTCATATCATTCAAATGTTAATAGTTTGTTACGATAATACTCATATTGCTTTTCACGCTGAGAGAGTTGAGCCTCCAAGTTCTGGATGCTCGCCTCGAACTTGTCGAGGATGGAAACGATGCGCTGCTGCTCAACCATCGCAGGAAAGGGTATAGTAGTCAACCTAATCGATTCTACAGTTATATTAGAATGTGAAGCAGCTTTTACTGAGTGGAATAGACTACCTTGACCTTTATTTGATTGGAGATAATATAATATGTATTTCCCGCTAATATTTTTCCTTAACCTACAAACACATATGGCACCTCCAACAAAAGAGATATTACCTATTTCATATAATCCAACATTACCTATCTTCCCGGATATTGATATTAACAATATCTTTTCGTTTAATAATATTTTGGGAAATTTCTTGGCCACAGAGATAGGTATATAGAAATCCGTATTAAGATTTACTCTAGTTCCTTCAAAATCCTTATTTTGAATAAATGGAATAGAGTCTTCGTTTTGATTTGTTGTTAAACTTGGTTTGATTGTTTTTGAATAGTCAAAACCTGTTTGCTTTGTTATTAAAGTACAACAATCATTCAACGCTTTCATTTCCACCCCTGGCTTTCCTTCAAGATCAAGGAGTTGGTCACGATAGTATTCATACTGCTTACGACGCTGGGCGATTTGCTCTTTCAGGTTGTCGATGGAAGCGGTGAACGTATCCAGTATGCCCACTATCCGCTGTTGCTCGGAGATGGAGGGAATGGGGATGAGAATGTTGCACATATTAGCCTGATTTATTTTAGGTGGCATACCTCTAACAATATCAGAAACATCTATGCATTGTAAAGAATAATAAAGATATCGCAATTTTGCTTCACTATTTTCTTGCAATATATGGGCATGGTTATTAACCCAAATTTTGCCAGTAGCCCAATGAAGCACAGGTGAATTATCCTTATTTATCACGCTGCCATCTTCACCCAACAAAAGATAAGTTCCATCAAAAATATATTTATCGACATGATCTTGGATTCCATTGGCACCATAATAAGGGAATTCACCTTGTACCCTATTGCTTTTGGATACTGGTTTTCGCTGAGAGTCTAAAACTTCACAAACCTCTCCTAATTTCTTCCACTCAATCATACTTCTCAGATTGTTTTAATTCTTCAATCTCCGCTTCAAGAGCAGCTTTTTGTATCATATAATTTTGGACGATGGTAAAGTCTCCATGTCGAGAGGCGAAATCTATAGCCTTAAGCTTTGCTTGCTTTCGAGCAATGAGTTCTTTTTTTCGACGCTTTTCACATTGGCGATTGTACCTATATGAAAGGCAGGTTACCACAAGTGTGGCTATTGACACAATCATTGCGATACTATTAAATGAAATCCACTCAACCATACGCTTACTCCCCCAACTCTTTAATGATTGCCTCGATCTTATGATTCAACTCATTGCCTTCAGCGATGAGCGTTTCAAGTTTGGCGTTGACCTCAGCGATATTAATCACCTCGCGGGTGTCTTCCTGCTCTACATAACTCGATACAGAGAGGTTGGCGTCGTTCTCGAGAATGTCGTCATTTTTCACTAACTTCGCCAGATACTGTTCGTCTTGGCGGTTCTGGAAAAGCGCCATGATCTTGTCCTGATGCTCAGGCAAAAGCACGTTCTTGTTACCATCCTTCTGGAAGAGTTTGCTGGCATCGATGAAGAGCACTGAGGCATCTGTCTTTGCACTCTTCTTCAGCACGATGATACAAGTGGCGATACCCACACCAAAGAACAGGTTTGCAGGCAGTTGGATAACGGTATCCACATAGTTGTTCTTGATGAGATACTGGCGTATCTTCTTCTCGTCGCCCCCTCGATAGAGCACACCCGGGAACTCTACGATGGCCGCAGTACCTCGTTCGCTGAGGTGCCAAAGCATATGCATCGTAAAGGCCAAGTCGGCAGCACTCTTCGGTGCCAATACGCCAGCCGGCGCATAGCGCTCATCGTTGATCAAGATGGCATTGTCCTTGCCTTCCCATTTCAGAGAATAAGGCGGATTAGAGACGATCGCATCAAAGGGAGCATCCTGCATGTGCTGGGGTTTCAGCAGCGTATCCTCCAGACGAATGTCGAAGTTATCATAGTTCACATTATGCAGGAACATATTGATACGACAAAGGTTGTAGGTCGTCGGATTCACCTCCTGCCCGAAGTACTTCAAGTTGGGATTCTCTTTGCCTATCGTCTTGGCAAACTTCAGCAGCAACGAACCTGAACCGCAAGCGGGATCATACACCTTGTTGATGTTAGGATTATTCCAAGAAGCCAGACGCGCCAACAGTTCACTGACCTGCTGAGGTGTAAAGAATTCTCCACCACTCTTACCTGCATTCGCAGCATACATCTGCATCAGGAATTCGTAGGTGTCGCCAAAGGTGTCATTCTCGGTATCATTGTACTTTGAGCCGAGTTCCATTTGCGCTACGGTCTGCAATACTTTCGCCAGCAACTGGTTGCGCTTGATGACAGTAGAACCAAGCGAAGCACTATCCACTGTGAAGTCACTGAAAAGTCCTCTGAGGTCATCTTCCGACGGGGTGCCTACTGCCGAAGCCTCGATACTGCGGAAAATGGCAGAAAGTGTTTCGTTCAGGTTCTCGTCTTTACTTGCTATCTTGACCACATTCTGGAACAACTGTGAAGGCAGGATGAAATAGCCTTTCTCTTCGACCATCTTCTTGCGGATGTTCTCAGCCATTTCGTCACCGATATTGGCATAATCAAAGTCGGGCTGGCCTGCATCTTTCATCAGTTGATGGATATAGTCGCAGATATTCTCGGAGATAAATCGATAGAAGATACTTCCAAGCACATAAGCCTTGAATTCCCATCCGTCAACGTTGCCACGCAGATCGTTGGCTATCTTCCATATTGTCTTGTGCAGTTCTGCACGTTCTTGCATAGTTGCCATTATTATATTTGTTTTAATCTTAATACATATTCTTATTTCTATCCATCCAAGCCTTCAACAAGTATCCTATTAGCATACCTGATGCGAAAATCGCGATGAATACTGCTATGTCGTGAATCTGTTCCATTCCCTATATTGCTTATCCGACGAGTTTTATGTACTTGTCTTTGTCGGGCAGGTACTGGATCTGCATTTCAAGTGAGAGGTTCTGGACTTTCAGCTTATCGGCTATCTTCTTCAGGCCATAGACGGTCAAGCCCGGTAGGTGTTCAAGTTTCTGTCGCGGTGTGGTGACGAGCTGATAGATGGTCTCGATGCCGCCATCAAATAGCGCATCT
>OCTX012290836.1_pt1 | contig 11738 bp, 8 predicted proteins | sample 1539691 | NCBI WGS metagenome assembly OCTX01 (sample SAMN02144231, study PRJEB22623) | gut metagenome | biome: sheep rumen | host: Ovis aries | place: New Zealand | reverse complement strand
TTCTCGCCGCTTACAGTACTGCTCTTGGTCCAACCTACAAACACATTGCTCTCGGAGCAGTCCGCCGGATTAGCCGGCAGTACCAAGTCGTCTTCCTGTGTGAACTCTGAGGTTGTCTTTACACCTTTCACAGACCATGTTACCGTTACTTTCGGCAGGTCTTTCTTATCCGGCACAATACCGATAATTACGTCTTGGTCCTCGGAGAAATCATAACTGCCACCGCCGGCACCGCCGCTACCGGGCTTAAGACTGCTAAGCTTGTAGTATCCGTCGTTCTCGCCGCTCCAGCCCCAGTTGAAGTGGAAATAACCGGCATCATCATAGCCGTCGCAGATGAAACTATGACCTCCTCCGCTACCGGCACCGCCATATAAAATTGGGTGTTTCTTGTCCAATTCGGCTTTAATCATCGCAGTCCAGTCGGTATCGTTCCATTTCTTGTAGTATGTGTGCCCTTCGTAGGTATAGCCATCACGCATGTAACTGGTCAACCCGTCTTTCTTATAGCCGAAATAGGTGACAAATGCGTTCTCTGCGCACGTAGGATCATCCCAATCACCGTAGTTAACGGTATATGTTCCCGAACCTTCGTCCGCATCGTTGCCATACATCATTTCGGAAGCAACGCCGCAGTGGTACATCAGCGTAGCAACAGCGGTCGCCTCTGCTGTGGTATAACTGATGGAGTAACTGTTCTTCATATTTGCCCAATCGTACGTGGTCTCGCCGAAATTAGCACTCTGCTCACCATAACGTTTGGATTGGGCACCTGTTTTACTATTCGGATCAAGCGGTTGATAGGTGTGACTGCCTGTTCCCTTTACCGGCCATTGCCAGTAGTTCATCACTTGTGCCATAGCGGTGGCTACACAACCGGTGTAAGCCTTGCTGGAACCGCTACCTGGGCATAAATTCCAATAAGGGCTGTCTTGGTCCCATGTGGTCTTGATCAACGGACCTACCACAGGAGTGTGAGTGACTTTGGTTCCCTTACGGAGCACCTTCCATTCCGTCTTCGTCTCTTCGCCGGCTACTAATCCGTCCTTCTCTACTTTCTGGATAAAACGGTTGTACTTGCCCATCCATTTACGTACGTTGACAGGCATGTTTTCTGTGTTGAAATGACCCGTCTCCGAATAGGCTAAAATAGGTGTTATAACATCATTGGCTGCTACGATCACCCATCCCTCGCCATCGGCGTTTTCATACACATAATACAGGTTTTCCTCCTCCTGCGCCGGAACGGCCTTCATAACCATCTTCTTGGCGGGAGTTTTCTTCATGGAAGAATTCTGCGAACTAACATTCATGAAGTTGTTCGCTACGAGCGCTGCGTCCTCACGACTGATACGCTCTGCCCATACGGGACTTAGACTTAAGGTCATCACAATGAGTAAACTAAGTACTCGATTCATTTTTTTCATAAAATAATTTGATGTTAGTGTGTTAATAGGGGAATGGATAAGTACGACAAGTCATCCTCCTCTCTGCGATAACCGCGTATTTATCCAAATCGGGCACAAAATTACAACATTTTTTCCATATACGCAAGAGTACGCGCGAGAATACTGACGATTTGGTAGAAAAAAAACGCCTGTCTGCATTTTATTCTTGCGTATATGAATTATTTTTCGTAACTTTGCGCGATTTTTGTATGCTGTACCACGTAAATGGTACATGGAAAATGAATAAAAGGTAAATGTCAATATGAATTTTGTAGAAATTATTACGAAACTATTCGGCAATAAGGCGCAGAAAGACATGCGAGCCATTCAGCCGATAGTAAATCAGATTAAAGAGCAGTACGAGCGCATTGACGCGCTTTCTAATGATGAACTTCGTGCCCGCTCATGGGCGCTCATGGACAAGCTACAGGCTGCTGTGAAGGACAAGAAAGCTCAAATCTCAAATCTCAAATCTCAAATTGAGACCACGCCTATCGAGAAGCGTGAGAAAATCTATAACGAAGTCGACAAACTGGATAAGGAAATCAAGGACAAATACGAGGAAGTACTGACCGAGATTTTGCCCGAGGCGTATGCGATTGTCAAATCGACCGCTCGCCGCTTTGCCCAAAATGAGACGGTAGAGGTGACCGCAACGGAGATGGATAAAGCCTTGGCTGCAGATCCGCGTTATGATTTTGTAGAGATAGTAGGCGGAGATAATCTCGCCAAGGCCGTCTATCATAACCATTGGATGGCGGGAGGTAATGAGATTCACTGGGATATGATCCACTACGACGTACAGCTCTTCGGTGGTGTTGTGCTGCACCAGGGGAAGATAGCCGAGATGGCTACCGGTGAGGGTAAAACCCTCGTGGCAACGCTGCCGGTATACCTCAACGCACTGACTCATGAGGGTGTACACGTAGTGACCGTCAACGACTATCTGGCGAAACGTGACTCGGAATGGAACGGACCGATTTATATGTTCCTCGGCTTGACGGTGGACTGTATTGACAAGCACCGTCCGAATAGCGACGAGCGCCGCAAGGCGTACGCCTGTGATATCACGTTCGGAACGAATAATGAGTTCGGTTTTGACTACCTGCGTGATAACATGGCTACCTCGCCGCTCGACCTCGTGCAGCGCGGACATAACTACGCGATAGTCGATGAGGTGGACTCTGTCTTGATTGACGACGCCCGTACGCCGCTTATCATCTCCGGTCCCGTGCCCAAGGGGGAGGACCAGATGTTCGATGAATATAAAGACCGCGTAGCAGCGCTCGTGCGCCAACAGACGACCTTGACGACAAACCTCCTGGTGGAGGCGAAGAAGAAAATGGGGTCAGAGGACGAGAAAGAGCGCGAGGCGGGCGAGTTAGCTCTCTTCCGTGCCTTCAAGGGACTTCCGAAATCCAAGGCTCTCATCAAATATCTCTCCGAACCGGGCGTCAAGGTTCGTCTCCAGAAAACAGAGGAGTTTTACCTTCAGGAGAACGAGAAGAACATGCATATCGCCACCGATGAGCTCTATTTCGTCATTGACGAGAAGAACAAGTCTATTGAGTTGACCGACAAGGGCATCGATGCCTTGACGGGTACGACGGACGACCCGAACTTCTTCGTTTTGCCTGACGTGGGCTCTGAGATGGCTGAGTTGGAGAACGAGACTTCTTTATCGGCAGAAGAGAAACAACAGAAGAAAGACGACATCCTCACGAACTATAGTATCAAGTCCGAGCGTGTACACACGGTGAACCAGCTCTTGAAGGCCTACACGCTCTTTGAGAAGGATGTGGACTATATTATTGATAACGGAGAAGTCAAGATCGTTGATGAGCAGACAGGCCGTGTGATGGAAGGACGCCGTTGGTCCGACGGTCTGCATCAGGCGGTGGAGGCGAAAGAGAATGTGAAGGTGGAAGGCGCTACGCAGACCTTTGCTACCATTACTCTCCAGAACTACTTCCGTATGTACCACAAGCTCGCCGGTATGACCGGTACGGCAGAGACAGAGGCAGGTGAGTTCTGGAATATCTACAAACTGGACGTTGTGGTCATCCCGACCAACAAACCTATCGCCCGTATAGATATGAACGACCGTATTTACCGCACCAAGCGCGAGAAGTACAACGCCGTCATTGATGAGATAGTAGCGATGGTAGAGCAGGGCAGACCGGTACTGGTGGGTACTACCTCGGTCGAGATATCCGAACTCTTAAGTCGAATGCTGACGCTCCGTAAGATTAAGCATAACGTCCTTAATGCGAAGTTGCACCAACAGGAGGCTCAAATTGTGGCAGAGGCAGGACGTCCGGGCGTTGTTACTATTGCTACCAACATGGCGGGTCGTGGTACGGATATCAAACTGACGCCCGAGGTGAAAGCGGCAGGCGGTCTCGCTATTATCGGTACGGAGCGCCATGAGAGCCGCCGTGTGGACAGACAGCTGCGCGGACGTGCCGGACGTCAGGGTGACCCGGGTAGTTCCGTCTTCTATGTCTCGCTGGAGGACGACTTGATGCGTATGTTCGGTTCCGAGCGTATTGCCGGCGTCATGGATAGAATGGGATTCAAAGAGGGCGAGATGATTGAGCACTCCATGATTTCCAACTCCATCGAGCGGGCACAGAAGAAAGTGGAAGAGAACAACTTCGGTATTCGTAAGCGCCTGATTGAGTACGACGATGTCATGAACCAGCAACGTAACCTCATCTACGCCAAGCGTCGCCACGCTCTGATGGGTGAACGTATCGGCGTGGATATCACGAATATGATATATGAGACAGCGGAGGTTATTCTCAACGAAGCGAAGTCCGCGAACGACTATGAGGGGCTGAAGTTCGACGCAATGCAGACTTTTGCTATCGAGTTGCCGTTTGGTGAAGAAGAGTTCAGCCGTACGAAACGGGATATACTGAGCGAAAAACTGGCTGAGGCTTCCCTCGACAGTTTCAAGCGCCGCATGGACAAACTGATGCAGATAGCCGATCCGCAGATACAATACGTCTATGAGACCAAGGGTCAGATGTATGAAAACATCTTAATTCCTATCACGGACGGCAAGCGCGTATATAACATCGCGGTGAACCTCAAGGCGGCAGCGGAGACGCACTGCAAAGAGGTCGTCAAGGAGTTCGAGAAACGAATGTTGCTTTACGTCATCGATGATGAATGGAAAGAGCACCTCCGTCAGTTGGACGACCTCAAGCAGAGTGTCCAGAATGCGTCGTACGAGCAGAAAGACCCGCTGTTGATCTATAAACTTGAGTCCTTCCATATTTTCAAAGCGATGCTTGATAATCTCAACCGCAGAGCGATAGCTATCCTGCTCCGTGGCCAGATTCATGTGCAGGAGCCGGATCAGGTACAACAGGCTCAACAGCAGCGCCGTATGGACTACAGCCGTTACCGCACGCAGAAAGATGCAGTACAGCAGGCGGCTCAGGCGAGCGGTGCCGCTGCCGCGGCAGGTAGGGACACCCGTGAGAACGCACGCCCCGAGCCGCTCCATGTGGAAAAGAAACCGAGGCCGAACGATCCGTGCCCATGCGGGTCAGGAAAGAAATACAAACAGTGCCACGGAAAGATGCATGCCGCGGGGATTTGAATTTCCGCAAAAAACGTGATTACGTAATTACGTAATGCCGAGATATCTATTTATAGTATTCTTAACTTGCGCCGCCATGAATGTGACGGCGCAAAAAGTATATCCCGACACCTTCCGTCTTCAAGAGCAGCACCGGACGGCGGATATCGACCTTCTTCTCTTGGATATGATCTCTGCCCAGAGTAACGAGTTGCACGCCGCGGATACCATAGACACACTGACGGTGGCAGAAATCATGCGTCTGGACTCTATCAAAAGGGAGATGGCGCAGGTGGACTCTATGCGTGAGGAGAACGCCAAACTGGCCATTCAGAAGGTGGAGAATATTTCTTCGGTGGAGATAGAGAAATCATGGATCAAAGATGTTGAGGAAGACCGCAATGATGTATTGCGTGCCATCCGTGAGATGCGTACTCCGTGGAGGAGGGAGGCTACGTTGATGGCACAAATCACCCAGACCTACGTTACCGATAACTGGTATCAGGGTGGTTCCTCTTCTTTCGCTGGACTGGGTATAGCCAAAGGACAAATCAATTATATCGGAGAGCGGTTCACATGGGAGAACTCGGGAGAGTGGCGTATAGGCGGCTCTACCGTTTCCGCCGACAGCCTCCATAAGGTGAATACCACCGATGACCTCTTCCGTCTCTATACCAAGGCGAACCTGAAGATAGTTCAGAAAGTCTTTGCGTCTTTCTCTGCGGAGTTAGAGACGCGTCTGTTGCCAACCTATAAGTCCAATTCGCATAAACTGAAATCCGGTCCCTTCTCTCCTTTCCGTTTTACATTGGCAGCCGGTATAGATTACAAGCCGGTGAAGGGGCTGTCTGTGTCGGTTTATCCTTTGTCCTACAAGGTGGTGCATATAATGGATACGGCGCGTGTGCCGGTGACGGACTACGGACTGAAGGCAGGGCAACAAACCCGTCATGACGTAGGTTCGTTAATACGTCTGGAGCACCAGTGGAAGCCGGTGCGCGAGGTGGCGCTGGAGACGCGGTTCTACCTCTATACCAATTATAAGGATGTGGAGATAGACCTGGAGGTGAACTGTGATTTCATTATCAACAAGTACCTCTCGGCGCGAGTAATGCTTCATCCGCGGTACGACACTTCGGTCATCATGGAAGGGGACAAGCATGCCAAGATACAGTTCCGCGAACTCATTTCACTTGGCTTCGCCCATAAGTTCCATTAATTCTCAATTCTCAATTCTCAATTCTCACTTCTCAATTCTCAATTCTCAATTCTCAATTCTCAATTACACAAGGCTTCCAACGCTTGCCAGCGTACGAAAGCCTCGTGGCCGTATTTCCAAATGTTGTATTTGATTTTGTCGAGAGAGACCTCTTCGCCGAGGTGGCTCTTTGAATAGAATTTGTCCGCGTAGCAGATGATCTTCTCCTCCAGGCTCTGCGGGCAGTAGTCCCGTTCGGGGATGGGTAACTCTTCCCTTTCCACTTGCTCGATAGTAATACCGGTACCGGTGTGTCGTTCGGCTACGAGTGCGTGCTTGGGTAACCCTTCTCTGCGCAGCAGTTCGGCGCCTAAGAAGCCATGCTCAATATATTTATGCGGACCGTAACAGTAAATCTTCGGTGCGTCGCAGAAGATGATACCGATGTCGTGGAGCATAGCCGCTTCCTCGACGAACTGTCTGTCCACCGCCGGAGAGCCTCCGGAGGCGTTTAACCATTCGGGGTGAGCATCCACAATGCGTAACGCACGGTCAGCCACTTGCCGGCTGTGGGTGACGAGCACATGCCGCAACTCCGGCTGCGAAGCGTAATACTTATCTATGAGTGCTATATAGTCAATCATCTTTCTTGACTCCCTCCCTTGAGGGGAGGGTAGGGGAGGGGTTTCAATCCATTCAAAAAAGCACTTGCCTCCATTCGTTTCTTGCCGGGGACTTGCAGCTCGAGAATGCGCACGGCACCTTCGCGGCAAGGGATAATTATCTCTCTCTCCTTGGGAGAGGGTTGGGGAGAGGTCTCCACCTTATAGATCTTGACGTTCTCAAAGGTCTGTCCGTGTATGGTGAGGTTCGCCCACGCGGCGGGGTAAGGACTGAGTCCCCGGACGAAGTTATGGACTTCCTCTGCGGTCTTCTCGTTGAACTTAATCTCGCAGTCTTCCTTGAATATCTTCGGTGCGGGTCGCAGTTCGCTTATCTCGGGTTGCGGGGTAGTAGGTACCTCTATACCTTTGGAGGCGCAATCGATGATGAGGTCCACGGTACGTGTCACCAGTCCTGTTCCCATTTCCATGAGTCGGTCGTGAACCGAGCCTACGTTCTCGTCGGGACCGATAGGTATTCGTTCCTGCAAAATCATGTTTCCGGTGTCTATCTCATGTTTGAGCATGAAGGTAGTGGCTCCTGTCTCTTTGTCACCGTTCATCACCGCCCAGTTGATAGGAGCGGCGCCACGGTATTGGGGCAGTAGAGAGGCATGGAGGTTGAAGGTGCCGAATCTCGGCATCGTCCATACCGCCTCGGGTAACATCCGAAACGCCACTACTATTTGCAGGTCGGCGTGGTACGAACGCAGTTCTTCAAGGAAAGCCTCGTCTTTGAGTTTCTCGGGTTGGAGGACAGGCAAGCCTACCGAGAGGGCGTATTTCTTGACGTCCGAGAACTGCATCTGGTGTCCCCTGCCGGCGGGTTTGTCGGGCATGGTGACCACCGCCACGACGTTGTAACCTCCTTCCACCAAAGCCCGGAGACTGGCTACCGCGAACTCCGGCGTACCTAAATAGACTATTCTGAGATCTTTTTTTGTCATTTCTTCTGATTCTTCTGATTATTCTGATATTTCTTATCAAGACTTTCCGGCTGTATGTCCACAACGGGCGAGAGGGGTCTCCTATACGCGCGGATAATAAGGTATATACCTAAGATGATAAAGGGGATGCTCAACCACTGTCCCATGTTCAGCATATGTCCGGCTTCGAAGGTTTCCTGGTCATTCTTGATGAACTCTAAAAGGAAGCGCGTGACGAAGATAATCTCGAAGAAGACGCCGAGAAGCAGTCCTTCCCTGCGGCGTGCGTCGGTATAGAGGTACATCGGCAGGGTGACGCAGAGGGCGGCGAAGCAATAGAGTATTTCGTAAATCTGGGTAGGGTGGCAGGGAACTGTCTGTCCGTCTCTGACGAAGATGAATCCCCAAGGCAGGTCTGTGGGTCCTCCGTAAATCTCGCTGTTGAAGAGGTTACCCAGCCGGATGAGCATGGCAGTGAAACAGACGCCGATACAGAGCCTGTCGAGAATCCAGAGCCATGAAGTGCCGAATTGGGGGTACTTGCTGTACTTGTATTTATTGAGGAGGACAGCCGCGATGATGAGTCCGATAGCACCGCCGTGGCTGGAGAGTCCGCCTTCCCAAATCTTGATAAGCCGCAGTGGGTTTTCTATATAGGGGTTCCGGTAAGTGAACTCCCATCCGAAGAGGTGCCACGGCTGCCCGTACTGATGCCATTCATAGAACCAGCAGTGCCCTAAGCGTGCGCCGATAATCACGCCTGCGACCATCCAGAAGAAGAGGAGGTCCGGCCATTCGGCAGGGCAGTGCTCGCGTTTGTACATCTTCTCGTTCACCGCCCAGCAGATATAAATACCAATCGCCCAGAGCAATCCGTACCACCGTATACCTCCGTCGCCGAAATGAATCAATATGGGATCAACGTCCCAAGTAATATAATTTAAAAGCATTTAATATATAATTTACAATTTACAATGTACAAAGGGCTCTGCAAATTTAGTACAACGTATTAAGATACGTACTTTCTAATATGTTTGTACCACAGCCACTAGGACGCTTTGTTAATTGTTAATTGTTAATTGTTAATTGTTAATTGAGAATTGATTACTTCCCCCAATTGAGTTTAGTCTGTAGGCTTTTGAGGAAGCTGTTGTCTCCAATCTGTACCACTTTGATGGTATAAGGAGCTTTTTCGACATGCAGGCTCATGTCCGTGCTGAGGCTCTGGCTTCGTCCGTCCACGGAGACCATGAAGGCGTCATACCGGCTGCTGACGCGGATGTCGAACTTCCAGTCATCGGGCACTACGAGCGGTTTGACGGTGAGGCTATGCGGTGCGATAGGTGTCAGAATGATTCCCCGGCTCTGCGGCACCATGAGGGGTCCTCCGATGGAGAGGTTATAGGCGGTACTGCCGGTAGGGGTAGCGACGACCAGACCGTCGGAGTTGTAGGTATGGAGGTGCGAGCCGTTGACTTTCAGCTCGATTTGCAGCATGCTACTGAGTCCCTCTTTGAGGATAGCAATCTCGTTGAGGGCGTTGGGAGCCATGATGATATTGTCGCGCGGAGAGCCTTGTTTGTCAAAGACAGAGACGTTGAGCAGGCTTCGTTGCTCGATGGTGTATTCCCCCGCCACGAGTTTCTGGAGTATGTCATCGACGTCCTGTGACTGCACCTCAGCGAGGAAACCGAGGTGGCCGCAGTTGATGCCTAAGATAGGGATGTTTTTCTTCCCGATAGCGGCAGCGGAGGTGAGGAAGGTGCCGTCTCCGCCGACGGAGAGGGCGAAGTCGATGGGTTCGAAGTTTGTAGTCTCCTGAAAGAGGAAGTCGTTGCCTCTGGTTTTGAAGTCCGAGATGGTCGTTCCTTTCGGGTATGAGTGTTCGAAGCTCGGGTACTCACGTAGGTTGAGTTCCTGCCTGAGTTCCTGGGAGAGGACAACATGTATCCCCCGTCTTTCCATGAAATCCAGAAGGTGCTTCACCTCGGTGAGGGTCTGGCTTTTCATTGCGTTACCGAAAATAGCAATAGTCATAAGGCCGTAATCCGCTAAATTAAAATCGGGTACAAAAGTACTACAAAAATTGCACATATGCAAGCGTTCGGGCATTTTTTGACAAATAAAATGGAATTTTATCTGCTGTATGGGGCTATGAGGCGTTTATGCTTGCATAAGAACGGCTTATAGCCCCATACAGCAGGAAAGCCTTTAGGCTTGTCAAAAAATGTCCGCCGTTGTGTATGTCCGGCAGGACGCGAACGTACTTTCGGAGGGAACCCACCCTTTGTCAATAATGTGACAATGAAATGAACCCAAAAAGTTAGACACAAAACAAAAGTGTCGCTTATGGTACATTCATTAGAGGAGAAATTAGATGTAATTAAGATGCATGAAGATGGTGCAGGTATAAAACGAATCGCAAAACGACTAGGTTTATCTAAAAGTCTTATTACATTATGGTTGGAACAATACAAACAACATGGGAAAGATGGTTTTATGCGTCTTCCATATAATTGTAGGTATAATTTTGAAGAAAAATGTCAAATTATTTGCGAGATTGAAGAAAAACATGTACCTTTGCACGTTGTTAGCGCAAAGTATCGTGTTGCCCGTTCTACCTTACGCTGTTGGAGACACATAGTACGTAAAAACGGTTATGAGGCTTTGCGAGAAGTTAAATATGGTCGAAAATACGCATCTATGGGACGTCCAAAAAAGAAGGAACCGGTTACAGAACTAGAGAAACTACAACGCGAAAACGAGTTACTCCGTGCAGAGAATGCCTACTTAAAAAAATTGAAGGCCTTAATGACAGAAAGGGAACGTCTTGCAAAAAAGACAAAGCCTTAATCATCCAATCATTAAGGCCGGAACATAGCCTTGAGGATTTACTCCAGGTTAGTAGGATGAAGCGTGCTACGTACTATTATTGCATAAAAGAACGTCCTGATAAATACGCATCTCTGCGCGCAGAGATAACGCGGGTTTTTGAGGAGAATAAAGGTCGTTATGGTTACCGGAGAGTCTGTCTCCAATTACGAGGAAACGGACTTACAATAAACCATAAAACGGTAGCTAAACTAATGGTAGAAATGGGCTTGCATGCCTACCGACGCAAGTTACGTTACCACTCTTATAAAGGAGAAGTAGGCAGAATAGCGCCTAATATCCTGCAGCGTGATTTTGAAGCAGACGCTCCTAATCGTAAGTGGACAACGGATGTCACACAAGTGGATATACAAGGTAAGAAATGCTACCTGTCTCCTATATTAGACATGTGGAACGGAGAAGTGATTAGTTATGTGATCTCTGATCATCCGAATTTAAAGATGGTAACAGACATGTTACAAAAAGCTTTCCGGAAGCATCAGGCATTAGACCATCTAATCATGCACTCAGATCAAGGTTGGCACTACCAGCATGGTCAATACCAGTATTTATTACGCGAACATGGTATCATACAAAGTATGTCGCGGAAGGGTAACTGTTTGGATAATGCAATGATGGAGAACTTTTTCGGACTGATGAAGAATGAGTTGCTTTATCCGAACAAGTGGGATGATATAAAAACATTTAAAACCGCGCTGAGACAGTACATTCGATACTATAATAACGATCGTATCAAACTCAAATTGAAAATGAGCCCGGTACAATACCGAACTCACTTTCAATCACAAATTAAATAGATTTAATAATCCGTCTAAACTTTTGGGGTCACATCATAACGCGCCACGGGTGGGTTCCCTCCGAAAAAGTAAAGGGATAATGGTACAAGGGCGGGCATTTTTTTAAGTCAGTACGTATGTTGGAGTCTGTACGGTGGTACTTCGGACATCTGCCTTGGCTCCGCCAATTCCCCCGTAGCTACGTTCGCGTCCTGCCGGACATATACAAAGGCGGGCATTTTTT
>OCTX012242300.1_pt1 | contig 11739 bp, 10 predicted proteins | sample 1539691 | NCBI WGS metagenome assembly OCTX01 (sample SAMN02144231, study PRJEB22623) | gut metagenome | biome: sheep rumen | host: Ovis aries | place: New Zealand | reverse complement strand
CCCTGCCGCCGTCGGCCATACCATCAGGGCGGGGTCCGGGTCTTCGAGACGGAAGAATTCAATGGCTTTCCTGACCGGCTCCTCCTGGTATTGTCGTAGTTTTATCATGATTTGATGTTTCCGGAAGAAGTCCGGCTTAAGGACAGCTCTACGAGTTTTTCTATTTCATCTCTTGTGAGCCTGGGCTTCTTCATGTCCTTGTCCGCTGGGTATATTTCCTTTTCCTTGACGAAGACCAGACCGGATAACAGTATGTCCTCCGGTTGGGTTGTTTCGTCGTTGGTTATTTGGCCCGGGTCGTAATAGACTGATGTGTATTTGTCCTTTCCACTTATGACGGGTTCTTTGAAGGTGATGCAGTGGCTCACAGTCTTTGTTGTTCCGTCCGGGTTCTTGAAAGTTTCCGTCTTCCCGACCAGCAGGCAACAGGTGATTATCTTGAAGAAGTTTTTCTTCTTTTCTTCCGTTGCGAGTTGCATTTCGGTATTTATCACTTTTACCCATATGGCGATGATGACCACCATGAGGAAGATGAGAACGTATGATAAGATTGTCGCTGCCATATTCTTTGTCGTTTTATTTATTGTTTTCGATGTCCATCAGGCGGTCTATTTCCGCCGCGATCATTGCCCCGGCCTTGGCTAGCTGCCTTACCCTGTTATTCGGTGTGGGTTTGTACATGGCTTCTTCAAAGGGCCAGAGGGACGGCACGTCGGGGTTCGGTGACCAGAGCATGTACTTTTTCAGCGATTCTTCCGTCATTGCGTAGACGGCGGCACCGTCGGCGAGTTCGCCCCTGACGTGTTCCCTGTCGTGCCTGCTGTCGTAACCTTCCTGATAGAGCTGCCGGCGGCGTTCGGCGTCGATGACGAACACTCCCCTGCTTTCCATGGGATGTCCGTAGATATCTTCGACAGCGTGGTTTCCGGCCGCATCGTGTACGGTGGCCTGCGTCCTTCCGAGGACATCCTTGCTTATGGTGACCACTACGTCGGTCCTGTCGTCAGGGATGTAGTCCCTGCCGTTATCGTAGTCTGACAGGATGAGGGTGACGCCGGTTTCATACAGCGATTCACCGAGCCAGTCCTTGAGCAGGTGGACTGTGCCGGCGCGGTTGATGTCTTTCAGTTTGAAAGCCTCATCGATGCCGTCGACGATGATGACGTCGTATTTCTTCGATAGTATGTTTATGTCGATAGGGTCGGTGAGCCTGTGCAGGATTTCGGTTGACGAGACCGGTTCTGCATCTTTGAAGCGGATATCCTGTATCGATATCGGTGAAGTGTAGATTTCACGGATATCGTCCGTGGTGGTTTTGGTTTCTGCAAGGATCTTTTTGGTAAGTTCCTCCTCGGAATCGCGGAGGGACATGATGAGCGTGTGGACCGGTTCGTTCTTCTTGCCGGTGGCGATATTCATCGCTTGGCGTATGATGAACCTCTGCAGGTCTTCCTTGACGTTCCCTTTTCCGGAACATCCGATAAAGGTAATCTTTTGTGTGGGATAGCCGTCGAAGACGGCGTCCATCGGACTGAATCCGCTGTGTATGTTTCTGTTTGTCATATGATTTTTTGTTAATTAAGAGTTTCTATGTAGCCCCTGCGGTACACTTTGCTGGTGTCCCACTCGGGCATTTCCCCGTATTTGCTCAGGAACCAGTCGTTATATGCTTCGCGTTTCTTTTCGATGAACGCCGAGACCTTGCCGGGGTCCTGGACCTCGCTCTTTTGCATCTTCTTCATGACGTAGAGCACGAGCAGTTCGCACAGGTAGTTCTTTTCCTTCTGCTCCTTGTCGCCGTAGAGGCTTCTGGTCGCCAGTTCACGGCTCTTGTTCCTACACCACTCGATTTCGTTCTCGGTGATCATGTTCGGGCTCGATATTATCCAGCGGGAAAGGAAGGTGATCTTTATCTGCATTATTGAACGCAGGTCACCGTCTTTCTTGAAGGCGTCCCAGCTTTCCACCAGGTATTTCCAGTTGGCCTGTGCCGATGCTTCACGGTTTTCCTCATCCATCTTCGCCCTTTCGGCGCGGGTCAAGCCTTTCTTGAAGTATTCACGGATTGTTTCCATCGCTTCCGTGTATGTCGGGTTTTCTATTTCTTCGATGGCTTCCTTGATGAAATCTTCGGTTATGCCCTTCAGGTCGGGAGCGTATACGATTGTCCCCGACACGCTTTCTGCCAGGGAGCGCAGTTCTTCTTCGGTTTTCCTGTTCTGGAACTTGCGTTTCAGTCCTTCAAGGATAATCGGAAATGATACCTGTTTGTCCATATTACAAATGTAGTGATTATTTCTTGAAATGTTGTATTTATTGTAAATGATTTTGTTATTTAACGAACGTTTTATATCTTTGTTGAAATTAACAGAACGTTTTTGCAGAATGAAAAAAGTATTGCTTTCTCTTTTGGTTTTAATGACCGCGGTTACCGGTGCGTTCGCCCAGCGTCAGACGCCCGGACGTTTTTCGCTTGAGGTGTATGGTGGCATCGGCAAGGGTGTTCTCCCCGACCTTACGGGAGTGTCGCCCGTTGGGATTAACAATGCCGGTATGGCCCTCAGTTTTTATGATTTCTCCGGCCGTATGGTCTATGGCCTTGATGCTTTCATGCAGCCGCATACTTTCGTCGATGTGGCGATTTATGACAGGGAGGGAAACGAGATAGCTCCCGAGGAATCCCACCTCATGGTCGCCGCCAATTATTGTGTTTCCGCCGGTTATCTGTACCGTCTGTGGGGCCTCCGTTCAAGGACGCTCACATTGTCGGCTGGTGGTTCGCTCCTGATTGGTGCCTCGGTGTGTGAACAGATTGTCTCGTATTACAAGGAACCTACCAGTTCCGATCACAACGCCCCCGTCGGTTTCTATATGGCACTCGCGCCGGAAATCCAGTTTGAGTGTTTCCCTTTCAGCAACTTCAGCGTATTCGCGTCGTTTAAGCCGAGAATGCGTTTTGTCGATACCCTCGCAGGCAAGTCGGACTGGCTGCTTGCCAACGGGACCTTTGGATTGAAGTATTACTTTTAGACACACAGTCGGATGCGGTTGATCCGGTTTACTTTTTCTTTATGCTTTTTGTTGTTGCCTTCCCTCGGAGCGTTCGCTTCGGTGGAGAGCTTTTACAACGTTGACTCCCTTTCTGTGTGTGGGGGCCGGGATTCCCTTCGTGTCAGCTGTTTCATTTCAGTTGATCCTTCCCAGCTTGTATCAGGGAAGGCCGACCATCTGACGCTGGTTGTTTCGTCCGGTGATTCACTGCGTGTCATCTGTTCCGCTGCGTTCCTCGGCAAGTCCTTGTCAGGCAGGTATTACAAGAATCCTGAACACAGGCTTTTCAACGGCAGCGATTCGGTTTATGTCTATACGCCTGATAAGTTTCGTCATGTTCTTTCAGGAACCGTGAGGCTTGAGGAATGGATGGACACCGTTGACGTGGTGCTCTTGTCCGAGCGCCGCGGGTTGCTCGGTAGTGACAGTGGACAGAATGTCCTGGGCAGGTATTCGCGTCCTGATGATGTGTCGGCCCGTTATTCCATGTGGTCCGTTCCCGATGTCCCCAACCCGCCTTCTGTGTGCAAGTCTTCTATAAAGGTAAGGATGGATTTCCGCATGTCCGAGAAGGCGGTTGACCTGACCTATGGCGTCAACAGGCGCAGTGTCGATGAACTTACAAGGAAGATATCTTATCTTACCTCCGGAGACGTGAAGATCGTATCTTCGTCGCTTTCTGTAAATTTTGCCCCGGTAGGCAATTCAGGCATATTCCAACAGATGAGCAGATCACGTGCATCTTCTCTTTTTTCTATCCTTAAGGAGGAAGGAGCATTCGTTTCGTTTTCTCCCAAGGTTGTTTCAGGAAAGGAGGATTGGGAGGGACTTTCCCGCGTGTTCCTCCGCACCACCGCGTCCCTTGATCCTGATTTCGACAGGTTGTTCACCGTAAAGCCTTCTTCTGATGCCGCATACAGGAAACTCATTAAGAAACATTCCTATGACTATGACAGGGTTCTCAAATCGGAAATCCCTTCCCTTTGCGTAGCCGTGTTTGATTTCAGTTTCCGCTACAGGATTCCTGGTTCCCTTGATGAACTCCTTGCCGTTTATGAGTCCTGCCCGGAACTGATGACCGACCGTGATTATGTGTCCCTGTTGTCGTATTTTCCGAAGGGTTCGGACGAATGGTTCGACATCCTGCTTTCGGCCTCACGCAGCTATCCTGATTCTGGAACATTCGGGTATTCGATGGCAATGGCCTTTCTTGATCGTGGTTTTCCCTATCGTGCGACCGTCTATCTGAGGGAACTCGGCGGGGATGGCGCCCGCTTCCGGGATCTGTCTGCCCGCTGGTTCCTCGATATCGGCATGACCGATAGGGCGCGCGCCTTATATCATGACCTCTCTGAAAGCGATGCCAGATACAAGTCTCTGTATGATAATATAGATAATTACCTTCTTTTTAAGGAACAGCGTTTCCCCTGGTCTGTCATTTCTGAATAGATTTCACATTCCGTGTAATTTGTATTGTCAATTTGAAATTACACTGATTGTTGAATTTAGTGTTTTCTTTATATGGAAAATACTTGTTATCATTGCAGAAAGATTTGAAAACCATTTTTTTAACCTTTAAAATTTTTTCGCAATGAAACGTGAAGATTATGCCAGCAGAGAGAACTACGCGTATCTCAACGGTACCCTTCTTGGTGTCCGCGTCGGCGACGCAGCTCTGAAGAACGGGAATCATGTCATCAACCTCAACGTGCAGACCCAGCACGGTGACAACCGCATCAACAACCAGGTTGTGATGTTCACCAAGGACGAGAAGGTCCTTCAGCAGTATCGTGACCTTGATGCGACCCTCAAGGCCAACATTGCCGCCCGTAAGGAAGGCAAGCAGGAGCCTAAGTTCACCTACATCGAAGTCGAAGGTATCCCCAACGGCACCAAAGACAACCGCCAGCTTTCCGTTCTCGCAAAGCCCGAGGATGTCCGCCTGAGCGAGAACCGCATGGAGTTCAAGCTTGACAAGGGTGATGCCGCCAGCATGGCGATCATCACCGGTAACATCTCCCGTATCACGAACCATCCCGACCACAAGTTCGTCGAACTGGAGATCGGCGTGAACTACGGCAAGCGCTCCTTCTTCCCCAAGTTCAACGTGAACGACAACGGTGGGGACAGTGTCCACGCCAAGGCTGAAAAGGCCCTCTATGACGCCCTCGTCTCCGGCGAGTACGGCAAGGGCGACAAGATCAAGGTCTCCGGCCGTATCGAGCCCGACGTCTACGAGAAGAAGGCCGGCGAGAACGCTGGTGAAAAGGTCTACGGCAGCAAGGTCGCCGTCTATGGCAGCGAGCTCCTGGAGAGCAAGGCCGCCAAGCGTCAGTCCGAGGCCGCAAAGGCCGCCCAGTCCAAGACCGAGAAGCCCGTTGTCAAGGAGGAGGCCAGCAAGCAGGTCAAGTCCCGCAGGGGTCGCAAGCCCGGTGCTTAGTCTTCGGTCGTCAGCTGGTCTGACGGAACAGTCAGGGGGAGGGGTTCATCCCCTTCCCCTTTTTATTTAACTCCCCTAATCTTTTTTTGTTATGAACGGAACTGAGAACAGCGTTGAGATAAGCGGTTTCCTCCAGGCGTGCAACTTTCTTAAAACGGATGACTCGCAAGGCGTCGTACGCCTTCTGATTTATACCGCGCATCCGTTTGCAGGTGATTCGTCTGATGCTGCTCATACGGCGAGGATCCCTCATATCGCCTTGGGAAACGTGAAGGATTTGACTTTTTCCAGGCTTTCCTCGTTGGCGGACCGCAATCTCCCGTCGGAGAATATTCTTGTACCCTGCAGCGTTCTCGGGCGTCTGTCCGAGAAAGACGGTTCTTATCATATAAAGTTCGGGAAAGACGGGTTCCGGTTCGAGGACAAGCTTGCCTTTTCCGAGAACAATCGCGTCAAGATTGTCGGCGAGGTTACCAATATCGTTTCCGGTGAACGCGCCAATTATGTTGAATTTTCCACCGGTGACGGCTCGAAGCCTTTCCGTCTTGACATGAGGATGTTCGATTCCTCGAAGGTTGCGGAACTGTCCGTAGGTGACTCGATACTTGTGGACGGGGTGATGCTGAACAGGTTCGTTTCCAATGGTGAGCGGACCGTCCTTTCTTCCGTCATCGCTCCTACCAGAATCCAGAAGAACAATATCTCCGCCAGGGAGACAAGGTCTCGCAAACTCTGAGAGTTTGCTTGCTTATCCTTTCGTTTCCATCTCGGAGTTCCGCAGATTATCCAACGCGGGCTCCGAGATTCCTTTTATCTCCCTGACAGTTTTTTCTGCGTCGTCTATGTTGTACTCTTCCCCGATCTTTATCAGGTCGGTTTCGTCTATCCCTTCTTTCTTTCCGTTTACGGAGAAATGGTGAGGGATGCCGTCGAGGAGCGTCGGAAAGATGTCGTAGGCGGGAGCAAGAGACCATCTGCCGTCCCTTCCCATAAGGAAGGACAGGTTTCCGCCGTGGAAGTCGGTGATGTTCATGAAGACGTTGTACACGATTCTTCTGTACATCTGTCCTATGTCTTCCCTGCTCATACCCATTTTTGTCATGACCTCAAGGATCTCTTCGTAAGACTGTATCCTGTGGTCGATTGATTTCAGCGAGGCCGTGTGGATCTTCTGCCCGTTGTCCCTGTCATATCTTCTGAACAGGAGTCCGGTTTCTCCCTCGATGGTAAGTGTTCTGTATTCCGGGATGATGATTCCCGCCCTTCTGGCTGTTTCGTTGCCGGCCGTTTCCGTGACAATTCCACCTTTCTGCAGGAATTGTCTTTTTAGGATGTATTGTTCTGCCGTGTCGTTCTTTTGTTCGGCGCGGATGGTGCCGTCTGCCTCTATGGCTATTGCCGCCTTTCTTGAAAGGCCGTTGAAGAACAGTCCCAGGGAAGATAGGATGTCGAGCAGGTATCTGCCGCTGCATGCAAGATGCATGTTCTCCACTTTTTCGTGCAGGCGAATGGATATGTCCTGAAGTTCCCCGTATTTCTCCGGCCCTTCTTCCAGTGCGAATTCCATTGCACCGGGGCCGTACGTACCGGTGAAGACCAGTTGGGCTGCCAGCCGTTCCGGGTCGTCCTTGGTGATGCCGTGTCTCTCGCACCAGGCCTTGAAAGCCGAGTTGTACCTTTTTGGATTGTATGCATCCATGAGAAGGAATGGTGCTCCCGTCCGGCTGTCGGTTTCAAAAGGCTGTTCCGGAGCGTGTTCTTTCTTCGGTGCGAGAACGGGTGAAACTTCATACGGTGAACGGAAATACTCTTCCGCGTATGCGAAAGAGTATCTCCGTCTTCTATTGTCGTATGTGAGTTTTCCTATAGTGATTCCGTACAGGTTTATGTCCAGTGTTATTTTGGGTTCGTGTTTCATTGACCGTAAAGGTATTGAATTTTCTCTATACTAGAAAATTTCATGCCCGGTATTGAATATGAACCCGAAGCGTATGCATGTTCTCGGTGCCGCTGGAAGGTCGGGTATGTAAGGGATTGAACCGTCGGGGGCCTGGTATGGGCCTCGGATGGTGAGACAGTCCCTCAGTGCTTCGTCGTATCCGTGGTGGAACTGTATGTACAGGTTCGGGACGTGTACGTTCCTGGATAGTCTGATGTTGACTCCGGCGGTTATGTTGGCTATGGATTTGTTGTATATCGGTGTCACTTTCAGGTCGAAGCCTATCGGGAATTCTGTGGAATCATAGTATATCCCGAAGTCGGCCCAGCCGACATATCGCAGAGGCATGTCAAGTACCGTCGGGTCACCGTAATCGCCGTATCCCGGTCGGAGATTGACTTGCAGGCCGAGACCGGAGCCCCAGTGCCTTGTCCAGGTGATGAAGATATAGTTCTGGCTTCTTGACCATGCGTCGTCGCGGCCGTTGCTCTTGTGTTCGAATCCCCAGGCAAGTGAATGGTTCCCTTTGTTTGGAACGTCCCATCTCTTTATGAAATATACTCCGGGTATGTATGCGTTGTCGTAGAATGGGTATGACCTTGCCAGGAAGTTCCAAACTGATATCTGTGTGAATCCCGCCTTGGCGTCTATCCCGCTTCCGAGGATGTCATTCCATACGGGAAATGCCAGGCTGTACTGGAATTTGATGTCGGCGTTTTCCTTTGTCGCTGGTTCTGTGACTGGCACCCCGGCAGTCATGTATATTGGACGGAGTGGCTCGATGAATGTCTGGGCTCTTGCCAGATTGTACGTCAGCATCATAAGTGCCGACAGCAGGACGATGATTGTTTTTTTCATGGTTTTCTTTTTTTTGAATGATTTGATGAAAAGACGGGAATCGTCTTTTCTTTGCTGGTTTAACAGGCCTTTTCCCCGCATGGAGAAATCGAGCGTTGCGAGATGTACCCTCGCGGTTCGTAATCCGGGGAAAAGACCTATTTCCCGGTTGCTATTTGATTTCGCCGTCGCTGATATCCAGTATGATTGTGTTGTTGCTGACGTTCAGTGTAAAGTCATATGAGTATTCTTCGCCCAGGTCCCAACTTTGTATGTCCGGATCCATCTTGCCGAACGGAAAACTGAAATGAATCAGTTTTAATTGTTCTTGATTGTTATCTTTGATGATTTTCAGGTGGAAACTGATTTTCTGCCTGTTGTCGAGAATCTGCGGCTGTACGTTCAGGGTAGCGTTTAGCCGGCAGGACGGATGGGTTGTCTCCTCCGCCCTTTTTAGGATGATTTCACTCGGTCCGAGAGGATAGTCGCAGCATTCCGTTTCGTTGAAGAATTCGTCCTTGCTGAGGATCGTTATCTCGGATTCGTTATCTTCATCATTGAGTACCAGTACCGTGTATTCAGATTCATCATCTTTATCTCGCATGAGGCCCAGTGATGCTGTGATGACGGGCGTGTTGCCGGTTATCGTGTTTAGAACAATTGGGCCGATATTGCGGACGCATGATGACATTGTCATTGTGGCGGCAAGTATGCTGATGAAGTTGAGAATCTTTTTCATGATGAGGGTTTAAGGTGTATAGGTTTCCACTGTCCAGCCGGAAGGAATACCGTTATCCCCAGGTACGTCCCAGGTCGCAGCGGCATTTTTGACGAAAGTACCTGTTAACGGTACATTCTTTAACCAGGATGACGTATACGATGACGAAGGGGTGGTAGTGAATCCCGCCTTGACATAATTGAGGCTGGAGCAATTATTGAACATATTCATATAACAATAATTTGCCAATGTCAGGGCGGGCAGCTCCGGTGCCGTTGTCAATAACGTGCATCCGTAAAACATTGAATTGTAGCATCCGTCCGCAAGCGTCGTCGCCGGAAGTACAGTCTGGGCGCTGGTTATATTCGAGCATCCCCTGAACATGCTTCCGCAGCACCAGCTCGCCAGAGCCGTCGCAGTGATCGTCGGCGCTGCCGGTAAGTTGTAGCATGAATAGAACATCCTGTAACAGCAGTCGTTTGCCATTGTGTCAATGTCTAACACCGATGTAATACTGTTAAGCTGGCTGCAGTTCTCGTACATGGAGTAGCAACAGTTAGCGCCCATCGTGCTTACCTCAAAGCGAGACAATGAGGTGGTGAGTTGTGAACAGCCTTTGTACATCTCTTCGAAAGTGGATTTGGACAGCGATTCTGCAACCACCTCCAGTTCTGATATCCTCAGACTCGAACACCCCTGGAACATTTGGTAAAAGCAGTTTTCTCCCGCTTTGTTGACCGTAATCTTTGCGACCGTATCCAGGGAATTACAATTCTTGAACATGAGCTGGCAGCTGTAACTGCCATACTCTCTTGCGTGAATCTGTCCGGTATTTGTCAGATTGCGGCATTCGCTGAACATCTGTTCGTAGCAGTAATCGGCAAGCGTCACCGCGGGCAGTTCCGGAGTTGTGGTCAAAGCAGTATTCGAAAACATGCTTTGATAGCAATATGGAGCCAAAGTCGTTGAAATCAACCCGGGTGCCGTAGCAAGTGAATTGCATCCTGAAAACATGCCCTGATAGCAGCTTGTCGCCATTACTGTTGGATATAGCGCCGGTGGATTGACCAGTGAAGAGCAGCTGGAATACATACCCCGGCAACAACCGGAATATGTCGTTTGGGCCGGTATGTCGGACGCCTGTGTCAAAGCCCTACAGTTAGAAAACATACAATTATAACAATCATTGGCCAGTGTGGTGGCAGGCAGCGACGGCGACGCCATCAACGATGTACAATAATAGAACATATGTGAATATGCTTCCGCCGCCATTGTCATGGAGCGTAATTCTGGCGTCCCGGTCAGCGCGGTGCAGTTATAAAACATATATTGGCAGCACTGGCCGGCAAGACTGGTAGCGAGAATGTCCGGAGCATTGACAAGCGAAGAGCAATACTGGAACATGTATTCATAACAGTTTGCCGTAAGCGACGTAGCTGGAAGATCATATACGTTTGTCAGCGACGTACATTTTGAGAACATGTAACTGTAACAGCGTTCAGCCAGCGAAGTAGCATTCAGTATCGGCATATCAGTCAGTGCAGCGCAGCTTTCAAACATATACCTGTAGCAACTATTCGCCATTGTTGTAGCGGGTAGTTCCGGAGTCGTAGTCATGGTTCTGCAACCGGAAAACATGAAGCTATAACAACCCCCGGCCAGATTCACCGACGGCAACTCCGGAGGAGTGGTCAGCGCCAGGCAATTTGCAAACATATATGAATAACAACCATCTTTCATGACCGTTGCAGGCAATTCCGGAGCGGCAGTCAAGCTACTGCAACCTCTGAACATATAGGAATAACAGGCGTTTTCCAACGCTATTGCAGGAAGTTCCGGTGCTGCCGTCAATGACGAGCAGTTTTCAAACATGCTTGTATAGCAATTCGCCGCCAGTACCGTTGCGTTCAATTCAGGAGCTTTACTTAAAGAACGGCAACCTGCGAACATCCCGTTGTAACAATGTTCCTTCATCTCCAAAGACGGAAGGTCCGGCGCCTCGGTCAATGATGAGCAGTTGCAGAACATTTGATAATAGATTTTTTTCGCTAATTGTTCGGACGGAAGTTCAGGTGCTTTTGTCAGTAAGGTACAATTGTAGAACATTTTGGAATAGCAGCCTTCCCCATAAACAGAGAAGTTTTTAACCGGAAGAAGCAAATCTCCAGCGTCAACAATTTTACATCCGCTAAAAATCCCCGCAAAAGCGTTAGATGATTGAAAATGGTTTACGGAAGAAAAATTATCACTTAAGAGCGACATTATATTCCCCGAGACATTGAACTTGCCGGTGCTTGAGAATCTTGCGGAATTGATTGAATCGGGCGTTTCACTTCTACTCAGTCTGACAGCGGTTCCTTTCCACAAAACGGTATTTCCTGCCGAAACCATCGGAGTCGTAATTATTTGGTCTGTACCTGTATCTCTTGCAGTGGTCACCCACGAAGTGCCGTTATCTAATGAATAACTGATAGATGACAAATCTTTCGATTCTATCTGTCTTCCTATCGTAAACGTGAAAGTTCCGTCTTCAAGTGCGGTGAATGTCAGTGGCTCCCTTTCAGGGTGCGGCAGCTTTCCGACAATGAACGTATTCAGTATTCCCTGTTCCATGTTCAGTCCGGCTATGCTTGCAGTCTTTGTAACGCCGTCGATTTCTACGGTGATGCTTGAGCCCGCAGGACAGGTCTGTGGCAGAAGGAACATCGTGTATTCGTCGTCGAAGACGTCAAAGTCCTCTACCGCGTGAGCAGT
>OCTX012144952.1_pt1 | contig 11744 bp, 13 predicted proteins | sample 1539691 | NCBI WGS metagenome assembly OCTX01 (sample SAMN02144231, study PRJEB22623) | gut metagenome | biome: sheep rumen | host: Ovis aries | place: New Zealand | reverse complement strand
AACGCGAAGGGGGACTCCCCGTCCCCCTTCACTCTTCCCCCTTGCGTGCCCAGGCTGGCGCGCTGGGGTTTGTCTACAGTCTGAGAGCGGTTCAAAAAGAACCGCTCTTTTTTATTCTCTTTCGTTCTGCTTCCGGGAGAGCCTCCGCCGGGCGGCCGGGATATGGGCCGCGATCGTTCCCATCGTCAATACCAGCAGGATCATCGTGATCGGGCGCCAGAACAGCGCCGCGATCGGGTTCGCCGCGGTGGAGGCCAGAGAGACGGCGCGGCGGAAGTTTGCATCCATCATGCCGCCGAGCACGAAGCCGAGCGTCACCGGGGCGACGCTGTAGCCGCGGGCACGCAGCAGAAAGCCCAGTATGCCGAAGAAAAGCATCACTCCGACGTCGAACAGGCGGTTAGAGCAGGCATAGGAGCCGATCACGCACAGCACCGTGACCACGGGCAGCAGGATGCGACGGGGGATCCGGATGATTCCGCTGATGCGCGGCGCGGCGAGCAGACCGAGGATCAGCAGAAACACGCAGCCGAGCAGGCCGCCGGCCATGATCGCATAGAAGCTGTCGCCGCTTGTCACCAGGAACATGGGGCCGGGCTGCAGGCCGTGGATCGTAAACACGGAGAGGATGATGGCGGTGACCGCGTCGCCGGGGACGGCGAGCGTCAGCATCGGGATCAGCGCGCCGCCGATGCAGGCGTTGTTGGCGCTCTCGGAGGCGACGATGCCCTCCGCCGCGCCCTCGCCGAAGGGGCGGCTGGGCTTTTTCACGATGCGCTTGGCCTCACCGTAGGCCAAAAAGGAGGCCACGGGAGCACCCGCGCCGGGCAGTGCGCCGACAAAGGTGCCGATCATGCAGTAATAGAGCGAGCGCCAGAATTCTCCGAGCAGGGTCTTGAGCCGGACGCTCTCCTTCGGGACGGCGCGCACTTCGCCGTCCACGGCGCCTTCCGCTGCGGCGCTGAGCACCTCGGCAAAGCCGAACAGGCCGACCAGCGCGGGCACGGTGGGAATGCCGGCCTTTAGATTCTGGATGCCGAAGGTCAGGCGCGGCGTGCCGACGACGCTGTCGAGGCCGATCAGCGCAAGGAACACGCCCAGCAGCGCACTGATGAGCCCCCGGGAAAAGCTCTTGGCGCTCAGACTGCCGACGGTGGCGAGTCCGAAGAGCGCGAGCAGAAAATAATCCATCGGCTGGAACCTGAGCGCCACGGAGGTGACGGGTTTGGCAAGCAGGCCCAGCGCCAGCAAACCGAACACGCTGCCGATGAAGGAGTAAACGGTGGCGTAAAGCAGCGCCTGATAGGCTTCGCCCCGACGCGCCATCGGATAGCCGTCAAGCGTGGTGACGACGCTGGAGGGCGCGCCGGGGATGTTAATCAGAATCGCGGAAATCGCGCCGGAAAACACACCGACGACGTAGACGCCCATGATGGCAGCCAGCGCGTCGGCGGTGCTCCAGGCGTAGGTCACGGAGACGAGCAGCGCCGTCGCCATGGAGACGGAGAGGCCCGGAATCGCGCCGACGAGAAGGCCGCCCAGCGCGCCGGCCAGGCACAGCAGGACAAAGCGGAGGCTGCCGAAATACGGGAGCATGCCGCGGATCAGATCCATCGTTCCTCCCTCCTTACGGCAGACGCACGCCCAGGCCAAGCCCGAAGAGCGCGTACAAAGCAAGCGGCACAAGCAGCGCGACAGCGGCGATCATCCACGGGCGGTGCTCGCCCATCAGCCACATCAGTGCGGCAAGGAAGAGCAGCGTAGCCGGGATAAAACGGATCAGCGGAAGCAGCGCGGCATAGACCATGCCCAGCAGCACGACAGCGAGCGCGTTTTTCATCTTCAGCGCGGCGGGTTTGGCCGGCGTCTCCCCGGCGCGGGTCAGTCTCGCCTCACGGTGTCCCTCCCCGAAGAGCGCCGCGGCCAGCAAAACGGCGAACGCGGACAGCAGCAGCGGGAAGAGATAGGGCGACATGATCCATTTCGTCTGCACCGCAGCCGTGAAAAAGCCGATCAGGCTGTAGGCGCCGAGCGCCAGCCCCAGCAGCAGCACGACAATGCTGTCCTGCACCTTTTGATTGTTCAGATCATCGCGCACGATTCTCCTCCTTGCTTTACAGAACATCGGGGGTTCGGGTCATCGGTCCCGAACCCCCGACTGTGTTCAATCAACGATTTGTTTGCCTCAGGCCGCGGGGCGGGCGATGCCGAAGACCTCCGGGCTGTATGCGGTGGCGCCGGCGTCGGCCATCAGCCAGCAGACGGTGGACTCCCACTCGGTGTAGAAGGCCTGGATCTCCTCGACAGAGCGGTACTTCTCATAGAGCTTGTCGATGCTGTTGCCCTCCATAAAGGAGACGAAATCCGGGTCCTGAAACGCCTTCTCGCAGCCGGCGCGGAGCATGGCCTGCACGTCCTCGGGGACGCCCTCGGCCACCACGAGACTCAGCGGAGTGTACGGGATGGAAAGGAGCTCTTCGCTGCCTTCCATATACTCGGTCAGAGCGGGCACGTCGGGGTACTGCGCCATGCGCTCAGCAGCGCACACGGTCAGAAGCTTGAGCTCGCCGGCAGCGATGTAGCCGGCGACGGTGGAGAAGTTGGCGTTGGTGAAGACGACCTGCTTGCCCATGACGGCCACAATGCCGTCAGAGCCGGAGGAATAGGCGGTCAGCGCGGGATAGTAGCCAAACTGGTTCATAATCAGCGCCTGGACATGGCCGGAGCCGCCGGGGCCCGTATAAGCCATTTGGATGGTATTGGGATTAGCCTTGATGTCGGCGAGGAGCTCTTCCATGCTGTTGTAGGGGGAGTCCTTCGCGACGACAACGACCTTCGGATCGTTGGCGACGGCGGCAATGGGGCAGAAATCGCCATAGCTCATGTCACTGATGCCCATCACGCGCTGGGTGCCGAGGCTGTCGGCGCAAAAGAGCACGACGGAGCCGTCCTTCGGTGCGTCCAGCGCTGCCCGGCAGCCGAGGGAGCCGGAGGCGCCGGGCTGATTATCCACGACGAAGGTCACGCCCATCGCTTTTCCGAGCGCCGCGGCCAGCTGACGGCCGACGAGATCGGTGGTGCCGCCGGCGCCGTAGGGGACGATCATCGTGACGGTTTGGAAGGGATAGCCGCTCTCAGCGGTTTTCCCGGCTGTTCCACAGGCGCTCAGCGCCAGCAGCAGGGCGAAGACGAGCAGCAGCGCGGCAAGCTTTTTCATAGACATTCTCCTGTTTTCCGCATAGTTTTACTGATAAATCATACCACAGCGCCCTCGCTTTTGTAAACAGCAATCAGCAGAAATAAAAAAGCAGCCCCTTCATCAGGGCTGCTATTATGCTTTGTTTGCGTCCTGCCTTTCAGTTCCGTTCCGCGAAGCAGAAGGGCAGCTCCATCCGGTGCGCCTCAAGCAGGGCTTTATCCCGCAGAATCTGCTCGGCCGGGCCGTCGGCCGCGATCTTGCCGCCCGAGAGCAGAATCACCCGCTCGCAGGTATCGAGAATCATGTCGAGGTCATGCGAGGTGATGAGCTTCGTCTGCTGCAGATCCCGGATCGTGTTGATGACGATGCGGCGGTTATAGGGGTCGAGCGCAGCGGTCGGCTCGTCCATCAAAATCACCTCCGGCTCCATCGCAAGGATCGTGGCGATGGCCGCCATGCGCTTTTCGCCGCCGGAGATTTTGTGATTGTGGCGGTATTTCAGCTCCTGCAGGCCTAGCCGCGCCAGCACGGCGTCCACCCTTTCCTCGGCCTCCTCGCGGCTCAGTCCGTAGTTGAGCGGCGCAAAGATCATATCCTCGTACACGGTGGGCATGAACATCTGGTTATCGGAATTCTGCAGCACAAAGCCCATCTTGCGCCGGATGTGGGAAAGGCTTGCCTTGTTGACCTCGGCGCCGTCCACAATGATCCGGCCCTCGCCGCTCAGCAGACCGAGCAGCAGCTTCATCACCGTGGATTTACCCGCGCCGTTGGCGCCGATCAGGCCGACCGACTCGCCCTTTTCGATCCGAAACGACAGATTTTCGATTACCGGCTTCCCCTTTTCATAGGAAAAGCTCACATTCTGAAATTCCAGCATTGCCCTCACCTCACGAAGAGACTTCCCATCCACTGGGAGAGATTGACCAGACGAAACAGCACAAGCACCAGCGCGCTGCCGAGCGTATAGACGGCGTCGCTCAGTCGAAACGGCCGCAGATCGGCGTAATGGAAGTGCTCATGATAGCCGCGCAGCAGCATGCTGCTGTAAAGCTCCTGCGCCCGGTCCATGCTGCGCAGGAGCAGCTGCCCGAGGAAGGAGCCCCAGGCGGACACGTGAATCCCCTTCTGTCCTGGCGCGCGCAGATGATAGGCGTCGGTCATCACAGCCAGCTCCTCCGTCATCACGCCCACATAGCGATAGGTCAGCAGCAAAAGCGTCACGATCAGGCCGGGCAGGTGCAGCTTCCGCAGCGCCGCGCACAGGCTGTCAATCGGCGTCGTGGCCATCAGCAGGAAGGAGGCCATCAGGCACAAAACGCCCTTGAGCATCAGCGTCAGCATCGAGACGACGCCGCCCGAGACGGCCACGCCCCCGATGCTCAACAGCGGTGCGCGGTCAAAGAGCGGGTTAAACAGCCCCACCGCCATCACGAGGGGCAGCACGATGCGCAGCTTATAAAAACAGGTGCGCACCGGGATGCCGCTGACTTGAAACAGCAGCACCGGCCACAGCAGCATCGGCAGCAGCCCGCTGAGATCGTACTTGTCATAGGAGACCACGAGGACGATATATATAATTGTGCTCAGGAGCTTGGCCGCCGGGTGCAGACGGTGGATCGGAGACGGCCGGGAGGCCAGATCGTCCATTTCGCCGAGCTCGTGCAGCGCTTTTTCCATTTTGTTCATAATGAGTATCCTAATCTGTGAAAACGGCGATCAGGGGCAGCCAAGCTGCCCCTGTTCTGGGAACATGATAAAAGTTATGTAAACCTTATGCCTGTTTCTTTTTCCGAAAGAAGCCGCCGGCCAGGCAGATCAGCACTGCGACGCCTGCCACAATGGCCGAGCCGACGATGCCGGACACCGTGGTGCCCGCGGGCGACTCGCTGTCAGCGAAGGCGTAATCCGGCAGGAAGGCGGTTTTCTCCTGGATTTCGCCGGCCTTGTCGGCCACGGCGCTGCTGACGCCGTAGTCCTCCTCATCCAGACCCATGTTTTCGCTGTAGCCCTCCTCAGCATTGCCGAAGAGCGCCCACTCCAGCCCATCGGGGTTGGCGCTGGCCAGCAGGCTCAGCCCGCCGCCGACTACAAGTGCTACCGCAGCGAGGATCGCAATCGTCGCCTTCAGCGAGCGGCGGGGCTCCTCGCCCTCGCGCCGCGCCACATCCTGCAGAAGCTCTGGACGCGACTCGTAGACGAACAGCAGCACCGCGGCGGTGACCAGACCTTCCACGAGGCCGATGGCCAGGTGGATCGGCTGCATCAGCGCGACGAAGGCACCGAAGGGCAACTCGGTGATGCCGGAGAGGCTGGTTTCCAGCACGACGGAGAAGGCGCCGAGCTGCAGCGTCAGCACGCAGCCGAGCAGCGAGGCGGCGATGATGCGCGAGCGCTGCGCGCCCTTGCCTTCACCGAACCGGCCGCTCTTCATGATCGGCCGCCAGATCAGATAATATCCGACAAAGCAGCCGTAAAAGGCCATGTTCCAAACGTTTGCGCCGAGGGCCATCAGGCCGCCGTCGGCGAAGAAGAGGCATTGAATCGCGAGAATCACGATCATCGAGAGAAAACCCGCCTGCGGGCCGAGCAGCGCGGAGAGCAGCATGCCGCCGCACATATGCCCCGATGAGCCGGTGCCGGGGATGGTATAGTTGATCATCTGGCCTGCGAAGACCAGGGCGGCAGTGACCGCCATGGTGGGAAGCTTCTTGGGCTCATCGTCTTTGCGGAGTTTATGGATTGAGAAACCAGCCGCGGTGCCGGAGGCGACATACATGGTCGCAGCGACAGCCGGAGCCAGCAGCGCATCTGCCATATGCATAAAGAACACCTCTGTCTTTAAACTTGATGCATCATGGCTTTAGTATACAATCGCTTTTTTCTGCCCGCAAGCCCCCCGGGGGGATATTCCGGCGAGAATAATAGAAAAGCAGCATGCCATAAGTGAAGCGGCGAAATTGCTTCCGCCGCCTGCAGTCATGCTTCCGGGCTTCTTTATTCCGCCCGCGCGGGACGATTCTTTTCGTAGAGGATCTGCAAGCCGGCGATGAGGATATCCGGCTCCAGATGGAACTTGTGCTTACAGTAGGGCAAGATCAGGGGGCTGACGCCGCCGGTCAGCACGGCGCTGACCGGCTTGCCCAGCTCCTGTTCCAGTCGGTCGATAACCCCGTCGAGCATCGCCGCGCAGCCGATGACGGCGCCGGAGCGCATGCAGTCCACGGTGTTGGTGCCGAGGAGCTTCGCGGGACCGGCCAGGTCGATATAGGGCAGCTGCGCCGCCCGCGCAGACAGCGCGTTGACCGAGACCCAAAGGCCGGGGATAATCATGCCGCCGATGTAGCTGCCGTCCTCCGCGACGACGGAGACGGTGGTGGCGGTGCCCATGTCGACGATGGCGATGGGGGCGGGGTACTTGGCCCGGGCCGCCACGGCGCCCACGATCAGGTCGCTTCCGACGGTGCCGGGATGGTCCATGCGGATGTTGAGCCCGGTCTTGATGCCGGGGCCGACCACCATGATGTCCAGCCCCGTAAGCATCTTCACCGCCTGGGGAATGACAGTCTGCAGATAGGGCACCACCGAGGAGAGAATCCCCCCCTCGATCTCCCCCGGCTTCACACTGTGCATTGTGAGAATGCCCTGAATGTCCAGGGCGTACTGGTCGGAGGTTTTGCTCCGGTCGCTGGCGATGCGCGCGGAGAAAACCTGCTTGCCGTCTTGAATGCCGCCCAGGACGATGTTGGTATTGCCAACGTCAATGGCCAGGATCATGAGAAAACCTCCTGCTATTTTATCATTCCCGCTTGAGCGCGTGCGCCACAGCCTTGGTCACGCTGCCGGCGACGATGCAGCCGCTCAGCCATTCCATCAGACCCTGCACGCCCACCAGCAGCACCACGAACATCAGCGGGTTCGCAGCGCCGAGCTTCTGCGCGGTGGTCTGCACAAATTCGCTCTGGTAGAAGAAGAGCACAATGTAGCCCATGAAGAAAATCGTGTTGAACATGGGGGCCGCGAGACCGCCGGCGAAGTAGCACCAGATGCGCTTTTTGTCCAGCCCCTTGAAGAGCCGGAAGAGCCAGCCCGTGACCGCGCCTACCAGCGTGCGGGTGCCGACGCAGAGCACGATGGTGTGCAGGGGGCTGAGCTGAAAGAAAAAGCCAGTCATGGCCGACGCCCCTGTCATGGCGTCATACAGACTGGTGAAGCCGTAGACCATCCCCAGCACGGCGCCGCCCAGAGGGCCAAGCAGCATGGCTCCGATGGCGATCGGGACCATGGTCAGCGTCATCACCAGCGGGCCGATCGGGATCCGGGACAGGCCCGTGACGCGCATCACAAAAATGATGGCGATGAAGATGGCGTACTCGGCAATGGTGCGTGCAGTGAATTTCTTTTCCATATGAAATTTCCTCCTTGCTTGTGTTCCGGTCTGCCGGATACACTGCGACAGAATACGGCGGTGACGGCAGAGCGCGTGTTCTCCTGTCCGCAGAGGGTACAGGGAACGCTCCCCGACACAGCCAAGTGGCATTATAGCGCAAAGGCTTGGGAGATGCAACCGCTTTTTAAAGCTTCTTCGCCGTTGGCGCCTTCGCCGCTTTGCCCTTGCAAATCTGTCCTTTTGTGATATGATAGGGTAAAACGAACCGCAGGGAGGACAAGTCCATGCTTCAAGGGAAAACCATCGTGCTTGGCGTCACCGGCGGCATCGCCTGCTACAAGGCGGCGGCGCTGGCCTCGGCGCTCGTCAAGCAGCACGCCGATGTACAGGTGATTATGACGGAAAACGCCACCAAATTTGTCACCCCCATCACCTTTGAGCAGCTCACCGGTCAGAAGGCGCTGACCGATACCTTCGACCGCAATTTCCGCCACAGCGTGGAGCATATTGCCGTGGCCGACCAGGCCGATCTCGTGCTCATTGCCCCGGCCACGGCCAACGTGATCGCGAAGCTTGCCAACGGTCTGGCCGACGATATGCTCACCACCACGGTGCTGGCCTGTAACTGCCCCAAGGCCATCGCCCCGGCCATGAATACCAAAATGTACGAAAACCCGGTGACCCAGGACAATCTGGCCAAGCTCCGGCATTACGGCTGGGAGGTCGTGGAGCCGGCCAGCGGGCGGCTCGCCTGCGGCGCGGAGGGCAAGGGAAAGCTCCCGGAGCCCGAACAGCTGCTGGAGCTGTGCCTGCATACGCTCGCGCACGAGAAGGATCTGGCCGGCCGCCGCGTTCTGGTCACCGCCGGCCCCACGCGGGAGGCGCTGGACCCGGTGCGCTATCTGACCAACCGCTCCTCCGGCCGCATGGGCTATGCCATTGCCAAAGCCGCCGCCCGCCGCGGCGCATCGGTGACTCTGGTCTCCGGCCCGACGGCGCTGCCGCGCCCCGGCTATATGGAGATCGTGGACGTGGAGTCCGCGCAGGAGATGTTTGAAGCCGTAACGTGCCGCGCGCCGGAGATGGACATCATCATCAAGGCCGCCGCCGTGGCGGATTACCGTCCGGCTGAGGTTGCGGACAACAAGATCAAAAAGCGGGATGGGGAGCTTGCCATTCCGCTCGAGCGCACCCGGGACATTCTGGGCACGCTGGGTCAGAACAAGCGGGAGGGGCAGTTCCTGTGTGGTTTTTCCATGGAGACCGAGAATCTCCTGGAAAACTCCCGCGCCAAACTGCAGCGCAAGAATCTGGACATGGTGGCCGCCAACAATGTGAAGGTGGCCGGCGCGGGCTTCGGTGTGGACACCAATGTGCTCACACTCATCACGGCCGAGGGGGAGACGGTGCTCCCTCTCATGAGCAAGGACGCCGCGGCCGACGCCCTGCTGGACGCCATCGCCGCCCGCCTCAAATGAGCAGCGGTATCTGAAAAGCAAAGCCATTAATAGGGAAGCCGGGTGACAGACATAATCTGTCACCCGGCTGACGTTTTCTGCGGTCTCATGCAGCGTTCCGTCTGTTCAGCTCGTTCTCCACCTTGTTCAGCGTATCAAAAAAGCGCTGTGTCGCGATCGCCGGGCCGCAGAGCAGAATGCCGAACACATTCCAGTCGAACATGTGCCGGAAGGAGGTCAGCTTTCCCTCTATGCCGAGTTCGATCGCCCTGGCCTTCAGCTCCTCAGCGATTCTCGCCATCCAGACCAGCGTGTAAAGGAACAGCGTCGGAATGCCCAGCAGATAGGCAATATAGTACCGCTGCGTCCGCCTGCCCAAAATCTCGTCCAGCTCGTCCTGCAGTCCGCACTGCATGTAGACGAGGAAAAAGAGCCCCGCCGTAAAAAAGTCAATCAAGCCCAGCAGAAAGCCCGGTCGATTTGTGTGTTGAAATCTCATGTCGTTTTTTCCATTACTCTTGTGCGATTTTATCGATCAGCTTTTCCAGCCGCTCCGAAGAGCTCTGGGCGCCACTGTCATGATGACCCTCCCGGGCTATCCTCTCACTTCTCAAAAATGACGCCTCCGGCCTGGGTCGGGTGATCGATGTAGACAATGCTGCTGCATCCGCTTTTGTAACGCAGGATCTTCCAGACGATCAGGATATCCCCCGCCGCCGAGTCCGCCATAACGATCCCCATCAGCAGCACGGGCATCGAAGCTGCAAGGATTCCGAGGATCATCGGGATGATTCCGAGGAGGACCAGCGGCATCAGCGCGCCGAAGATATACTGTCCCCTGCTCAGCGGAACGCCGCAGGTGCAGTAGGGCGTCAGATACTGCTTCATGAAGCCAAACTCATTATTCTTCCAATGTTGCTCTGCGAATATAGCCCAGCTCAGTCCGTGGATCAGTTCATGGATAACGATCAATGCAAACAGAATGGCAAGGAATAAAATCGGTGTTGTCGGCCCGAAGCTTCCGCCAAACTGATGATTCTTCAGCAGAAACAGACCGATCCCCACGATCAGCAGCGGGATTAAAAGCACCATGGCAAAGATATTGGCCTTCACAATGCTGACGGTCAGTTCCATGCGCCGGTAGCCCTGCCCGATCATGGTTTCGGACAGCAGCTCGAAAGCCCGGAGCCTCCGCTCCTCAGCCGGAGAGAGCTTCCGGTTTGCTTCCTTCACATCCTGATTGCCTTGTACTGTCTTCTTTTTCATCTCTGTTTTCTCCATGTGGTCTTCATTTTATTCCTGCGCAAAGAAGGCCCTGAGCTCCTGCTCATTATGAAGAACGATCTGTGGCGCACCATGCAGCATCACGTTGTCGAAGCCGTTAATAAAGCTTCTCGCGTCGGTCTTGTAGCCGATGCACTGTTTCCCCCTGGCATAGCAATAGCCGAGTTCGAAGCAGGCGCCTTCGTCCGGCACCCGCCCGTCAAAGAGGAACAGAAGCGTATCGCACCAGTCCATGTGCGCACAGTCCAGTTGGAACAGGTACTTTCTCTTGGGCATTCCCTCAATAATTTCCGGCAAATCCGCAACGCAGCCGCCTTCCCGCTGGGGAAGGAAGGTCTCATGCCCGCAATCACGAAGGATCGCGTCCAGGCGCTCGTTGAAGGCCCGTTCTCCTTCGGAGAAGAGGGGCGCCGCGATATAGATCTTTCTCTTTTTCATCAATGACTCCTTAACGATCCAAAAGCCTTCCATAATCGCTCCATTCGCCGAACATCTTCCCTTTCTTTGTCGCTTCGATCAAATGCGAAAGGCCTTTGTCATAGACTTTTGGGTTTCGATTTTTATAAAATGCAATATTATATGCCCGGATTCTCTGATAAAGCGGCGGAAAGCCCTTGAATTTGGACCACACGCGGGCATTTTTCAAGGCAGCTTCGATCTCAGGGTCGATCTGAAAGCTCCTGACGCCCATCTTGGGAAGCACAGCTCTTCCGAAGTCGGTCATCAGTCCAAGCCTTTCCAGTCTGCGAACGCGCTCCTTGTTCAGTTCCGTCCAGGGGCTGCCCTTTTTCCTCGGTGTGAAGCGCTGCATCCGCACGCCGTTGATCAGTTTCTGCATGCTGTCGATCCAGCCGAAGCAGAGCGCCTCTTCCACCGCATCCAGATAAAACAGCACATCAACGCACTCGATGGGGCGCCCGCGCCTGACCTCGATCCAGCACTCCGTTTCCGTCGCGCCGTACTGTGAAAGCCATTTCCGAAATTCGCTGCGATCCTGCATGTACAAAACGTTATGTTCCATCGCGCCTCCAAACTTGTCAAACATACGCACAGGGCTCATTTCATACATTCAGATCCCTATGCTTTATAGAACGACAGTTTTTGAATATAGCAGAAAAAGCCTTGCAACATAGCCGGGGGAAAAATCACAACTTGGTTGCGCAGATAATTGAGCGCAATTATAAATGCCTGAAAAAAAGTTATGAAAAAGTCCTAAAACCTCACGATTTTAGGACTTTTCCTGGCAGGGGAAGAAGGCTTCGAATTGCCAAAAGTTACTATTCAACGGCTAAAAATATTTTTATGAACTAAAAAATCCAAAAACCAGAACTTTTTGAGTCACTTTGACCGCAATTTACCTCTATGATTATTATGTTTGCGGTAAGATTTGCGGTCAGGCTTCATGGGAGTTTCA
>OCTX014528603.1_pt1 | contig 11746 bp, 20 predicted proteins | sample 1539691 | NCBI WGS metagenome assembly OCTX01 (sample SAMN02144231, study PRJEB22623) | gut metagenome | biome: sheep rumen | host: Ovis aries | place: New Zealand | reverse complement strand
TTTTTGCCTATCCGGCAAACGAGATGTCACAGACGAAATATCCCTTGACCATGTAAACGGCTACGGTTCGTCTACGACCACTTTGGTGGAGATGAGAAGAGCTTAGACGAACTTCGCCGCATTCCTCCGCTCCCTCCTTTCTGCTGAAATCTTCAAGGGCTATCGTGACTTCCCTGTGCTCTTTCTGATAGTTAAAGATCAGCTTCAGGCGCCCGTCATCGAAGACGTAGGCCCGGATCAGGAAGGTATCGATCAGCATCTCCTGATATGCCCGATCCTCCACGTCTCCATCCCGGAGCATCTCCAGGTACGAGAGGATCATGTCTCTGCTGATCGTGATCTCGTTGTCTGCCTCAAGGATCCGCAGCCGGCGCTCCAGATCCTTGACTTCTTCCTGTCTGGCCTTCAGCCGATCTTTGATCAGGGAGACCATGTCCTCATCCTCGAGGGCATCCAGCAGCTTGTCGCGCTTCCGGGTGGCCTCCTTCAGCTTCGCCCGGACATCCTCCAGCTCTGCGGTATCCCTCTCGCTCTCCAGGTGGGCTATGGCCTGATCGGCCATCCATTCAAGCAGCCCATCATCATCCAGCAGGTTCCGCATCTCCTGGGTGATCTGCCGCTCGATCTCATCCCTCCGGACGTTGTGCTTGTGGCAGGCCTTCTCATACCGCTTCTTCGTGCAGATGTAGTAGTGATACGGCTCATCAGCCTGAGACTTCCCGGAGATGCCGGACATCGGGGAATCACATTCCCCGCAGTAGAGCTTCCCGGTCAGGAGGTACGTGTCTGCTTTGCATTTTCTCCGCTTCGTCCCGCCTCTGGCATTCGGTTTGGCCTGCACGTGCGCCTGGACGGAATCAAACAGTTCCTTGTCCACGATCGATGGGAACCCTCCTTCGATTCTGGTCTCCTTGTAGGTGTAGACGCCGATGTATCGTTCGTTGGCCAGCAGCTTGTTGAAGGATGACTTATTCCACAGGCCGCCGCGTTTGGTGGTGATGCCGCGCCGATTGAGATCCTCAATGATCCGGATCAGCATCTCTCCCTCGGAGACTCTGCGGAAAATCTCCCGGACAGTTTCAGCCTCCTCCGGCACGATCTCCGCATGGCCGTCAGCTCCGCGCCGGTACCCCAGCGGAACGGATCCGTTGACGATGGCCTTCTCCGCATTGTCCTTCAGGCCACGGTGGATCTTCTGGCTGAGCTCATCGGAATAATACTGGGCGAAGCCCTCCAGGATCGATTCCATCAGGATGCCGGTCGGATCGTCCGTGATGTGCTCCATGGCCGACAGCACCCGGACGCCGTTCTCCTTCAGCTTCTGTTTGTAGATGGCTGAATCGTACTTATTCCGGGAGAACCTGTCGAGAGAGTACACGATCACGAACTGGAAGTCCTGCCGGGCTGAATCCCGGATCATCCGCAGGAAGTCAGGCCGCTTGTCGGTCTTCCCGGTCAGGGCCCGGTCCGCGTAGATCCGGACGACTTCCATCCGCTGCTCCCTGGCGTACTGCTCACAGGCCTTCACCTGCTGATCGATGCTGGCATCCCGCTGGTTATCAGATGAATACCTGGCATAGATGACGGCTGATTCCATTTTCAAATCCCCAAAATCTTTCTCTTCTTCGCATCAAATTCTTCTTGGGTAAGTATTCCTTCATCCAGCAGAGACTTCAGCCGTCTTATCTGATCGACTGTTGTGTCAACCGGAGCTGCCGGAGCAGCTGCGACAACCTGCTGGATGACGGGCTTCGGCTTCTGGCACTCCAGGATATAGTCCCGCATTTTCTCAGCTGTCCAGTAATCATCTTTCTTGAAGAAGAAAGACCGCTCAGCCCCCAAAGCAGCCATCAGGCCGAAACCGAGATGCACACCGGCCGTGTTCTGCTGGTCCACGTTGAAGGTAAACTTTCCGAAAGCCAGGCCAGGTTCTTTGACGGTTACCGTCTTGATGGAGGTACACGGGATCTTCTCTTCTGTCTTTTTCGTGTAGATGCAGATGCATTCATCACGGGCTACAAGGGTGAATCCATTTGAGCATTCCATTCTGAGTTGGTTCATGGCAATCTCCTTTCTTGTGGTCGAATAATTCAGTAAACACCATCTGTTGTGCTGTTGCAAGACAGTCTTACGGGATGCGGAATAATCTTCCAAAACGCTGAATTTTCTTCCGTTATCGGTTATAATTTTCCTTACCTCGCCGGCGTGGAATAAGCACAGAAGGGTGATTCCACATGACAGTCAGAGAAGCCCAGGAGATCTATGAAAAAATCAAAGCGCTGGACGCCGAAACAAGGCGGTGGTTTATCACCGCCCTGTCCCGGACTCTAGAAACTTCAGAAAAGCCATCAGCTGATCCTTTCGTTTCTGATCCAGAGCATCGTACCGTTCAATGAGTCCCGCGTGCTCGTCATCCAGCTGGGTGACGGGCTCTTTTGATTCGGGAGGGTTTTTGTCATCTGACCACCCCATCAGGTAGGCAGGATTCACACTGAGTGCAACCGACATGGCCTGGATGACGTTGATCGGGATGTTGCCGATTTCGTCCTTCTCGTACCGGTAGATCGTTGCCCGGTCTTTCCCGATGATCTTTGCCAGATCATCAGCGCTCATTCCGAGCTCTTCCCTGCACTCCTTGATCCTGTCCGCGACCTTTGACAACTTGTTTTCACCTCCTTCCGATGCTTTATTCTATCATGCTTTTCGCAAATATGCAACTGCATTTTAGCACTATTCAATAAAAAAATTGCGCATGATGCAAAAAAAGTTGTTGACAAGGCGAAAATTCGGGAGTATGCTTTAGCCAGTCGCACGGGATGCGATTCCCGGAAAAGGAGGTGAATAGGGACCATGTTCGTCAACGTGGACAAGATTCATGGGAGAATCAGGGAGCTGAAAACGAACGTTGTGGAAGTGGCCGGAAAGATGGGCATAGACAAATCTACGCTCTACCGGAAGCTGGCGAACAACGGCGCAGGCCTGACGGTGAAGGATGCCCAGCAGCTGGTGGATATCCTTCAGCTGACGGACGAAGACGCTCTCCAGATTTTTTTTGCCCGTGAAGTCGCATGACATGCGACAGCAAAGGAGACAACCATGAAGATCGACATCAGTCAGATCCCGGAGGAGACCGGAAAGCGGTTCGGCCAGTGCATCATTGACGGCCTGCGGGATTATCTGAAGCAGCCAGGCGCCCGGGAAGCGCTGGAAGAAAGGACGAAGGCCAGAAAGGCCAGGAAGGAGATGGAGTATGGACACAAGATCCTACTTGCAGTGCCGGATTGCGATGCATGAGGCAGAGCAGGAACGCCGCCGGAAGATCCTGGAGCGGATCGGATACGCGGTGGCCATGATCGGCATGGCAGCCCTCTGGATTGCGGGGTGGATGATCCGATGACGAAGGTTCACTACCGCCGGGAGAGAGGATACCGCCGGTACCCGGGCATTCATGGCAGGCCGGTGTACTACGTGCAGATGACTCCGGAAGAAGTTACCGGGCGCCGGATACTGTGGGCTGTGATCGGTGCGATGGTTGGACTGCTGGGAGGTGTGGCGCTGTGGATAGCAACACTTTGACGCAGGAGCTTCGGCCGCGCTGGTATGTCATGATCGGCAACTGCTACATCGCCGGCCTGGGGAAAACCTTCGGAGGATATCAGGCCGATCTTCCGTTCACGCCGGGGCTGGTGATCACGAAGCTCGAAAGACGGGCCATGATGTTCACCGGCAGAAGAGAAGCCGCGCAGCTGGCCAACAGCATCGGGGGTCGAGTGATCAGGGTTGACCTGACACGAGAATAGGGCCGCACCTGCTGCAACAGGATACGGCCCCAGAGACAAACAACCAAGGCCATTCTACCGAAAGGAGGTTGAAAATGCAAGATCTGCCAGACGCGCCCTGGATCCGGGAAGCGGAGATGTACGGAATGCCGCCATACGATGACGGCCCCGATCCTGTCTGTCCGATCTGCGGGAAGGAGTGCGAAACCATCTACAAGGACAAAGACGGAGACGTGTTCGGATGCGATCAGTGCGTCCGGACACAAGATGCCTGGGAATGGCAAGACGAACAGAAGGAGGATTAACGTGGAAAACAACCTGATTGTCATCAAGCAGCTGCCGGTGATCGAGGATCAGCTGCAGGCTGTGAAAAAGAGCATCGAAGAACGTGTCGAGCTGGCGCTTTCCCTGGTCTGCACCGAGGAAACGTACAAGGACATTAAGAAGGTCCGCAGCGAGCTGAACAAGGAATACCAGGAGCTTGAAAAGCGCCGGAAGGAAGTCAAGGCCCAGATCCTCAAGCCGTATGAGAGCTTCGAGGGAATCTACAAGGAATGTGCCGGCGATCTGTACGCCCGGGCTGACAACCAGCTCCGGCAGAAGATCAGCGAAGTCGAGGACGGCCTCCGGAAGCAGAAGGAAGAAGACCTGGCCAAATACTTCGCAGAGTACCGGGAAAGCCTGCACATCGCTGAAGACTTCGTTTCCCTGGATAAGGCCGGGATCAAGGTCGGGCTTTCCGACAGCAAGACGGCCCTCCGGAAGAAGGCTGCTGAATTCCTGGACCACATCGCTTCCGATCTGCAAGTGATTGAAACGCTGGAATCCGGCGCGGAGGTCATGGCCGAATACCGGAAAACCTACAACCTGTCCGGATCCATGCTGATTGTGGACGAACGGCACAAGGCCATTGAAGCGGAAAAGGCCAGACGCGAAGCCGCGCTGGCGGCCATGGAAGCCCGGAAGGCCGAAGAGGCTGCAGCTGCCGCGGCGATCCAGGAGGCCATCCAGCAGGAAGCCCCTCCGGAAGCAGTCAGCGCACCGGTGCAGATGCCGGATCCGGAAACGGCAGTCTCCCAGGAGCCGATCTATTCCACCACCTTCAAGGTGACGGCGAATCTGGAAAAGCTCCGGGCCCTTAAGAATTTCCTGACGGACGGAGGTTACGACTATGAGCAGCTCTAATGTTCCGGCCACCCAGAAGCAGAAGTTTTCCGTGGCCATCTCCACGGAAGGATACCGGAACCTGATCAACAACACCCTCGGCGATCCGGAACGCGCACGGCGCTTTGTGGCCGCGATCACGTCAGCGGTGGCCGTGAACCCTCAGCTGCAGGACTGCACTCCCGGGACGATCCTGGCCGGTGCCCTGCTGGGCGAAAGCCTGAACCTCAGCCCTTCCCCGCAGCTGGGCCAGTATTACCTTGTGCCCTTCGAGCAGAAGCTGAAGAATCCGGACGGAAGCACCGCGTGGATTCTGGACGAAGCCGGAAACCATGTGAAGGACAAGAACGGAAAGTGGATGGCCTATTCCGAAAAACGCGCACAGTTTGTGCTCGGCTTCAAGGGATACATCCAGCTGGCGATCCGGAGCGGCCAGTACCAGGACATTGATGTCATGGAGATCCATGACGGCGAGTACCTGGGAAAGGATCCCTCCACCGGAAAGCCCCGGTTCCAGTTCATCGAAGACGATGAGGAACGGGACAGCCGGCCGGTGATCGGCTACATGGCCTACTTCGAGTATCTGAACGGATTCCGGAAAACGCTGTACTGGTCCAAGGCGAAGATGATGAGTCACGCCGATCAGTATTCCCCGGCATTCTCCGCAGCGGCTATGAAGCAGCTGGAGGCCGGGCAGATCCCGCAGGAGGATATGTGGAAGTTCTCCAGCTTCTGGTACAAGAACTTCGACGAGATGGCCAAGAAGACGCTTCTCCGTCAGCTGATCTCCCGGTGGGGCATCATGTCAATCGAGATGCAGCAGGGCTTTGTCCAGGATTCCAAGTTCATCCAGATGGGAGATAACGGCGGCTTCATCGGTACTCCGGAAGAAGCGCCGGCGCAGTCGGTACCGACACAGCCTGAGGCCACTCAGGTGGTCGAGAACGTGAACCTGGCTGACCTGTAATGATCAGTCATGAAGTGATTTCAACCGGATCCAAAGGGAACGCGGTGATCATCGGAGGATCGGTGCTGATCGACTGCGGAGTGCCGTACCGAATGATCGAGCCGCACATCCGGGAACTGAAGCTGGTTCTGCTGACGCACATTCATACCGATCACTTCACGCCGTCAACGATCCGGCGCATGGCCATGGAGAGGCCTCTGCTCCGCTTCGGAGCCTGTTCCTGGATGATCAAGCCCCTGGTGGACGCCGGAGTGCCGGAAAGACAGATTGACGTATTGAAAACCGGAACGATGTACGGATACGGAATCTGCAATGTGATTCCATTTCCCCTGGTCCACGATGTGCTGAACTGCGGATACAAGCTCCACTTCCCCGGAGGAAAGGTCATCTATGCCACGGACACAAACAGCCTGGCCGGGATCACAGCCCATCACTACGATCTGTATCTTCTGGAATGCAATTACGAGGATGAAGAGATCCGGAGAAAGATTGAGGAGAAGAAAGCTGCCGGAGAGTATGCATACGAGATGCGGGTACTCAGGACGCACCTTTCCAAAGCGAAATGTGATGACTTCATTTTCCGGAACATCGGGCCGACCGGCAGGTATGTTTACCTGCACGGTCATGTGGACAAGGAAGAGGTGAACGCTGATGATCGGCCGGCTGAAGGAGATGTATCGGAGCCGTGACGGATCCGGATGGATCGTTACCTTCTTCACCAAGGACAAGATTGACGGTGACCGCTTCGATGAGCTGGCCAAGTATGACTGCGACATCGAGATCAAGAAGCACCGGAAGATCCGGAGCAAGAACGCGAACAGCTACTTCCACGTACTGGTGAACAAGATCGCGGCCGAAACTCCGGAGACTGAGGAGGAAGTAAAGGCCAGGCTGATCACCAGTTATGGACCGCTGGCCAGAACATCTGACGGAAAGTATCTGATGTTCATCCTCCCGCGGGATGTGGATGCCACAGACTACTACAAGTACGCAGTGCTCTACGATCAGCGCGAGGTGAACGGCGTGACCTGCAACATGTGGAAGGTCTACAAGGACAGCCACAAGATGGACACTAAGGAGATGGCCAGAGTGATAGACGGCGCGATCCAGGAGGCCAAGGCGCTCGGGATCGAGACGGAAACACCGGAAGAGCTGGCCAGGATGAAAGCAAAGTGGGCTGAGTACGAAACAGCTCACCCGCAGAAGGGAGACGGCAATGGCTGAATCCATTCTGCAGTCCGAGAAAGAATGCTGGTTCTGCTCCGCAAAGATCGGACTGGAAGAACACCACATCTTCGCCGGCGTGGCCAACCGGAAGATCAGCGAGAAATACGGCCTCAAGGTCTGGCTCTGTCACCGGCACCACACCGGAGACGGCGGTGCTCAGTACGATCCGGAGAAGAACCTTCAGCTGAAGCAGGAAGCCCAGAAGGCGTTTGAACAGATCCACGGTCATGAGCTGTGGATGAAGACGATCAGAAAAAACTATTTGGAGGAAACGAAAGATGAGTGAAAAGAGAGGATACCCCAACCCCAACTACACCGAGGAAGATGTGATGACCGAAGAGGAAGCCATCCTGGAAGAGGTCGGACTGGTCACGCTGCCGGTGGACCACTACGAAATGCTGGTCAGCAAGGCCGCCGCGCTTGATATCCTGACCGCAGATCTGAAGAGGCGCGGATCTGTACACGATGAAATCGTCCTGGCAGTCACCGGCGCCATTCCGGATCACTTGATCCAGGAAGCGCTGAAGGATAAGGATCAGGCCTGGGGATTCTACTGGAAAGAAAAGAAGACGGTCGAGGAACAGCAGGCGAAGATCGAGACTCTGCAGCGGAAGCTCTCCCAGGCGGAGGAACAGCTGAACGAGCTGCACCGCGATGATCCGGACTGGCCGCCGAAGGATGAGGAGGTTAACGGCAATGAATAAGCTGACGATTATCGGAAACCTGACCAGGGATCCGCAGCTTCGCACCACGCAGACTGGCGTCAATGTCTGTGACTTCACAGTGGCGGTCAACCGCCGCCAGAGCGCACAGCAGCGGCAGAACGGTCAGCAGCCGGAAGCGGACTTCTTCCGGGTGACTGCCTGGCGGGAGCTCGGCGAGAACTGCTCCAAGTATCTGGCCAAAGGCCGGAAGGTTGCTGTGATCGGGCCTGTGAGCGTGAGCACCTACTCAGGGAACGATGGCGTTACCCGGGCGAACCTGGAAGTCACCGCGGACGAAGTTGAGTTTCTGACGCCCAGAGACCAGCAGGGAGGCGCTCCGGCTCCGGCCCAGGGATACGCGGCCCCGGCAGCTGCTCCGGCTCCTGCAGGCCAATACGCACCGCAGGGATACGCTCCCGCTCCTCAGCAGTATGCGCCGGCACAGCAGCAGTACGCTCCGGCTCCGCAGTATCCGCAGCAGACGCAGATGCAGTACGCTGCGCCTCCTGCGCAGGCTCCGGCAGCTCCCGCTGGATTCACGGCGGTCGAGACAGATGATCTGCCATTCTGAAGACTTTACGGGGGCCGGTATTCGCCGCCGGTCCCCGATTGAAAGGATGTGATGGACGTGTCATCTGGAAAGCGATACTTCTGGCTGAAGCTGAAGGAAGACTTCTTCGGATCGAAGCGGATCAAGAAGCTCCGGAACATGGCCGGCGGTGACACGTATCTGATTATTTACCTGAAGCTGCAACTGAAGGCAATGAAAACAGATGGGATCATCCAGTTCGACCACCTGGAAGACAACATCATGGATGAGCTTGCCCTGGATCTGGACGAGAAGCCGGACGATGTGGCAGCCACTCTGATCTACCTCACTCACTGCGGATTAGCCGAAACATCCGATCAGGAAACCTTCTACTTCCCTTACGCGGTAGAGAACGTAGGCAGTGAAAACTCAAGCGCCGCAAGGGTTCGTGAGTATCGGAAGAAACAGAAGGCGTTACATTGTAACACGAATGAAACGCCAGTGAAACGTTTGTGTAACGGAGAGATAGAGAAAGAGATAGAGATAGAGAAAGAACAAGAAGAAGTCGGCGGCGATGACACCTTCGGAATGGATCCGGATGAAGCCCAGCGGATAGCGCGGGATCACAGCGAAATCCTGGACGCGGCTGAAGCCGCCGGCTTCCCGAAGAATCCGGCAACCTGGGATAAGATCATCGCCCTGTATGCCGAGTTCGGGAAAGAAACCGTGCTGGCCGGGATCAGCGCCTGTGTAGAGCAGACCGTGATCAAACCGGCCTACCTGCGGAAGTGCTGCCAGAACATCTCCTCCGGAGAAAAGAAGGAAGACGCGGACCCGCTGCTTCCAAGAGACCATGTGTTTATGGGGTGGTGAGATGGAAGCATACAAAAACATGGACGCTGAGTACAGCGTATTGGGAGCGGCCCTGCAGAGCGAAAAGGCGCTGAAGCTGGTGGTCGAAATGGAGCCGGACGAATTCACAGAGGAAAGCAACCGGATCGTCCTGGCAGCCATGAAGGAACTGGTGAAAACCGGAACGCCGGTTGACCTGGTCACCATGTACACGGAGCTGCAGAAAGGAAACCGGAACGACATTATCGGGCCGACCTACCTGATGAAGCTGATCGAGTTCACGCCGACCACGGCCAACGTGAGCAGCTACATCAAGATCGTCCGGGAATGCACCGGCCGGCGAAGGCTGAGGGCCATCGGTGAATCCCTGATCAATGCGTCAGCTGACATCGAAAAGACCGTGGATGAGATTCGGGAAAGCGCGGCGCTGACGATCCGGGACGTGAAGCACAACGGCGGGATCAAGCTGGTCTCCCAGGAGGAAGCGATCCTGCTGACCTACGAGATGCTGGATGAAGCGCAGAAGCGCGAAGGCCAACCGGAGAACCGGATCATGACCGGAATGGGGCCTTTGGACAAGATGACCGGCGGCCTGTACGGATCAAAGCTCATGATCATCGGCGCCAGGCCTTCAGTCGGTAAATCCATCTTTGCCATGACGATCTGCATGAACGCCGCGAAGCAGGGAAAACGTGTTCTCTACATCTCCCTGGAAATGAAGGTCAACGAGCTGATGGAACGCGAGTTCGCTTCTGTAAGCCTGGTGAACCTGAGCGAGATCACAAGCGGAGAGATCAGCGATGAGGGCTGGGTGAAGCTTGCCGAATCCATTGGCATTCTGGGAAGCAAACAGATCTTCTACAGCACGGACGGCTACACCGTGGAGGACATCCGGAAAGCGGCCTTTCAGCTGTACGAGAACGGCGGGATTGACCTGATCTGCGTGGACTACCTGCAGCTGCTGGAAGGCAGTAAGAAGCGGAGCAACCGGCAGGAGGAGGTTTCCGACATCAGCCGGGGACTGAAGCGCCTGGCACAGGAGCTGAACATTCCGATTATCGCCCTGAGCCAGCTGAACCGCGGGAACGCGAAAGAGAAGCGGCCGCCGACCATGAACGATGCCCGGGAAAGCGGAGCGATTGAGCAGGACGCAAACATCTTCCTGCTGCTGCACGATCCGGAAGTGGACGAGCTGAAGAACGAGGATCTGCGCCGGCTGCATAAGAACCTGGGTGACCGCGGCATGAAGCTGATCTACGTGAACGTGGACAAGAACCGGCAGGGCCGGAAGGGCATCTTCTACATTGCCTTTGATGGTGACCACATGAGATTCCTGCCATTGAGCAAAGAGGAGCCAAACGAATGAGAACGGATGCTGAACTGCTGGAATTCGCGCTGGCCTGCGAAAAGATCGAAAAGCAGGGCGGTGACGTCCTGGGGTACATCGAGCAGGAATACCCAAGCTATACACCCCGGGCCACCTGGTACCGCCTGCAGAAGACCTGGCTGAATCGCACGGCGGCTCAGCTGACGGAAGGAAAACCGAAAGAGAAAGGAGTGAAGTACATGGGAAAGATGATGGATCTGGCCAAGGGCTGTATCGAAGCCTTCGGCCGCGGTGAAAGCGTGTATGACTTTCTGGCCAGCCAGGGAAGCAAAAATCCAAGCGCTTACTGGTATCAGATCAAGGCCACCGTGAAGCTGAAGGATCCGGATCTGTATGAGCAGCTGTCGGTGATCCGGACAGACAACCGAAAGAATGCCCCGGAACCGAAGACGGTCACCTTCGGCGGGAAAGAGTACGAGAAGATGGAGGGTCCTTCCCCGACCTGCTGCCAGCCGGCGCCGCCCAGCGGCGTGACCGTGCCGGATGAGCTGCCGGAGGAGCCGGAACCTTTGATGATTGCAGCGCTGCTGTCAAGTGTAGATCCGGCTTATAAGTACGAGCTTATCAAGACGCAGACCAGAAGTGATATTCACATGGCCTTGTGCTGGCGGGATAAGCTCTGCAATCAGGAACACAGTCTGATCTTCACACCGGCAGACTGGAAGAAGCTTTCAAAAGAGATCCTGACTGCCATTGAGCAGTTTGGCATTTAATCAAACGAAAAGGAGACGAACAACCATGGAAAAGAACAACGGAGCCACCAAGATCACGATCGGAGACCTGGAACTGTGGACTGCTCCCTTCGGGGAGAACAAGGCCACCATCACGGCAGTTGAAGCCGGCACGAAGAAGGCGCTGCAACTCCTTCACCAGAAGATGCCGGATGCTTTTGAACTGCTGGTGGATGAAGCGGACTTCTGCGAGGAAGACATGGAAGGCGCGTTCTCCGTCATTGTGGATCCGGAGAAGGTCGGCATCACGGTCTACCCCGGAGAAGGAAAGCTGGGATTCACCGTGAGCCCGGACTGTGACGGGGACTGTGAGCACTGCGAGTATAAGGACTGCGATAAGACGGAGGTGGAAAAGGATGAATGAAATCAAGATGATCCCGATCGGTGACCTTGAGCATCATCCGGA
>OCTX011910631.1_pt1 | contig 11746 bp, 10 predicted proteins | sample 1539691 | NCBI WGS metagenome assembly OCTX01 (sample SAMN02144231, study PRJEB22623) | gut metagenome | biome: sheep rumen | host: Ovis aries | place: New Zealand | reverse complement strand
TAGGAAGAGTTATGAACATAAGTCCGGGACCTGCATTGAGCTTATCCTTGCCTGAAAATACAAATACTGCCGGTACGATGATAAGTCCCGCAAGAAAAGCAACTGCCGTATCGAACACCTCTATCTGACGCACTGAGCCTTCGATAGAGTCCTCTTTTCTCATATATGAGCCGTAAGTTACCATGATTCCCATAGCTATCGACATTGAATAAAAAAGCTGTCCGACCGCTGCTGCAATAGTTTTCAGAAGCATTGAAGGTGTTATGCTGTCTTTATCAGGGACTACATAGTATTTAAGTCCCTCACCTGAACCGTCGAGAGTGAGTGTATATATTCCGATTCCGACTATAAGTACAAGCAGAACAGGCATAAGTATCTTGCTGACTTTCTCAATGCCCTTTTCAACTCCGAGCAGTACTGCTATTGAACCTACAAGAACGTATATCACAAAGAATATTGCAGGCTGTCCGGCATGACTTATAAAGTCACTGAAAAATGATATATCCGAACCGTCAGAAGCTGTACCATAGCTTTTTGTAGCTATTTCAGAACCGCCTCCGGTAATAAAAATGGTCATATATTTCAGTACCCAGCCGCCGATTACGCAGTAATAAGGCAGTATCAACGCCGGAATAGCAGCTGCGAGCCAGCCAAGAGGTGCAAAACGCTTGTCAACTGTTTTATATGCACCGATAACGCTCTTTCCGGTACGTCTTCCTATTGCTATCTCTGTGAGCATAAGCGTGAAACCGAATGTTATCGCAAATATCAGGTACACCAGAAGGAACAGACCTCCGCCGTACTTTGCTGCAAGATACGGGAATCTCCATATATTTCCCAATCCGACCGCCGAGCCGGCTGCTGCAAGGATAAATCCTATCTTCGACCCGAAACTTCCACGGGATGCGTCTTTTTCATTACTGTTTTCCATTGTTACTTTTCCTTTCGTCTATTATCGCTCCCACAACTATTTCAGCCTTTGCTTTTTCGGCAAAGTTTATTTTTGGGAGCCAAAAAATGTCATTAAGGATAATTATACCACATTACGGCTATATATTCAATACTGTTCAGCATTATAACTTTCATATAGCTATATTCAAGTCAAAAAAATACGGGAAACTGAGATTTTCTCAGTTCCCATTGATATTACTTAGGCAGCTCCATATCTATACAGAATCTGCCGTCACTGCTATGTGCGGATATTTTTCCGCCGATAAGCTCGGTAAACTGCTTTGCAATGGCGAGTCCAAGACCGGTATTTCCCTTTGTACGTGAAATATCAGTTGTATAGAATTCATCAAATATCCTTGAAACATCAAGTTCAGGGTCATCGATACCGTTCTCGAACGATATTTTTATAACATCGCCGTCAGTTACCGTAACGATGAGGTCTCCGACGCCATGTTTCAGAGCATTTCCAACAAGATTATCAAAAACTCTCATGAGAACATTGCGGTTCGAGACTAACTTTATACGTCCGGCAGGATTCCTCAGCTCGACCATTCTGTTCTGCATGGAATAGTCATCAAAATAGTGGACTATAGCTTCTTCAAGAATGGTATTGAGATTCAGCTCTGCTCTTTCGGGGACTTTTCCTGATGAGATTATCATTGAGAATTCAAAGAACGAGTTTATAAGCTCCTCTAAACGTTTCAAACGCTTATCGACTATCTCAATAGCAGAGCCACACTCAGCGTCGGACATCGTTCCTTCTTTTATAATGCTGATATAGCCCATTGCGGAAGTGAGGGGGGTCCGGAGGTCGTGCGAAATATTCGTCATCATCTGTTCAAGGTCGTGACTCTTCCGGACATACTCCATATCATAACGGCGTATATCCTTCAAAAGTCCGTTTATCTCATTGATAAGCTTCGGAGGTATAGTGCCGGTCGTGATATGTACAAGTTCATTTGTGTCCTTGCTTCTTATACTGCGTATCTTCTTTATGATCCCACGGCACTCGACATGCATCAGCACTATATGTATCAGAAGAATTGCTATTACCACAATGCATATTACTAATAAAACTGTCTGCATACTGCCTCCGGATTCACTTTTTCATTCTATAGCCAATACCCCATACAGTCTCGATATACTCGTTATCGGGGTCGCACTCTTTAAGTTTCTTCCTGAGCTTGCTTATATGAACGTTCAAAGTATTATCATCCGCTGAGTTTTCATAATCCCAGACAGTGTCGTAAATAAGGCTCTTTGTACAGGTGCGTGAAGGATTCTCCATAAGCATACTGAGAAGTGAAAACTCATGCTTTGAAAGTTCAAGTGCCTTTCCGCAGCATTCTGCTGACATCTCAGTTTTGTCAAGAACTATATTCTTATATGTCAGCTTCTCATTTGCCGATTCATCTGAGACCGCACCTTTCCTCATTCTTACAGCTATCCTCGCTAATAATTCATCGTTATGGAATGGCTTGGTTATGTAGTCATCTGCTCCCAGTTCAAAAAGGTCGACCTTTTTGCCGATATCATGTATAGCACTCATGACTATTATAGGGACATTGTGCTTCTTTTTCAGGTCAACTATAATATCCTCTCCGCTTTTTCCGGGAAGCATGAGGTCAAGCAGAATAAGGTCTACGTTATCGCCGTGAACGAGAAGTCCCTCTGTTCCGGAGTAAGCACTTATCGTACTGTAGCCGTTGCTTTTCAGCATTAAGCTCAGCATATTATTTATATCATTGTCGTCCTCTATTATAAGGATGGTCTTTCCCATTATTCACACCTCTGAAATCTTCAGTTCTTCAACAAGACTGTCCGGCATATACCTTGCTCCACGCACGGCATTAACTCCGTGAGCCCGAAGTTTGCTGCGTCCTATCTGCTCTTTATCGTATCTTCTGATAAGCTTCAGCTTCATTATTTTTTTCATACTGACGTTCTTTCCCTCATATATATAAGGTATATCAGTTTCAACAGCCTCGCAGCGATAGATCACAGCCGAAACAGGAGCTGCCATATATATGAACACCTCGTCACCTACAGCAACACGGCTTGTCTGTTTCCAGTTTATCATGCCGTCCCTGCTGAAATCCTGTTCAAGGTCATAGTATGCAGGATTTGCCGGTACGAGCCAGTACTTCTTCCCTTCCCTGACGCTCTTTCCGCCTCCGGCAAGTATATAGCTCATATCCATGATACCGCATATCTCATCAACACTCACGCTGCCGTCAAGCAGCACAGTTATCCAACTATTCTTATTCATGTGATAAGCCGGAAAAATACCTTTTTTGCTTCTCAGAGAACCTCCCATAAGCGGATCGCACTTGAAGTTCATTATGTTTACTTCGCTGTCATCATCAAGTCCGAGCTTTCTGCCTGAAACGGTCATAAGCAGTGCGAACCATTTCTTGTTGTCCTTACGTCTGAAGGCTGCTGCATCGGGAGATTTCAGCCAAAGATACTCCGGATCGCTCTTATACTTTTTCGCAGCATATTCTGTCAAAGCTGCTAAAATGTCATTTTCAGTCTGCATCACTTACCTCCGGCTGCTGCATATAATCTTCAAGCTGTTCTCCCGACCACTCAACTATGCAGTATGAACCGTCACCTGCTTCGACAGCACAAAAACAAAAACGCTCAGCAAAAGAACCGTCATCGCCCTCAGCGATAACTGAAAATTCTATTTCATACCCATCATCAGCCGGCTCACCATAATACTTAGTATCATAGTTATATGCAAGTGCTTCATAATAAAGCTGAACACCGTCAAGCTGCATCCAGCTCAGCCTTTTGAAATTCCTTACCGAACTGAGCTTTACCTTTACATTTTCACCGCATTCATCTTTATATCTGCCACGCAGCTGTTCAACATAAGCGTCCATATCAGATTCTACGGTATCATAGGTATCCGCTTTCTTCATTGAACTTACAAGGTCATCCGGAAGAGCCGATCTCAGGTAATCATCACCGCTCGAATTGTATGCCTCAACATATTTTTCCAGTATATCCAGATAATCATCCGGCAAGGTATCCGGAGTTTCACGGTCAGAACTATTGCTGCTCTTGCTGTCACTAATGGAAGTATCTGAACTGCTGCTCTTATCGCTGCCGCATGAAAACGCTCCCGCAGCTAAAACTGCTGTACATAAAAATATAATTACTTTTTTCAAACTGACCACCGCCTTTCAATACAAATATATTATACCTTATACAGCGTTTTTTGTCAATAAACAGCATTATTTTACATTTTCAGGAGTTGATATTTTGAACGAAAATGATACAATTATAACCGATGAAGTCACAGACACTTCTTCTCTTTTAGAAGAATATGAAAAGGAAGCTGTCGCACGTAAAACTGACGCTTCATCCGTACAGCTTGTTATATGCCTTTTTATTTCTGCGGCATTATTGGTGATGCATTTCTCATACCCTCAGCTTGCAGAGGGAATTATCGATATAGTCCGTGAACTTTCCGCTGATGAAAACGAGCTTATCCCCAATCCGCTGGATATGCTTATATCGCTGATTGATAAGCTTTGAACTGCTCCGGACAGAGTTCAGGCTGCATTTTTCTTTCCTTCTGTTCAATGCTGTTATTTTTCTATACGACAGCAGCGGACTTATCATTTGCTTCTATACAGCTTGTCTCCTTCATGAACTTGGTCACATAGCTGCTGCTCATATGACGAGGCAAAGTATAGTCACAGTTGAGCTAAAGGGCTCAGGAATACTTATGATACCGGAGAAAAATGCCGCAGCTCCTCTGTATTCCGGAATAATAGTGCTTATGTCAGGTCCGGCAGTAAATCTGCTGCTCTGGACAATTTCTTACTTAAATGGCTGGCATTATTTTGCTGCGATAAATCTGATGCTGTTTTTATACAATATGCTCCCGTATAAACAGCTTGACGGCGGTGCAGCTCTTTCGCTTATCTTATGCGGATGGATATACGAAAGAGCCGCTGATATACTGCTGACTCTCATTAAAGCTGCGATACCTGTTGTGCTTCTCCTGCTTGTGCTTTCCGGCAAAACTGAATTTATACCGGTATCTGCCGCCGCTGTACTGCTTTTCATATCTGACAGCTGACTATTGCACACTCTGAAACTTAATGATATAATAAAACATAGGCTGCTCCGGCAGCCTTAATGCTGTACCGCAAGGTTTGCTTTGTGCGGTACTGCCTTAAAAAAATTTTTTCAAAAAAAATTGACCATTCCCCTTTCTGTGACGTGTTATAAGTGAAAGGAAAAATACTCCGGAGTTCTTTCCAATCATTTCAAGGAGCTGATAAAATGCCAGAAAACAACAGAATACGCATCGCAGTAGAACAATACGGCGATATGCTTTATCGTATCTGTATTGCTATGCTGAAAAATCAGGCTGACGCTGAAGATGCAGTTCAGGAGACTTTCTTGACCTTTTTCCGCAAATCTCCTGAATTCAAAGATGCTGAACACGAAAAAGCATGGCTTATAAAAACCGTCACAAACAAATGCCGAGACATCCTGCGATATAAGAAACGTCACCAGACCGAATGTGAGGACAAGCTGCTGTCGCTGCCTGAAAATACCAGTAATTCCGATATTTTTGAGGCACTGACAATGGTGCCGGAAAAATTCCGTATAGTTCTCACTCTGCACTATATTGAAGAATATAAGGTGAACGAAATCGCAAAGATCATAGGTAAGTCTTCATCAGCAGTCAAAATGCGTCTGCAAAAAGGTAGAAAGCTGCTTGAAGACATATACAGAAAGGAGTTTGCAGTATGAAATACAATAACCTGAAAAATAATGCCCAGAACATACATATGCCGGAAGATATGAAAGAGCGTATTATAAAAAACTGCGAAAATGCCATTAAAACTGACAACACTGAATTCACAGACAATATTTTTAAGGTCGAGAAATACAATAACCGCAATTTCATAAGAATTATAAGCGGACTTGCTGCTTGTGCTGTAATAGCCGGAAGTATAGGTCTTTCTGCTAAACTTATGAAAAAACATTCTTCACCGGTCGAAACTTCATCTTCAAAACTCGAACAGAAGGTCATTCCGTCAACTACGCCTCCCGTTACAGAAATAATCAATACAGAAAATGTCCACGACTATGACTTCATAAGGACATTCCTCGCTTCTGATTATTATATCAATACCTATGACGATATAAGTCTTGGTAAACGTGATAATATTTCTGAGATTATCACAAATTCAGAGATAAATGAGATAAGTGCAGAACAAGTACAGGTCGATAATGATGAACCATATCTTACTTTATACTCATCTAAGGATGATATATATAATTACAAAATGACCTTCCGGAAAAATAATATTCTTGAGCTTGAAATGAATAAAAATTACGAGCTGAACAGCCTGACTTTCAATGAACATCTTTATTACCAGTGCGACACAGAACAATTATCCGCAAAAATTATGGAGATAATAAATTCAGAACAGAATTATCCTCCTTTCGGAGATATTTCCAAAAAAGAATTTTTCTCAAAAATCGACTACAACGCAGAGAACCATGATTCCCCTGCCTCATTAAAAGTACAGGAGTTTATCGAGGCTCAGCCTGATGACGAATCATCAACAGATGCCGCTGTAACAGAAAATTTCTACGACTTTGAAATACAACACGGAGATCCTTTCACACAGGAACAGCGTGACCAGTTAGCTGACCTTTTCAACAACTATGGTACTTTTGAAGAAAAAAATATGCAACACCCAGAACAAACCGAAACTATAACTCTGTATTTTGCTGATGCATACGAGTTTCGCTGGGCAGTACTTACAAATGACGATACTCTCATCGTAAGCCGATTTGTTTATGACTGGAACAGAAATACCAATCCGGTATGCAGTTGGAATAACGATATTGTACAAAATTTTTATAAAATTGACTACTCTTACTTCAAACAAAAACTGATAGATATTGTGGGATTCAATAATCTTTATATCCTGACAGATAATCTCGGAAAATTCGCATTTCCTACTGAGGATATAGAACAGTGCAACTACTATAAAACGTCCGGCAGCGACGAAATTAAGGCTTTTTCTGACATCAAGGCAGTTACTTCACTTTCTGATGATATTCTTTTATACTCGTGGTATGAACCACAGGAAATCCCAGATGTATCAGGTGAAAAATACTCAGCAATTTACCACAAGTCAAGTCCCGATGCTGCACCTGATATAACTATACAATTCTATGAATCTGGTGCACTGTATTACTGTAAAAACGGTGTTGAAAAATGGTATCTTATCAATGGCAACGCAAGGAACGATGAGACAACTATTGATGAAAAGCTTTCTGAACAAGATCCTGCACCATTTAATATGTTTAAAGCATATTCTTCTTCACCTCTTAATATTGACACAACTGAAGATAACAAAAAAGTTCACTATGAGGTTACAAACGAAGACTATATTATGTATCGTTTTGGAGAAGATCTGAATTTATTTTATCATAATTATGCTGTAATTGCTCCTCCTGAGTATGTCTCTGAAAAAGAACCTATCTGCACTTTCTCAAGAGATTTTGACGGCTATTCAGAAGAATTGCGTGTTTTCGACACAGGTGTTATGGAATATATCAAAACTGCTGACAAAGTTGACAAATTCTACTATATGACAAGCTATTTCGATTACTTCAAAAATAATAATATCGATTCAGAACCAGACTTCACCGGTGAATTTTTAAGACGCTTTTCACATTTTTAAACCTCATATAAAATAAAACGTTACGCATCATTTTTACATGGTGCGTAACGTTTATTTTATAATGTTCTTTTTTCCAGAAGTTTCTTGAAGTCTGTCGGAGTACAGTGCTTTATCTCCTTGAATATACGGTTGAACGTAGTAAGGCTCTTGAAACCTGCACGCATTGCGACCTCAGTTATCGGGATATCCGGGTCAAGAAGAAGCTGCTCGGCAGCCTTTGTGCGTCTTGCATTTATGTACTGCAAGTAAGACATGGAATTATATTGCTTAAATATTCTTGAAAAATGATACTTACTGTATCCGGCAACATCCGCAAGCTGATCGAGGGATATATCATACATATAGTTGTTGTCGATATACTTCAGTACAGTACCGAATTTCTCGCTGTATTCATCTATTTTTTCGTCATCGACGTCCATTGCCATTTGCTGCTGTTTGAGCTGATACTCTCTTAGCTCCATAAAAAGCTCTATAAGCTTGATATATATTCTCACATCAGAAAGCTCGGACTTTGAATTATAAAGTCCGAATATATCAAGCATAGTCTTCTTGGCAATTAGACTAAGTTCCTTGTCCATTTCCGGTGTTATGACCACCGGAACAGAAACTGCTCTCATAACGCTGTCAAGAGCAGGAACGTCGCCGAGTATCCTGTTATCACACTGGAAGATAAGTCTTCTTCCGGGAATAGCCGGCATACTGTGGAGTTCGCCGCTTGGTATGAGCAGCACGTCATTTTCTCTTATTGTATAATCTATTCCTCCGACATTTACTACGTATGTATTTTTTATAGCCATTATCAATTCAACTGCACTATGCCAATGAACAGGATAAGCTTCATCTTCAACATTGTCATAAAGCATTACATATTTTTTCTCATCATACTCTACAGTCTCATAGTCCCCTGAAAGATGTTTTATCACTATTCTCACCTCTCGAAATTGTATTTTTTCATTATCTTCACCTATTCTCTTTTTTACATATATTATAATATATTTTCTGAATTTTGTAAAGAACAGCACAAAAACTTTGTCAATATTATCTAATTGACATACGGGTAATTAAGTAATATTAACCACAATTTTTGAACAGTTGATAATAAGAAAAGGCAGCCGACATATGTCGACCGCCCTTCAGGGGATATTAAAATTTGGAGAAACCTTAATTTAGTATCCTTTTGCGGATCAGGATCAATATACTCTTGTGATGATCTGACCGTTCTTAGGAATTGACTTGCCCTTAGCTGCATACATTTCGCTGATAGAAACTATCTGCCAGCCCTGTGCCTTTATGTATGGAGCAAGTTCTTCTATAGCAGCAACTGTGTTAGCCTCTGTTTCATGCATAAGTACTACTGCACCGTTACCTGAACCATCAGCCATTGCCTGCTTGATTGTGTTAACAATTGAGCTTGTTGGAACCTTATTGTAATCCTGTGTATCGATTGCACATGATACAAGACCGTAATCTGAAAGTGTTGACTTAACAGCACCGCTGCCGTCGAGGTATGGAAGTCTGAGAAGCTTGGATGGCTCTACGCCAAGAACGCTCTTGAGGTAGTTGTGGCATCCGTCTGCTTCCTGACGGATCTCATTTGCAGATTTCTGTCCAAGACGTGGGTGGCTCATTGTGTGGTTAGCGATCTCCATGCCCTTGCTGTAAGCATACTTGATCTCATTCTTTCCGTCTGAGCTCTGTGACCAGTCAGAAACATAGAAGAATGTAGCTGTGAAGCCCTGCTTAGCAAGTGCATCAACGATTCTCTTGTTGTTTGAAGGTGAAGCACCGTCATCGAAGCTGATACCGATCATTGGCTTGCTTGGATCAGGGAATGAACCTGGCTCTGGTGTCTTGAATTCTTCAACCTTACCGCTGCCTGTAGTTACAGCTGACTTTGTACCTTCATTTCCGATAAGAACTGAATCTACATAGAAATCAGAAAGTGACTTTGGCATCTCGAAGTAGATAAGGAGATCTGTAGCTCCCTCTGGGATAGTGTAAGAAGTATTTTCAAGTTTTGTCCATGTTCTGCCCTTAGCGGATGCAGAAGCAATCTGAGCGTAAGTTTCTGTACCGGAAGCGTCATTATACTGGAGTGTTAACTGGATATCTTCTTCAGTAGTTGATGGCTGCATTACTGCTGCACTGAAGCTGTATGTATTGCCAGCCTTGAACTTTGATGAATCGAGTTTCATTGCTGCACCATGCCAGTTATCAGTTCTGCCTGAAACAAGGAGTGATTTGCTGCCGTCATAGTAGCTCTTGGAGTCGAGTGATACAGATGCATCGCCTCTTCCGCTCCAATCGCCTGTGCTTGAATCAAAAGATTCCTTTATTGCGTCAACTGTCTTAGGAGTTGTAGTTGTTGTGATAAATGTTGGAACTTTAGTTGTGTTTGTTACGTTAGTTTTTTTTTGAGTTGAATAGCTCTCTGGAAGCTCTTTTACAGAACCGATAAGGTACTTCTGGATTGTAAGAGCGTCCTTAGTTGTGATACCGTTTCCTGCTTCGCAAACGTCTGCGTTGAGGTAACCGATTTCTGAGATGTGAGTTCTTTCTGAACCGTTTAAACCGTAATAATCTTCGTTAGCAACAACCTGCATTACGAGAACTGCGTCGTTCATCTTAACGTCGCCGCTGCAGTTAGCGTCGCCCCAAAGTGTAACCTTATCGAATGGATCTTCTTCTGTAGGTGGCTCTGTTGTAGGATCTGTAGCCTTTGTTGTTGGCTGCTCATCGCCGATGTAAGTTGGGAGCCAGTCTGACTCTGGAACGAGAGCAACGATCTTGTTATAAGCCTGCTTTGGCTGATAGCTTGAATTGAAGATGAGTGGCTTGTCGCCCTTTCTCCAGCTCATGTTGTCGTTTGTTCCCCAGAATGTGAGGGATGTAACCTTATCGCAATTCTTTATAGCCTTAACTATGCTCTCATAGTAAGTAGCCTGTGAAGCTTCAGTTGCTCCGTTTGAAGACTTAGCTGTAACATCAAGCTCAGTTACGTGGATCTCACAACCGATGCTTGAGAAGAGGTCAAGTGCCTTCTGATACTTAGAAAGGCTTGGATATGTTGTATCAAGGTGAGACTGCATACCTACACCGTCAAGGATACCCTTAGAATAGAGCTTCTTGCAGAGGTTGTAGATGTTGTTGATCTTATTGTCTTCGTATTCGTTATAGTCGTTGTAGAAGAGTTTGCATCCTTTTGGAGCATATTTTCTTGCTGAAGTAAATGCTGTTTCAAGGAAGCTGTCGTCGCCATAGATCTTTGTCCATGGTGAATTCTCGCCGCCGTCACCAGCAGCTCTGAGACCGCTATAGCCGTCTGCGAAGCACTCGTTAGCAACGTCATAAGCGTAAAGTCTGAGTGTTGGATAATTCTTATTAAGCATATCAAAAACATTCTTTATCCAGTTATCGATACGCTGATTCATTATATCCTTTGAAACGTATGCACCATTTGAAGAGAAGTTCTGTCTGAAGAACTCTGTAGGTGTCTGGCTGTGCCAGATAAGAGTATGACCTCTTACAGGGATATTGTACTTAACTGCGAAATCAAGGATAGTCTTTGTATCACTTGGAAGCTTAACCTGTGGATTTACGTTGTTTCCTCTCTGAGCACTTGCAGATGCATCAAAGATCCACTGTGGCTTGAGCTGATTTTCTGGAGTAATGCTGTTGAAGTGCTTGAGAACGAAGTCCTTATGAGAAGTAACTTCGCCGTCTGTAACTGCTGTACCGATTCTGAAGTACTTAGCAAATACATTCTTGAGACCTGTATCTGTTGATACGTAAGGATCAGGAGTTACAACTGTGCTTGAATCAACTGTTCCCTTACCTGTAACAACAGAAGAAGATTTACCCTTAACTGCTGCTAAAACATCATCGATATAGAAGTCTGTGTAGCTATCCGGAGCTTCAACATAAAGAACGAGGTCGCTGCTGCCGGATGGGATAGTGAATGAAGTATTCTCAACCTTTGTCCACTCGCCGCTCTTAGCATTTACTGTAGCAACTTCATGATATTCAGCTGAATCGCCGCTGCCCTGCTGCATTGTGAACTTTAT
>OCTX012131769.1_pt1 | contig 11750 bp, 10 predicted proteins | sample 1539691 | NCBI WGS metagenome assembly OCTX01 (sample SAMN02144231, study PRJEB22623) | gut metagenome | biome: sheep rumen | host: Ovis aries | place: New Zealand | reverse complement strand
AAACTTGCAGAAATCGTCGGCAATACAAAATAATTCCGTAACTTTGTCCTCGGTGATCATAGCGATTATTGTTTGTGAAACTTTTGATTTAGCACTATAAAGTTATAACAATTTTCGCTAATCACCAAATTTTCAGACAGTTATATTTCGTCGAACTCACGTTATATACCAAATATCTGGCGAAGAAATGCACCCTGCAATTTGAGTTATTGACTACCTACTACTCATAATCACCCTGCATAATGAGCTATACGCTGAAAACTACGCATTTGTCGGATGAGCCCAAAGTTAGTGCAAATCGAGTAAAATACCAAAGGATTATTGGTTTTTTTAATCCCTGCATCATAGCCGTCCCTTATCAAGGGACACTAAATCTCCGATACACCCAAATAATTATGGTTATTTTCTTCTTATGGACTCATTTTTCTCTTCATTAAAAAGTTTTATCTTTACTTGGTTATTACTTTCTATTAATCATTTTTATCTTCTTTCAAGATGTTAAATACTTCTAGTATAAGTTAGACCTGAAACGTGACGGCGCGGATTCCCTTGCACTACAACTCCTGTGAGCGCCACTGCTGCAGTAGACAAACACTGTGGTTGCATTCATTCCTTCAAGGGATGGAACAGCTTGTTTTTCAACCCCGTCTTTTCAATTTCTTCTCGTGTATAGACAGGTCTATATCGCATAGTTCCGTTATTGACACCTTCGCCTGCCAAATAGTAACGGTTTTTCCATCCTTTGGGAACAAACTCTCCTTGACCGCCAATATCACCGATTTTCATTCCGTGATGGTAAAGACACGTCGTTATCATCACCTCTGAATGTGCTGAATATCCTTGTTTCATATACTGGTCTAGACACGTTAGTGCCCTATTGGAATAGCGGCAGATTGGGTTGAATCCCTTGATGCAGTTTTTGTAGGTAACTCCGGCCCTGTTGCCTTGACGCCACCAGTACCACAGGCCGTTCCGCTCCTCGTCATACCGCTCTATATGGCAACTCAGGAAGTCGTAGTCAGCAAGGTTCTTCCTGCAATCCTCCATCAGTGTCAGCCAATTTCCCGTGAATACCACATCATATTCCACAAACCAGTAATGGGCGTAGTATGGATGTAGTAGATAGAAACTCATACCGGGAAAATGGGTGCTGCCAGGTAAGAGAGTACTTTCCATTTGGTTATAACCCAATGTGGTCAGGTCGGCCTCTGACACCACATCATGTGGGATTTCTGTAGGTATGTGGGCATGGTTCTCCGACCTGTTGTGGTAAAGCAGAATCAACTCATACTGGCCATGAGACAGTTCTTCTGAAATTTTCATGCATTGTTTCCTTATCGAGTCATTAAAGAAATGGGTCAATAGCACGACTACCTGCTTCTGGCACTGCTTTTGTCCTTTTCTTCTACTTCTTTGGTATGGTGCAATGCCTTCTGCCTTGTCCATCACCAAAATAACGCCATGATCCTCGTTTTTAGCATACCAATCCGTGCAGAATGCCTTGATACTATAGGTAATCTTTCCTTTGGAAGGATCCAAGACAACGATACTTCCCCCAGAAAAGCCTGAAATCACAACGAAATGATTCTCGTTTACGTATGCAATTACAGGAAACTGAAGGCTATTCTGTAAATCATCAATGTTGCATTTAATGGCAATGGCACGCAAGCCTAAAAGGAATGCGGCATCACAGAGACTGTGGACAGACATTCCTTTTACTGAAAGCTTGCACAACATGGATAACTCTTCATACGTAACAGGCTCTGGAAGAAAGTGGTCTGCCACCATTTTCAATGCTGCCACGCCACAGTCGTTAAATGCTTTCTGTCTGACTAGAGCAAGCCGATTTCCCATATTCTTCTATCAGTACTTCTAAACCGTAACCAGTTCAGTACACCAACGGCGTACCATCCTTGGTGAAACCCTCGGCAGAGATGACAACCTGGCGGCAGTCGAGGTTGTTGTAGAACACGATGTCTACCTCGCCTTTCTCGTCGGTCTTCACATTGGGATTCCAATAGAGGGTGCGGCGATGGTCGGGAAGACTCGGCAATATCTGGTAGTTGGGGCTTTTAAAGGTCTCTATCTTGTCGAAACCGCTCATGGAAAAGCTTCGGATGCCTTTTCTTCGCCGTTCCCATTCATTTCCCTGAGAACTCTTGTAGATAAAGACCGTCACAGGCCGGTGGGGTATCAGGGAGGGCATCTGGAGCGTGCTCTGCCATGCTTTTTCATCTTCTGAGATATATACGGAACGCACTTCGTCGAGCGTGGCTGGGAAGTCTTCCCAAGTTGCCATGGAACGGACAATGTCTTTGTCTGACAATTTCTTCGGGGCAAACGAAAGACAATAGAACCCGTTGTTGATGATCCAAATGACTGGACGACGCTTGTAATCCATACCGTCACGCTTCATCACCTGTAACCGCTGCTCGACGAACCTTCCATTCTCGTCGAAATACTCGTTACCCCAATTGCCTCCAAAGAAATTGTTTTTCTTCTTCAACCACTTCAGGAAGTCGGGTGACTTCTCATGCCTGTCGCGTATCTGTTCGTTAAAAAGCTGGCAGTCATAATATATGCTGGCGTAACGTTCGCCTTTCTTCTCGTTCAGCCATGCCGCCCGAGGGTCACGGTTGCGCTTTCCTTTTACTTCCACCATGTCGAGCATGTACTCACGCTGGCTCATGGCAATGGCTGTCGTGTCATCCTTCCAACCGAGCCATACCCTTGGGGTGTCAACGGGCAGGGAAAAAGTCTCGTTCTTGAACACATGGCGGGTCGGCGGCGAGAACCAGCGGTTGAACGACATTGCAAACTGACTGATGTCTCCGTCCTCGTCCGGGCGGAAGATAAAGTCGCGTGTGCCATAGAACCGTGACAGCGGAATGAAAAAGTATCCCCCGTCTTTGGAGCCGAACAGTCCGCCTGCACTGCCTTCTGAGGTATTCTTATTCATGACGGTAAGATAGACGTCAGGGTTCTCTATCTTCTTTTTGACGTTCTTCCGTTCGTCATAGATACGCCCCTCCACATACATGGTCCTCTCCATCTTCTGGCTGATTGAGAAGTCCTCTCTCCCCATCATCTGCGAGAGATTGTACCGCCGCCAACCTTGCACCATCATCAGCAGGTCGGCAGCGCGGCGGTGCTCTTCGTCGTCACACTCAAAATAATAGTCGGGGTTTTCAATATATCCTTTCAGGTCGCTTGCCAGCAGTTTCCACGAGTTTCCGTTTTGTTGCCAGCCGTTGAACTGAGAGCCGTAGTCGCGGACGGCCAGGGAGAAGCTTGCCCCGGGTTCGGTCTTTGCACGTAAGGAAATCCTGCAATATTGTGAGAGAATTTCATTCTCCAGCGTTACGTTGATGGGAGACGGCGCCTTTCTGGGAAAACTGAAAACAAGCCTTTCTGCAAGCACATTTCCTTCGGCATCAATTAGGGAAATCTGATGCACACCCTCGCTAATATTGTTCTTGCTAATGGCTTCAGAATAACCAGCTTTGCCGCAGATGATTGTCTTAAAACTGAGAATATTTCCATGATTCAGAACCAAAAGACCCAGTTCGGTGTTCTCATAGATGCCATTGCCAGACACCTTGACCGACAACGCAGAGTCACTGGACTCTGAAATTGTAAGCACACAGCCCATGGCTTCTGCCTTTGGTAAATCAAATGAGCAGTCCTTCCCGTTTTCATTTTGCAGGTGCAGGGTCAGTTTGCTGCCGGAAGGTACGCAGCTGAACACACCACGCCCCTCGCGAATGGTCGCCACATCGCAGATCTTTCGACCACCGCTTTCTAGATAGCCGCTTGTCTCAAAATGGGCACCATCTCTATTGGTTACAGAGAATGCCATCCGGTTTTCCAGCCCATTGACAAAGTGGCCTCCCTCTGGATAGAAAGCAACGTTCATGCGTTTCTCGCCTTCATGCTCTTTCTCGCGGTTGTCTGGCAGGCGTCGCTCATAACTGAAGACATCCATCGTCCGTTGTGACCAGTCCCCGTCTACATCGGGTGCATTCAGTATCGGTAAAATTCGGGAAAACATCCCGGCATTTCCCCAGTTCACCATGTACCTTGTGTAGGCACGAATCTCATAAAAACCGCTGTTTAAGAGACCTTCCAAGTTGATGTGGCCGTCGGCCCCTCCGTTAACAATCTCGTGCTTGTGGGTCTGAACCACTTCTCCCATCGGGTTTATTAGTTCTACATAAAGGACACCGCTTAAGTCTGTCGCACGTTGACTATCATCACGGAACACATAGGCTTTATACCAAATGGTCTCCCCCGCAAAGTAGCCAGTGTTGTCCAGGTGCAGATATACTTTCTCCTGTGGGAAACTGCGGTTGAAGTTCTCGATGTTCTTCACAAACTGGCGAAGTAGACTGTCTGGCGTGCTTTTCCCAAAACACACCTCAAACACTGCCAGAAGATACCAAAAAACAACAAATCTAAGTCTCATATTTGCATGAACTTGAAAAGTAAATAATAACTCGTGTACAAAACTACTGAAACTTTTACAACCTCCCAATGCTTTTAACAATTATTCTTGTAATATTCGAGAAAAAAACAACTTTCTCTGTGATATGTATAATGAGGGTATGCCAAATGCTATTCAAATTTAGAACTTGCAATATGTATTTAATGTATATGGCTTATTCCCAGAATGAAAACTGCGCTTTGGCATCCCCTCATATATCAAGAATAAAAAATAGACAAAAGGCTATTTGCCTTTTTTAAATTCTCAAAAAAGAAAGAGCTATTGAACGAAGTGATAATAGTTTTTTGTTTCAAATGTCAATTTCTTTTCATAATTTTTCTTTCCCGTAATCAGGTATTCCATCTCTTTTGGATCACTATACTCCAATTTAATATAAAAATCCTCAACACCTTTATTAAAGTATGCACTCAACAATACAGACTGGAATAAAATCTTTATATCCCTCTTAATTTGAGCCCAATTTGCAGGGCTAATATTCATATTTTTTAATTCAGAACTATATTTCAAACTATCATAAACAAGTATTGCCATTGAGTCGATTTCTCTTGATACCTTTTCGGGTATTTCGAGCGGGTCTTGTCCTCCTCCAGAACTCGAGGATGACGAAGATGATTCGGAGGATCCTGTGTGAGTGCTTGGAAAGCTGTCTGACGAGGGCTGAAATCTGTTGATCAAGTTATGATATTCAAATTGAGTAAGCTTATAATATTGAGTAAATGTCACATCAGTATAGTCACTATTATAGCTGGTCGCAACCAAGGCTTTCTTATAGGATGAAGGTATTTCACTGATGCCTCCGAGGATATCAACCAATTCACTTTGTGAAAGATAATAATATCCATCATGTCCTTGATAGACCCCTCCATAAAGTCTTAATGTTTCTGTTTCTTCTACCATCATATAGTTACGAAGAAACTTTTCAAAGTAATTTTTTCTGTTCTTAGCCATGATAATTTTTTTTTAAAAGGGTTAAACTTATACTTGAATTAAATCAAAATTAAAATTCTCCTTTCTGAATACATAATAATTCTTTTTATTCTTTTCATTGCGAGTTAATGTTCGCAAACTATTTGATAGCAGAACCTCTAAAACCATCTTGTTCTTTAAAAACAAACTTATCATTATTTGTTCTTTCCCACTTGTTATCTCATAGATTGGAAAACCAATTATTGCTATTTTTTTTGTAGCCTTAGAAATATTCTCTATTGCAATATCCCATTGATTCACTGATAGATAAGAGATTGTATTAACACATATTACCATTTCATATATTTCTTTGACTTGAAAATCCTTTGTTATATCAGCGATACTACATGGCAGATCTCCTACTGGAAGTAAAAGAGATGATAATAAAGGTGTAAATCGATTTGTGTCTACTCCACTCGCTGATATGTTTGCATGTCGCAACTTGGCAACATTATAACCTGCACCACACCCAATATCTAATACCGTTTTTATGCTGTAGTCATAGCACCATCTTTGTATTTCGAAAATGAATGGCCTGTTGCAATCATATCCTAGAAAACCATTGTATTCTTTTTTTTCATCAACAGTTCTTTCACATTCATTTTCCTCAACATGAAGATACTTATCTATCAATTCTACTAATTGCTCGCAAAAAGACGATTCAAATTTTCTTGCAAAAAAAGCATCCGATTCTAGAAGATAAAGAAAATGATCTTTGCCAAGGTTGGCAGGTGAATTACCGTTTTCATATTTCCAACGAATATATCGAAGATTATTGGGCACAATAGTTTCGTGAGGTAAAAGATTTTTCAAGACCGTGCTGATATAGCATTCTTCTGGGGCGAAGGTGTACTTTAATCTACGTAAAAAAGCAGGCTTTTTTCTTGTATATTCTAAAATAATCTTGACAGCATCTCGAGTGATGGAGAACCATTGAGATCCACCGAAAAGGTGACTAAAATGATTTGGAATAGATCTCTTAAACCCCATCCTTTTTTGAAAATCAATAAATCTTGAAATCATCCTGATTGTTTTATCGTTTTTTTTCTGGAAACAATCATATAAATAAAAATAACTGAATCTGTCGTATGTATTCTTTTCCCATTTAAAATTAGGCAAATGGATGTATTGAAAAAAATTTTTTCCTTTATTGTCAATAAAAAATTCCAGAAAACGATTAAGGGGGCGTATAGGATAATCCTGCCCACTTATCAGATGGAAATAGTCGGAATCACAATTCTTCATAGCAGTTTTCAACAAGAATAGCTCACACTTAAGAATGCTGAAGCCACCCCAATGGACAGAGTATTTCTGATATACCTCCGTCACTTGGGGCATTTCACGTAGACACGCAATTTCCTCCTTTGTAATATCGCTCTTCTTATCGATATGCACGAAGACATAACAATCACGTTCAAAATACTCTATCAAGTGATGCAAGAAAGAGTAATTCTTGTGAGCCATGATTAATATTGCGTGCTTCATAATGCTACCTTAATAATTCATTATAGCGTAATCATCCCCCAGAAGCAGTAGTTGCCACTGATAAGCTGGAGTTCGTACTCGCCGGAGAGGGTCGCGGGAAGTACCCATGAGGTAGTACCTGCGGGAATCACGATGGTGTAGACAACCACGTCATTCTCATCCACAAGATTCAGCGTGTAACCGTCGCATGGGGTGAAGAAGTACAGTGTGTGGTCATCGAGAGAGATCTCAGGGACCTGGTCTGGGCCCTTGTGGTTTCCGGAACCGGCTGTTGGATTGATATATCCTCCTTCTAAGGGTATAGGTTCTCCAGCCTCACTTGCATAACAGAATGATGTGAATGCCATACTTACAATGGCAATGACGAACATAATCTTTCTCTTCATAGTTCTTTGCAATAATTGGTTTTACTGGCTGCAAAGATATTGTAAAAAGAAATATGCTCAAACAAAAAAATATCAGAAAAAATCTACACTTATCTACACTGTCCGCCCTAACTTGTTGATTATCAACTTAAACAAAAAATCTACACTTATCTACATCCTTCGGGTCTACCTATGGGTAATATGGCTGGAGATTGCTCTTTAACGTCCTTGCATTGTCTTCACCGAAGAGTTTCTTGTTTGCCTGACGCTTAACTCTGTCGATGCGTCTACCGTCTGTATCAAGGGCAAAGGCCATCATACTCTCACTAATGCCCAACATCGTCATCAGACATACGCGAATTTGCTCTTCAGACATGTTTAGAAGTGAAGTAATTAGCTGGTAACCGCTACGATGGTTGTAGGAAAAAGCTTTTTTCAACTGTGTCCATTCTGATTCGGTCGGTGGTTTGTCGCCAGTATGATATATCTGCAACCTATTTTTGAAATCGATAATCAAGTGTTCAAAACCAGGATCAGCCTCTGCGGTCTGTATGTTATCAAGTAGCCTCTGTTGCAGAGTATCAATCTGTGCTTGCAATCTGTTGACGTTTTCCTTGTGTCTCTTTGAATTGCTTGAGTTCTTATTGTTCAACCGGACAATTTCTTTTCTGATTTCTTCAGAAGACGCTTCCTTTTGTGCTAGTAGAAGTTCCAAATTCTCCTTTTTTTCCACAAGATCACCTATTTCCTGCAGTCGCTTTACTTTAAAGCGATAAAAAACTAGTAAGAGGATGGCTATCATCAGCAAGGCGGCCATAACAGTTCCTATAACTCCCATCATCCAATTCTTCGCTTCTTGTTTCCTTTTCTCTGCCATCTGCTGCTGGCGATGATAATTATAATTGGCTCGAACCTGCTCTACCTGCCGCTGGTTGACATGTAGAAAGCTGGAATCATTGGCTGCAGCAAAAAGTTTAGCGTATTTTGAGATTGAGTCTGATTTGCCTAGCTTTTCATAGACAGAGAGAAGACCGCGATAGCAAGCTTCGTCATAACCACCATAAAGCGCTTTATTAAAATAAGTGATAGCAGATTCTATGTTTCCTTTAGCCAGTTCGTATCGTCCTTTGTCGTAATAATATATTTCACGACCCTTTACGATATTACCAAGACTATCGAACTGTTCTGATTCTTTCTCAAATAATCTGATTGCATTTCCTGCTCGACCATACTCCTTTCTATCAAGATAAAGATTGATAATAACAGGCAGAGACAGTTGAGATTTCCTGGCAAGGTTATAGCCAACAAATTTATGATAGGCATGGTTGGCGAAATATATTATGCTATCTGTATCTTTTCGGAGGAAGTATGGCCTAATTCTTAATTCATAGGCAACTAAAGCAGACAACGTATCTTTATCTTTCCACGCTAGATTCTCAGACATTTGCAATGCTTGCATTTCATCATCGGGAAGGTATTGCGCATCAAAGAGATCCGCCATCTGACAATAAATAGCTGTTAATGTATACAAGTCACAGTCCGAGCTAGTAGTGTCAGCCTGTTCTGCAGCCTTTTGATAGCACTCCAATGCCTGAGGGGCTTCGCCCATATCGTGATAGACGCGGCCCTGAACATAGTGAGCCATCATGCGGTCGTTTGCAGCCCCATGACGGTCGAAGTAGGCAACGAGGGAGTCAACGGTGGGGAGCCAGCGTTCGGTGAACACGGTGTCTGCACGGTTACAGTCGCTGACGTACTGTAGCCGCTGTCGCATCACCTCATGGTCGGCCGTGCAGGCCGACAACATAAGCATCAGCAGGATGATATAAAGAACTGTTTTTCGCATCGTGTATGTATTTACAACTGCAAAGATAATCATTTTTCTGGAGAAACCACTGAAAAGCATAGAGTTTTTATGTAATTCAGCTCTAAGCTGTTAAGGATGTTTTGTATGGGTTGACCTATAACACCTAATCATAAGAACATTTGACATAAAATGATAAGAGCTAATAGCTTTGAATGATTTTGGGAATTGATTCTCTTATTTCATCCTTCATCCTCTTCGCTACAAAAGACAAGCTTAGGCGGAGAGTCCTTACACGTACATAGCACCTTACACTTTTTGAACTTCGCTCCAGCCTGCTCACGCCCGGGAAAGCAGATGCAAGCATCGCTCTTCTGCTTGGATTACACAGTGTCTAAATATAATGGACAATCCTGACATTTGTGCAGAATTGCCCATTTCCTGTGAGTTAATGGAGGTTAAAGAATAACCATTATATTGAGAGTTGAATGATATCGCTCACTTCGCGCTGAACTTCACTGCTTGCGTCAAGCCTCCGGCAGAGATGTAAACGACATACTGCCCGTGTGGCAGACCGCTGTAGCTGAGTGCCAGCGAATAGCCAGTGCCTGCAGCGTTGGTCTGCTCAGCTGTGCGGTAGACGACGCCCTTACTGTCGGCAAGCACACAGCGCACCGTGGCCGATGCGTCGAGGTCGTAACTGATGGTTACAGTACGTGCCTCTGCATTCTGTATCAGCGTATAGTGGATGACGGGTTCGGCTTCGCTGCGGTCAGGAGCGTTGGCATCGCTGTCTATCTCATCATGGTATTCACCACGGGCAATCAGGTTTCGTATGGCTTCATTCTCCTCATCATAGGGCAACTGAGCTTCCTGTGCCGACGGGGGATAGTATAGCACTGACCTGGAGATGATGTTTCCGTCGGAAGCAGCTCTGCACACAACCCGTTCGAGGATAGGATAACGGTAGCCGGCAGCATACCACCGCTCTTCGCGCACCCGCTGCATGGGGACATCGGTGGCGATGTGGCATCGGATGCTGTCCTCAGTATAGACTGGTATGCTGTCGCCGTACACCATCTGCAAGCTGTCAGCGAGAGCAATATCTGCATACACCCATCTGTCGGTGGTCTGACGGCTGACGTGGCGCAGTGTGTCGCCATCGGGTAGGATGATGCTGCCCGTGGCATCCATGTGGGTGACGTAGTTGCCGTATTCCCTGACAAACAACTTGTCACCATACGAACCCGTGCCACCATAGATGCCCATGATGCTGTCGCCGTAGTGCATCGAGAAGCGCTGCACCTGCTCAGGGATGTCGTATGCCATCTGTGAGGTTGTGGTACGTCGGGCTAACAAATAAGCTCCGTCTTCATTTGTAAGATACTGATGGCCTGTGAGACCTTCATAACTTGCAACCAGCCAGGGCACAGTCTCGGCACCGCCATAGCGGGTCTGATAGCCATTGTCGAGAACCTCCATTTTCTGCAAGTCCCAGACAACATTACGCCCGTTTGTTTCGTTGCCATCGAACACCACCACTTCCCTGCTCATTTCGTCACCTGCACGAAGCCCGTGCTCCGTGCCTGCGCCCCCAGTCTGAGCATGTAACAGCTGAGGGAATAATAGGAATATGAATGCAAAATACTTTTCCATACTATGAATTACTATTATTGTTATTTCTTTTTCTTAATTGAAAAACAAATAAATACACTAACGTTAACACGAAATAATTGATAAACACAGAAAATAGATAGTCAAGTTTACCCTGACTTATGATTCTGAAGCCCATATTAATAAACTCACAATTCTATCACTCAACTTCTCTCCATCATTATTCTATTCCTGCCTCCTCATAGGCTTTTCTCAAATCTTGGCCATTCTTATAGGGGTAGAACTTGTTATCTTTTAGGAACCATACTCTGTTGAGACACTGATATACATATGGCTGTTCGTATTTTGGTGTTTTAGGAACTATAAGATTTATGCTTAGCTCAGATTTCGCAAATAGTATATTCAAAACGTAATCTGGTATGTCTTTACAAATGACAAAAAACTGGTTTGATTCATCCAACAAGCACCCAAACAGGTGAAAGCCTTTTGAGGCCCAATGTCCTTCCCCCTTACTCAGCAAAAGAATCTCGTCATTATCCCCAATATCGCTAAGCATGAATGCATCAATCGGGAAATTGTCGTCAACAAAAAGACGAGCGAATTCGAGACAATACACTCGCAATTGCTGTTTCCCCTCAGGCGAGGATCTAATGATTTCTCTTAGAGAATTGTTTGTGGCAACTACATATGGGACTACGAAACTGCTATCGCAGCTTATGCTTTGGCCATATCCTTCCATAAGGGAAAGACTTAGCAAGATGATAGAAATAATCGCTTTTTTCATACATAAATTTATTTATGGGGTTTGCACACTATTTCATCTATTTCAGCTGCTTTATCAAAACGACTTAGATTCCTATATGTGCCATCACTATATATTTGTACTTTCATTGATAGGTATTTTGAATAGGAATCTTTGGCAAATTGTTTAGCGCATTTCATTTTTTGTTAAACAAAAAAGATTTAATGTTATAAACATCTAAATAACAACAAGTTAAATATTAATCAGTGA
>OCTX012060032.1_pt1 | contig 11751 bp, 6 predicted proteins | sample 1539691 | NCBI WGS metagenome assembly OCTX01 (sample SAMN02144231, study PRJEB22623) | gut metagenome | biome: sheep rumen | host: Ovis aries | place: New Zealand | reverse complement strand
CCCTGACGGCCTTCGAAGTTACGGTTGGAAGTGGAGACGCACAGTTTGCCTGCCGGCACCTTGTCATCGTTCATAGCCAAGCATGCCGAGCATCCAGGCTGTCGGATTTCGAAACCGGCTTCGGCCAGCAAACGGTCAAGCTTCTCATCACGAATCTGCCGATCGACAGCCCATGAACCGGGAACGAGCCATGCAACAACACTGTCAGCCTTACGGTGGCCCTTCACAATGGAGGTGAAAGCACGGAAATCCTCTATGCGACCGTTGGTACAGGCTCCCAAGAAGACGTAATCCACCTGTTTCCCCAGCAGTTTCTCGCCTGCCTTGAAGCCCATGTACTGCAGGGCCTTTTCATCGCCTTCCGACGTGGATGCGGCGGGAATGGATTCCGTTATGCCGATGCCCATGCCGGGGTTGGTGCCGTAGGTGATGCGAGGCTCTATGTCGGCAGCATCGAAAGTGAGTTCTTTGTCAAAGACGGCATCGTCGTCGCTCTTCAGCGTGCGCCAGTAGGCAACGGCCTTGTCCCAAGCCTCGCCTTTAGGTGCATATTCGCGCCCTTTGAGATAGGCAAAGGTAGTCTCGTCGGGCGCGATGAACCCGCCCCGTGCGCCCATCTCGATGGACAGGTTGCAGAGCGTCAGGCGCCCTTCCATAGACATCTGGCGAACCACATCGCCGGCATATTCCACGAAAAAGCCCGTAGCACCGCTGGTGGTCAGCCGACTCATCAAGAAGAGGGCCACATCCTTGGGTGTCACTCCCCTGCCCAACTGTCCGTTGACAGTGATGCGCATCGACTTGGGCTTCTGCTGCAGGATGCACTGCGAGGCCATCACCATCTCCACTTCGCTGGTGCCTATGCCGAAGGCCACAGCACCGACGGCACCATGGGTAGACGTATGCGAGTCGCCGCAGACAATAGTCATACCGGGCAGCGAGAGCCCTTTCTCAGGACCCACGACATGAATGATGCCATTGTCGGGCGACATCATGCCGAAATGGGTCAGGTTAAACTCACGGGCATTACGCTCAAGCGTGTCCACCTGCTTCTTCGACACAGGGTCTTCGATGAATTTATCCTGATCGTGGGTGGGCGTATTATGATCGGGCATACAGAAAATCTGCTGCGGACGGAAACACTTTAAGCCGCGTGCGCGAAGACCTTCAAAAGCCTGGGGCGAGGTAACCTCGTGACAATATAGGCGGTCAATATACAACTGGGTAGGACCGTCGTCTACTACTTGTACGACGTGTTTGTCCCATATCTTGTCGAAAAGAGTGTTCATTGGTTTTTCTTGAATTTGTTGATACAGTCAATGTAGGCTTCGACACTGGCGGTCACGATGTCGGTATTGGCACCAAAGCCATAGTAAAGACTTCCGTCGTATTCCACCTGCATATGCACCTTGCCCACGTCGTCGCTGCCCTTAGAAATGGCCTGGATGGTGAATTCCTTCAGCGTCATCTGTTTCATGATAATCTTCTTGAGGGCCTTGATGGCGGCATCGACAGGACCGTTGCCGCTGCTGGCAGCCTCAAACTTCTGCCCGCTGATGTCGAGCCCGATGCTGGCCACACTTTTCACACCCTTGCCGGTAGTGACCTGCAGAAAGTCGAGACGCACGGCGTGTTGGTCGGCTGTATCAGCACCGGCCAGCATGAGCACGTCAGCGTCGGTCACCTCCTTTTTTTGGTCAGCCAGTTGAAGGAATTTTTCGTATATCTTGTCTATCTTGGCTTCGTCGCTTACGTCGACACCATTGACATGCAGACGGTGTTTCAGGGCTGCACGACCGCTGCGAGCCGTCAGCACGATGCTATTATCGTCAATGCCCACATCCTTGGGGTCAATAATCTCGTAGGTCTGCACATTCTTCAGCACGCCGTCCTGATGGATGCCGCTGGAGTGAGCAAAGGCATTGCGGCCCACAATAGCCTTGTTGGGTTGAACGGGCATGTTCATCAGCGAAGAAACAAGTCGCGAGGTCGGGAAAATCTTCTGCGTATTGATATTGGTGTCGATGTTGATGCCCTTGTGGCATTTCAGAATCATGGCAATCTCTTCCAGCGAGGTATTGCCGGCACGCTCGCCGATACCGTTGATGGTCACCTCCACCTGACGTGCTCCGTTCAGCACACCCTCGAGGGTGTTTGCCGTAGCCATTCCCAGGTCGTTATGGCAGTGGGTGGAAATGATGGCGCGGTCGATATTGTCGACGTGCTCCATCAGATACTTTATCTTATTGCCGAACTCAAGTGGCAGGCAGTAGCCTGTGGTATCAGGAATGTTCACCACCGTAGCACCTGCTTTGATGACAGCCTCCACCACACGGGCAAGATACTCGTTGTCTGTACGTCCGGCATCCTCTGCATAAAACTCCACATCATCGACGTATTTCTTAGCATACTTCACGGCAGCCACAGCACGCTCGATGATTTCCTCACGTGTGGCATTAAACTTATACTTGATGTGTGAGTCGCTGGTACCAATACCTGTATGAATACGCTTGCGCTTGGCATACTGTAGAGCCTCGGCAGCCACATCGATGTCTTTGGGTACAGCACGGGTCAGTGCACAAATAGTGGGCCACGTGACTGCCTTTGAAATTTCAATCACCGAATGGTAGTCGCCAGGACTGCTGATTGGAAATCCTGCTTCAATGACATCGACACCCAACTGCTCCAGAGCCTTGGCCACCTGTATCTTCTCGATGGTGTTCAACTGACAACCGGGCACTTGCTCGCCGTCACGCAGCGTGGTGTCGAAAATGAACAATCTGTCGCTCATGTTCTTTTAATCTTTATACCTTATTTTGTGTTGATTCTTCTTTCCTGTATCAGTCTCTTGCCTGATAGATTGCAAAAGTACGTTTTTTCCGCTGAATGAACAAATAAATCGAAAGTTTTTTCTCCTTATTAATTTCTTTTGTATATTTTTATCGCTTTTTCTTATCCATATAAGGCATAGGAGAGCCAGAGGTTTCTGTTTCCTCTGGCTCATCACTAATAGCTAGTCACTTAGCGAAAAGGCATCTTTTTTCTTTCTTACTCTACAGGCACCAGTTTGATAACCATCAGAATAGATTCTGCAGTACCTTTCGTGATGGCATACTGAGTATTTGCTGTTACCGCAATCGGCTCCATCTCGTAGTAGGCACCTTCCGTGTTTGTCGTACCGCCAACTGTAGTTTTAGTGCCGTTAAGACTCACGTCGGTAGCAGTCTTCGTCGTAGCAAGCACAATAGTCATGTAATAGTTTTTCTGAGGCGTGAAGGTGATGGAACCTTTGCTGTTGAGTTTTACGCCTTTTTTGTAATATTTGTCTTCGTAGGTAATCTTACCGTCACCAGTATCACCGGTCACAGCGAACATGCTGAGTGAGGGTGAGCCATCAAATGTTGCCACAATGGTTCCTTCGGGCAGAGGATCGGTTTGCTCGCCGCCTTGTTTTCCTCCTTGTTCGCCGCCACTTTGTTCTCCTTCTTGTTCGCCTCCGCCTTGTTGACCCTGCTCACCGCTCTGTGTATTCTCGTCGCCATAGATGCCGACAAGCGTGCTCTTATAGTTCTGTAGAGCGGTCTTAAGGCCATCGATGACATTATAGTTTCCGTCTTCTGTGGCATTGTTGAACTGCCACTGGAAATCGCCGTGCCCCATACGTCCCGCTCCCAGCCAGCCGGTCACAATTTCCGGTACATCATCAGCAGTATCAGGCGTATAGGAATAGAAGAGAGCAGCATCTGTGTCGAAATTGTCATAATTGCGTCCGCCCTGTTTAGCCTTCACATCGGCAGGAACCTTTTCATCACGAGTCGTTGCCTCGTAAGCATCAAACTCTGTCTTATTCTGCTGATAGGTAGTATATCGTAAGGCACCGACAATCTTATTGCCGAAGGACTTAATCATACCTCCATCCTCACTTGAGAAGGTTCCCTTGGGATTTGTGGCCACATCGCTGCCTTGCATGGAGATGAGCATGGGGTACTTGCAGTTGCGGAAGTAGTTGTTTTCGACGAATGTATTGCTCTGATAAGCGGCACCCACACCATACTTCGAGTTGCCGTCATAGTAATTGTTGTATACATGGACGCTCATCGTGCGGATGCGGGGATGGCGCGAGTCGCTATGGTCAAACCAGTTGTGGTGATAGGTTACCCAGTTGGGACCCGACTCGCTCTTCATACCGCAGAGAGAGGCTTTGCCGCTGTCCCAGAGATGGTTGGCATAGAAAGTGACAAATTTCGAATCGCCCTTGATGTCAAGCGTACCATCGCCCTTTGCCTGGTCGGCATCGCTGCCGGTCTTGCCATAGAAGAGGTCAAGATGATGTATCCAGATGTTTGAGTTGTCAGTATCGATACTGACCGCATCGTCCATGCAGAGCATATTGGCAAAGTTGCGCAACTCGATGCTGGCGGCACTGCGGATAAGGAAGCCGAAACCATAGGTGGTGGCATCGTCGCCTACGCCCTCGATGGTGATATTCATCGGCTGATTGGCCTTGGCACCTTTTATCTGGATGCCTTCTGCAGAAGAAAGGAACTCGTCACAGTCGGCTGCCGAGATGGTACCGATGATGCGGATGCAGAGCGGAGACTTTTCGTAACTGCCATTGGCATCGCCCTTCTGATAGCCGTAGATGATCTGCTGCAAACCTGTATAAGTGGCTGTTTTGCCGCTGCTGTTGGTAGCGAGGTCGAGGCTGACGGTCTTGGCATTGTCCTTTGTCACATACACGACATGGGCACCGGCTTTTAGTGAGCCATCGTTGTTGTAAGCCCCTACACCATCCGTGCGTCCCTTATGTGCAAAGCCGGAGCGGTCGTAGTTGACCACAGTGATGGCAGTAGCCTCGTTGGCATTTGCCGCCATTTCCGTACCGGCGTCGCTGATCGGCACCACCTTGATGGCATAGTCGCTGCCTTTCACTAGTCCGAGCACGTCAGCACGTCCATAGGTGCCGTAGTTACGCACCAGTTGCTGGTCAATCTTGGTATAATCAGCATAATTGCCACCTTTTATATATACGTTATAGGTCTTGGCACCAGTGAAGGGTTCAAACTTCACATAGGCCGACTCGAACCAGCCTGAGGCTTCTGTGATATTGACCTTGCCATCTACATTCTCTACATTGCCCTGCTGACCACTGCTAGCTTTACGGAACTTAATTTCGGATACAGCGTCCTGATAGGTATAATCGCCTGCCGACTGCTTTACCGTGATCTTGTTGTTGGCATCAATTTCAATGCCGTTCACATCCTCGGTGTTAAAGTAGCGCTGACCGAAGTTGGCTGTAGAGATGACCACCTGGTTCTTCAAGGCGTTGGCTGAAGTCGAGTTGTCGCTCAGTGTAGGTGCGGGTGAGGGCTCGGGGGTGTCGCTGCCCCCTTCGCCATCGTTATCGGCATCCTGAACGGAAATCTCGTAGACATACATGGCACCAGGGAAAGTGAGCACCACGTCGCCTGTTGTTTGCACCACGCCCACATTGGTAATCTGATCGGCACTGGTATCGTTGAATTTGCCCGACACCGGCTTCACATTCTCGGACACATTGACACCTCGGGCCTCGCCGGATTTTGATGATTTGGCAATGATGGTCACCACTTTCTCTGCAGCAACATTGGGAATCACTATTTTTGATTCTCCATCGACCCACAAGCGACTGTTCTTGATATCGATGCGCAACTTGCCGTTCGTCGCTGTTCCAGCCAAGACGGAAAATAGCAGCCCCTTGGCATATTCCAGTTCGTTGTCACCAGCCTTCAGCGATGCATTGTCCAAAGCATTGATGTAGTGATAGCGATTGTTGCTTCCTGTCTCATGATACCAATTGGTGGCATCAGTATCCAATACAGCCACATCGGCATCGCTCACAGTCTTGAAGTTCCACAACTGAGCACTGCCTGTCAGAGCCATCAAGGCCAAAACAAAGGATAAAAGAATTCTCTTCATAGACGCTTACTTGTTTAGCAGTTTTACAATGATGTTGCCTTTCTTCACAATATAGCCGCCCTTGAGAGGAGCCTTTTTCAGTTGTTTTCCACTAAGGTCAAAGTAACTGACAGGCGCATCAGAAGACTCCTTCTCAAGAGCCTTGATGGCATCGGCCACAGTGAACACGATAGAAACATTGGCCATATCAGCCTCTTCATATGTATTGTCACTGTAGTTCAGCACGACATTGTCACCACTGAATGTCAACTTCACTACTGTCTTGTCCACACGATTACCGTTGATAGTCACCACCTGACCGTCATCAGCATGGACAGTCTGGGGAACGGTCAGCAACGCCGCGACTGCTAAAGCAAATAGTTTTCTCATTGTTTGTAGTATTAGTTTTATATTTATTCTTTTACTTTTCACACTTTATCGTGATGCATGAAATCCCTCCAGATTCTCGTACTTGCGGGTCATCATGCGTTGATAGATGTTGCGCAGCCATAGTGGATGGGTCACGGTGAAGAGCAGACCTACGGCACAAAGCACCAAGTCGGCCGTAGTATCGTCGAACAGCAGCACGAGCACGAGCACCAAGATCATCGGCAAAAACATGGCCAGCAGTTCTATGATTAACTGCATGCCGTTCTCCACATTGTTCTTACCCGTAATCTTGTTGTTCAGGGGCAGTGTCTGCTTGTTGTAGGCAGCCAACTGAAAGAGGATGAAATAGAACGGGCCACTGCACACCAGCATATATGCGAGCATCATCAGCAACGAGAACTTGCCTGCAATGACGGCAGGCAGCATGAGCAGCAGCGGGATGAAGAGAACGGCCACATGGAAGTAGTACTTTGCTTTCAAAAGGGCCAGGATGTTCTCACGGTGTACCATCAACAGGTCAATATAGTTGCCCTCAGGTCCCATCACTTTGACAAGAGCGGTGATGCCGTAGATGCCGAAGCAATAGAAGCACCAGAACTGGAGCAACATATAATTGTCGTAGACAGAGGTGTAGGCTATGAGCAACGTGAGCACCACTATGAGGGCCAGGCTCATGATGACGCGGCTACGTATAGCCTTGTTGCGCAAGATAGACTTCACCTCCAGTTTGAGGTATTCGCCTGTCTGTCCGAAGCGTTCCAGGAAAGTGAATTGTGAAACGGTCTTCATGGCGGTCTCCTTTTTTTCCTGCTTGCAGATTTCTTCTCGCACGAATCGCAACTGCATCCAACGATTCAACACATAAAGACCAGCAAGGAGCACGGCAGCAAGCAGCGGAAACCACCAGGCTGCACAGACCTCACTAAAAAAGTCCATCTGACGGTCGAACAAATCTTCGTCGACTATGAGTGTCACCCACATGCCGCCATAGGTAGCCAGCGGCAAAACCGACCACAGAAGCGAACGCCCCAGCAAGGTGCGCACCATGAGGTAGAACTGACTGTTTGCCAGCATGAGCAGCATACCGCTCACCAACAGTGCGAGGGCAAGCCAGAACGAGGCACCCCCAAAGAAAACGATAACACTGTAAGGCAGTAACATGGACAGCCACAGCCAATTATAGCCAATCAGCAGCGAGTTGACAAGGAAACTATCAACCACCGATACGAAGGGCATGGGCAACAGCATATAGGGCTTAGCGAACATGGCCGGTGTCTGCTGCACCATGAAGCGGATGCCGAAGTCAATAGCCATCCACAGCGGCATCATGGCCAGCAGCATAGCGTACATGCCTGATGACGATGCCGGCATGGCCATCATAGTGCCAAGTAAGATGAGGTACATCACCATAAAGCCTGCTCCCAACACCATCATCACTCGAGCCACAAGACTCTGTTCGAAGGCAGGGCTACGACGAATGGCCAGCGTGTTGTGGCGGCGAATCAGGAAGAAAAGTTTCAAGCGGTTCATCTTAGCGTAAGTCTATTACTTCGGCCGTGGGGAAATCATGGACATTGAAACGGAACTTGCCATCGTCCAACTTTACGGCTTTCAGTTTGGTGATGGTAAAGATGGTCCATTTCTGGTTTTGCAGCAAACGAACTTCCGTGGGATGAAAGGTTTTGCGGTCAACGGTGATATACATCTCTTTCACCTTGCGCTGCACATCGGTAGAAACAAGATGCACCTTGAACGTGCTGACGCTCTTCCTCATCTCATACTTGAAGTGCTTCTTGTACATATTGATGAAATTGTAGGGATTGAGCACCTGCAATTGTGACTCTGTAGGCGTGGTGACATTCACCTCGTTGTTGTTGCTCATATAGGTCCACAAGGTGGAACCGTCGAACCACAGCGATGCCTTCGGCATGGTTGCAGTGAACTTGCGCCCCTTCACCATGATATGTCCGCTGGAATCGCCATACTGGCTGCTATTCATTGTAAAATCAGCCTGCATACCGTCAGGATTGCTCACCACGGCAGCACACTTGTCGAGCACCTGTCTAGCCGTCTGTGCAACGGCAGGAAGGAACGACAGTTGAAAAAATACGATTAACAAGGCTACGACTATACGTTTCATATCTGAATCAAATAATGTCTGTTCTTTTTCATCTTAAAGGCCATATTTGTTTTCATAGGCCCGCCGGTGTTATCTGAGTGAGTTGAACAGGTTCTCAAGGCTCAGTTCGTCCTGTATGAGCACTTCGCGCGGTTTCGAGCCGTGTGCCTGCCCCACGATGCCGGCTTTCTCCAACTGGTCCATCAGTCGACCCGCACGGTTGTAGCCAATAGAGAACTTACGCTGGATGAGAGATGTGGAGCCCTGCTGGCTGTTTACGATGAGACGAGCGGCATCTTCGAACATGGGGTCGAGGTGTGACAAGTCAGCATCATTGCCGCCACCCATGTCACCATCGCCCTCAACGGCAGGCTCTGGCAGTTCGTAGGGGTCGGGATAACCTTGCTGCCGGGCGATGAACTGGTTGATTTCGTCCACCTCAGGGGTATCGACGAAGGCACACTGTACACGCACGGGGTCGTTGCCTTGCAGGTAGAGCATATCGCCGCGGCCTATAAGTTGCTGCGCTCCCATACGGTCGAGGATGGTCTTCGAGTCGATGCCCTGGCTCACTTTGAAGGCGATGCGTGCAGGGAAGTTGGCCTTGATGGTACCGGTAATGATATTCGTTGTAGGACGCTGGGTGGCAATAATCATGTGGATGCCTACGGCACGAGCTTTCTGAGCAATGCGTGCAATGGGCAGTTCTATCTCCTTGCCGGCGGTCATAATCAGGTCGCCATACTCGTCGATAACCACCACTATATAAGGCATGTACTTATGCCCTTTCTCTGGATTGAGTTTGCGGGCTATGAATTTCTTGTTATAGTCCTTGATGTTGCGCTCACCGGCAGCCATCAGCAGTTCGTAGCGTGCATCCATCTCCACGCACAGGCTCTGTAGCGTGCGAATGACCTTTGAAGTGTCGGTGATAATGGGGTCGGCATTGTCGTCGGGCACCTTGGCCAGGAAGTGCTTGTCTATACAGCGGTAAATGCTGAACTCCACCATCTTGGGGTCGACGAGCACGATTTTCATCTCAGCAGGGTGCTTTTTATATAATAAAGAGGTGAGGATGGCATTCAAGCCTACCGACTTACCCTGACCAGTTGCACCAGCCACAAGCAGGTGTGGTGCCTTGGCCAGGTCAAACATGAACACCTCGTTGGTGATAGTTTTGCCCATCGCACAGGGCAGATCCATCGTTGTTTCCTGGAATTTCTTCGAATCGAGCACGCTACGCATCGATACGATGTTCTTCTTGGCGTTAGGCACCTCGATGCCAATGGTGCCACGGCCAGGTATGGGCGCAATGATACGGATGCCCTCTGCAGCCAGACTCAGGGCGATATCGTCTTCTAGATTGCGAATCTTGGCAATGCGCACACCCTGGGCAGGCGTTATTTCGTAGAGGGTGATGGTGGGACCTACTGTAGCTTTGATACTACTAATCTCAACGCCGAAAGTGCGCAGAACGTCGACAATGCGGTTTTTGTTGGCGTTTTGTTCGCTCATGTCGATATAGGGCTTGCCGTCGTCTGCGTAGGATTTCAGAAGGTCAAGCGAGGGATAGCGGTAGTTCTCTAGATCGCGCTTGGGGTCATAGGGTTCCATTTCCTCCAAGGGTACCACTCCCTGCACATCGCTGCCGTCGGCCTTCTCTTCCTCATCGGCTGCCTGAATGTCCATGTCAAGCACTTCACCCTGGTGGATGGCAGTTGTACTGACAGATGCTACATTTTCCTCTTGCTCAGCGTCGTTATCATTTTTTTGACCCGTTGACATTTCAATATCGAAGCTTACAGTCTGTGTCTCGGGGTCATCAAAGACAGGCGTATTGTCATCTGTCTGAATCAGGCTCTCATAGGATGATTCCTGTTCTTGCTCACTGTCTGCCTCCACGTTGTTGCTGACGGTAAACTTCACCTTGTCGAACCATTTTACGGGATTAAGCGCCCTACGCAGCCAGATGATGGCCTCGTTACTCACATACATCAACAGGAACAGGGCCACAAGTACCAGAAGGGCCACAAGGCCCGGTGCACCCACATAGCGCTTGACAATCTCACAGACATTCATACCGTGATAGCCGCCAAGGTCAAAATGAAGGTCGCCAAAGAGGGGGCTCACGAATTGCGACATCGTCACAGAGAGCAACACAGTGAAAACGGCCAGTCCGATGAACCACTTCAGCAGGTTGGGCCTATAGGCCTTCATCATGACGAGCGCGACAAGGAACATGAACAGGGGCACACTAAACGCAGCGACGCCAAAGCAACGGTTCATGAAGAAATAGGCCGCATGGGCACCCAGACTGCCACATGAATTGAGATACTTCTGATCCTCATTGGCCAAGTTGCCTTCAACAATGAGGCTCTGGTCAGCAGAGCCTGTGGTGAAATAGGACACAAACGACCACGTCAGGAAGAAAGCCAGCACAGCAATGGCTACACCAAGGAAAAAATAGAGACGGTCATTTTTAAAAAACTCTATAACCCGCGACATGGCGGAAGACTCCGGAAGAGCGGTCTTCTGAGAACGGCCGCCAACCTTCTTATTAATCTTATTATCTGATTTTTTTGCCACTTTTTATTTCTGTTTCGTTAATTCTTCTGCAAAAGTAACGGAAAAATTTTAGTTATCATCATAAAATCACATTTTTTTTGTATTTTTGCACCACGAAAATGAATTCTATGCCCAAAATCATCTACAAAAAATTTGAAAAGGCAATGATTTCATCGCTGCCCGTCGCTGAGTTCGAGGGGCGAATCATTGTCATTCTCACGCCCGACGAGACAGAAAAAGCCGTGCGATATCTGCTCGCGCAGGAAATCCTCGGCCTCGATACAGAGACACGCCCCTCTTTCAAGAAAGGTCACCAGCACAAGGTGGCACTACTCCAGGTGGCTACACCTGACACGTGCTTCCTCTTCCGGTTGAACCACACGGGTCTTACGCCCGCACTCGTCGAACTGCTCGAAGACACTATGGTGACAAAAGTAGGATTGTCCTGGCATGACGACCTTAACTCACTGCACAAACTGGGCGACTTCAAAGCAGGCCATTTCATCGACATTCAGGAGTATGTGCGCGATGTGGGCATCGAGGACATGAGCCTACAGAAACTCTTTGCCAATCTCTTCGGACGCAAAATAAGCAAACGGCAGCAACTGAGCAACTGGGAGGCCGACATACTGAACGAGCGCCAGAAACGCTATGCTGCCACCGACGCATGGGCCTGCATCCTGATGTACAACGAACTGCTCCGGCTGAAGGAAACAAACGATTATACGCTTATCCAAAAA
>OCTX014549969.1_pt1 | contig 11760 bp, 9 predicted proteins | sample 1539691 | NCBI WGS metagenome assembly OCTX01 (sample SAMN02144231, study PRJEB22623) | gut metagenome | biome: sheep rumen | host: Ovis aries | place: New Zealand | reverse complement strand
GGAAGCCTCAATCAGATATATCCGTCACCGCCGCAGTTCTGGCATTTGCCGGAACCGTGACATTGAGCACACTTGCCGTTGCCAAGTCTGCCAGAATTGCCTAACAGCCCCGAGTTGTATCCTGGAGAGTCGCAGGATTCACAATTTATCGTGCCGCCAGTGCCAGAGGTCCAATAACCCTTGCCATCGCACCGATAGCATTTGCCATCACCGCCACAATATAACTTGTTAGCACTGTAGGTCTTGTAATTGTGACAATCACCACTGCCATCACAGTACGGGCATTTCGTCCTTGAACTGCTGCCGCCGTTATCATCGTCGTCGTCATAGCCAGAGCCGTCATAGCCAGAGCCGCCACTGCCAGAACTGCCACTGCCAGAGTCTGTATAGCGGGTCATGTAGAACGGCGTATCTCCGATGTATAGCGTGAATGTAGAATACGTCTGGTCGGCAATAGGAAACGTCTCTGTTGTATTGTCATCGGAATATGTTATGGAAACCACTCCCGTGTTGGTGTCGAAAACGTATGTTCCCTCAGTGCTTGTCCGGGCTACGTAGTTCTGTCCTTTCAATTCATACATGGTTGACTTTACCGTATTGTTCGGGAAGAAGGCAATGGCAATCCTGTACATCTTGTCAGCGGTCTCGCCAGACCATACGCCTTGAAGATTTTCCTGACTATATGTACCACCGCCGTCATCATCGTCACCACCGCCGCAGGCAGTGAACATCGTCATTCCGAAAACCAAGCCTAACAGGAGGCTCAGATAATAAAAAGTCTTTTTCATAGTAGTATAAGAATTTTTGTTAAGTTAGAAATATAGGTAAAAGTAAAAGCGCGTTTATTTAGACACGGCACGTATGTTCTGTCCGATGAACCGCCCTATCCTCTCCATCCCGGCTTTCTTCTGATTGGTGGTGAAGCGCATGCTCCTGGCAGCCTCCGGATGCTTCTCGTCCACCGTGGCAGACCAGTAACACCCCAGAAGGGTGAACATCTGGTGTTGGCTGAAATTGCGGATGCCTCCGGCAGGCAGGAAAATGGAATTGCCGTTAATCTTGCTCACGAAGCGGAGTCCCCATTGGATGTTATTCTCCTTGGTACACGTGGTGTTCTCTATCAGTTCCACAAACTCTTCCTCTGTCGGCATGCGCCACGAACTGCCCCAGCATACAGCCGCAGCATCGTCATCGTTGGCAAGAACCTTCACGTTGTCAACTTCGCCATACTTCGCCACGGTGCAATATTTCGTAACCTTCGGCGTCGGACCGTCACCCCATTTGTAGGACTCCCACTTAAACTCGCGGCCATCATCAACATTGGGGTTAATGTCCACACCCTCGTAGCCGGTCGTCTCGCCCCATGCGAAGTAAAGACCATAGTCTCCCTCCTCACGCGCTCCGATGTTCTTGTTTGCCCACTTGGTGCCCGACGGCAACCCAAGGTCAACAGCCTTGACATCATCGGGAGCAACACCTTTGCCAACCGTAGCTGCCTGCGCAGACACACCCAGACTGACGCCCAGAAGGATGACAGTCAATGCAACGCATGGTAGCAAACACTGCCAAAAAGTCTTTTTCATAATCTTAAAAATTAAATTGTTAAACATTAGGTAAATATATAATTGAATTGTATTTCGTAATCACGCAAAAAGGCACGTCCGCATCCCGTTACGGGACACAAACGTGCCTTGTATTACTGCGTCACGTGGCGCGTAAATCGTTGATTCTAAATCCCTGAATGGGGGGGGACTTCCCTCAAAGCCCAAAATTCCTACCGCTGTGCGGATATTACGGGCAGTGGAAGGAATAGAGTATATGAAGCGGAAATTTCTTGCCATCCTTTCTTTCTTCTCTTCGAGTGACATAGTCTAAGAATTTTGTGGCTCCGTGTGCAAAGATAAGATAAATATTACGAAAACCAAAACGAAAACGAAGATTTTTTTATTTTTGCTTGTATTTTTCATTTTGGCATGAAGTCGCGTACAGCCCGCAGTATGTCAGCATGCCGTTGAGCATCAGCAGCTCGTAGCCCATGTGGTAGGCGGTATATCGGCTGACGGCAAGGCTGATGACATAGCACAGCATCGGGGCTGCTATGCAAACCACTGGGGCATGGCGGCTCTGCCTGTTGCCATGTAGCAGGGCAAAGGAGAACAGCCCCAACAGCGGACCGTAGGTGTAGCCGACAAGGGTGTAGATGACATCGATGAGGGAACTGGTGTCGCTGAGGCTGAAGCAAAAGACACACAGCGCCAGGAGCAACGCCATAACGAGATGCGTCGTCTTGCGCAGACGCTCGTCGTCGGGACGCTCGCAGATGTCAATGCAAAAAGTGGTGGTAAGGGCAGTCAGCGAACTGTCAACGGTAGAGAACGACGTCGCCAGTATGCCGAGCAGGAAGATTAGCGGAGTATGCCCCAGGGCATAGCGTATTAGGAGGTCGTCGGGATTGGAGGGCAGGGGAGTGCCTTGCTGGTTAGAGAGAATGACGAGCAACGCCCCTAACAGCAGGAAGAGGGCATTGACGGGCAGGAAGGCTACGCCGTAGGTGCACATGTCCTTCTGGGCATCGCGCAGGCTCTTGCAGGTGAGGTTCTTCTGCATCATGTCTTGGTCAAGCCCAGTCATGACGATTACGATAAACGCCCCCGAGAGAAAGGACAGCGCAAGGCTCAGGGGGGAGAAATTGCCTACAGGGCATATATGCCTCATATGGCTTATAAGCCCCATAAGCCCCATATTCCTTGTATATCCCCCAAGGCTTTGCCCTACCTGCCATATTATGATGATGAGCGTGACGAGCATGCAGAGCGTCTGCAGCGTGTCGGTCCATACGAGCGTCTTGATGCCGCCCCGCCGGGTGTAGAGCCACACGAGGGTGAACAGCATGAGGATGGTAAGGGATATGTGCCACCCTAACATGAGGCTGATGATGTAGCAGGGCACGAAGAACTTCGCACCGGTGCCGAGCAGTTTTGACAAAAGGAAAAAGGACGCCCCGGTCTTGTAGGCAGCATTGCCTGCGGGCTTCAGGATGGTGTAGATGGACGTGACGCCGTGGCGGTAATAGTAGGGCAGGAGAACGTAGGCAACGATGACATACCCCAGGATAAAGCCGGCACAGACCATGAGGTACGAGAAGCCGGAATGTATCACCATGCCCGGGACGCTGACAAAGCTGACTCCCGAGATGCTCGCGCCAACCATGCCGAAAGCCACCATGTACCAAGGTGACTTACGCTCGCCACGGAAGAAGACATTATTATTACTCCTTGAAGCAGCCAGACGGCTCACCCCAAGGAGTAAAAGGAAATAGGTTATTATGACAATGAGGGTCATTTAACCGTTATGAGGTAGTAATTCTTCTTACCCTTCTGTGCAAGGAGGTATTTACCGCCGATGAGGTCGTCGGAAGTGAGTGGACGGTTCTGGTCGGTCAGCTTCTCCTTGTTTATAGATACGCCGCCGCCCTGTACCATCTTGCGCATTTCGCCCTTGGAAGGGAACACCTTCACGTCGTCGCGGGTCAGCAGCTCGATGGCTGGCTGTCCCAGCTGGTCCTTCGGAAGGGTGAAGGTCTCCACACCCTCAAAGACATCGAGGAAGGTCTGCTCGTCGAGCTTCTCAAGACCTTCCTTCGTAGATTTGCCGAACAGGATGCTTGAAGCCTCGATGGCGGTGTTGAGGTTTTCCTGTCCGTGGACAAGGACGGTAACCTCCTCGGCAAGACGCTTCTGGAGCACACGGCGACCAGGGTCCTGCTGATGCTCTGCAACGAGGGCGTCGATGGTCTCCTTGTCGAGGGAGGTGAATATCTTGATGTAGCGTTCTGCATCGTCGTCGGAAACGTTCAGCCAGAACTGGTAGAACTTGTAGGGAGAGGTGCGGGCGGGGTCCAGCCAGATGTTGCCGCTCTCTGTCTTGCCAAACTTCTTGCCGTCTGCCTTGGTGATGAGCGGACAGGTGAGGGCGTATGCCTCGGTGTCATTGCCAAGGGTGCGGCGGATGAGCTCTGTGCCGGTGGTCATGTTGCCCCACTGGTCGTTGCCGCCTAACTGCATCTTGCAGCCTTTCGTCTGATAGAGATGCAGGAAGTCGTAGCCCTGGAGCAGCTGGTAGGTGAACTCTGTGAAGGACAGACCATCGCGGGCTGTGCCGTTGAGACGCTGCTGAACAGAATCCTTTGCCATCATATAGTTTACGGTGATATGCTTGCCGACGGTACGTGCGAACTCAAGGAAGGTGAAATCCTTCATCCAGTCGTAGTTGTTGACCATCTCGGCAGCATTAGGCTCGTTGGAATTGAAATCGAGGAATTTAGCCACCTGTGCCTTGATGCACTCCTGATTATGGTACAGGGTGTCGGCGTCAAGAAGGTTGCGCTCCTGTGACTTTCCTGAAGGGTCGCCAATCATGCCCGTCGCTCCTCCTACGAGGATGATAGGCTTGTGACCACAATGCTGCAGATGACGCAGCATCATGATGCCGCAAAGGTGACCAATGTGGAGAGAGTCAGCCGTAGGGTCGGTACCCAGGTAGGCTGTTACCATTTCCTTCTGAAGCAATTCTTCTGCTCCAGGCATAATCTGCGCGAGCATGCCGCGCCACTTTAGTTCTTCAATGAAGTTTTTCATCGTCTTTTTTATATTATAGGGCCTATATGCCTTATGGGGCTTATGGGGTTAATTCTTACCTCTCACCTCTTACCTCTTGCCTCTTGCCTCTTACTTCTTACTTCTCACCTCTCACCTGTCACCTCTCCCCTTTCACGGCACCGGGTCATAGCCCGAACCACCCCAGGGATGACATCTTAGCAGACGTCGTATCGCGAGATATAGTCCGCGAACGGGACCGTGTTTGATGATTGCTTCCTTAGCGTATTGTGAGCATGTTGGCGTAAACCGGCACGAGGGGGGCGTGAATGGCGATATGCACACTTGGTAGAATGTGATAGGTGCTATCAGGATTGCTGTGCCAATATTTCGGAGCCACGTTGCAATAGGTTGCATACTTTCTTAGTGATAACGCTGGTAGGATAGTGCTTGTTGTCAAGCCAAAGGAACGCTACGGAGAGTGGCTTGCTGCTCGTGAGAAGCTGCTTGTTCGTACGGTATGCCTCACGTATCTGCCGCTTTACGCGATTGCGATCGACGGCATTATGGAAGAGACGTTTCGGGACGGAGATGAGCACCTGCGTACTGTCAGACTCTCTGAATACCATCCTCAGCGGATATGCCTGCAAACTCTTACCCTCTCCCGGCTCAAAAAGACGTTCGATGAGCAGATGACTGCATAGGTGCTCGCATTTGGGAAAACCGTTCTTCTTCATGTCTCAATCTCTTCCGTGCTGCTCTCCCTTGTTGTTCTCTATTCCTCAGCCTCTTGCAGATAGTGACGCAGGGCACTTGTCATGGAAGGATACTTCTCGGTAGGAGCTTCTATCTCCAGGGAAAGACCTGCGTTGCGTGCTGCCTGGGCAGTGGCAGGACCAAAGGTTCCAATCTTCAGGTCGCCGTCCTTCAGGTTTGGGAAGGTGTCTTTGAGGGCTTTTATGCCTGTAGGCGAGAAGAAAAGTGCCATGTCATAGTCGAAAGCCTTGAGCTCTTCTTTGGAGAATGTGTTGGTGACTGTGCGGTACATTACACACTCCGTATGGTTGAGACCATTCTTGTCGAGAAGCTCTGTGACACAGTTGCTGGCAACGTCGCTGACAGGGACAAGGTACCTCTCATTCTTATGTTTTACCATAGATGGGATAAGGTCGTCTATCTTGCCAGAAGAGCCAAAGAATATCTTGCGCTTACGATACTGGGTGTATTTCTGAATATAAAGCGCTATCGTCTCTGTGACACAGAAATACTTCATCGTCTCTGGTACATTGAAACGCGCTTCCTTTGCCAATGCGAAATAGTTGTCTATAGCATGGCGGGAGGTGAAGATAACGGCGGTGTAATCGTTGAAATTGATATGCTGTTGACGAAACTCTTGTATCGTAACGCTTTCAACCTTTATGAAAGGTCGGAAAACTATTTCGACACCGAAATCCTCAGAAATGGTGTAATACAACGACTTATTACTGGTGGGTTGTGGTTGAGAAACTAAAATCTTTTTTACCATCGTGTTTATGTCAGAAGTGTTACTACTTTATGTGCCTTTTAATGTCTGTGCTACACATGTCAAAGTGCCAGCAAGTAAAGCCAACGGTACGGCTTCAAGGGTGCAAAGGTACAAAAAAAATGGGACATACAACTTTTTTTTCTTAAAAAAGATGCTCCATGCGTTATAAATTCTGATAAAAAGTGTGATTGTAATACCTGCTATTGCCAAAAAGAGTGTTGCCGTGGCACTTAACCCTAAATATACATGTACTAATGCTACCGGTAAGAACCATAGTCCCTGCAATGCTGTTGAAAAGTGGAACAGGTGAAGCCATGCACGCCATTGCTGAATGTTGCAGTATATAGGGATTGTAATCATGTAAAGCAGTCGCTTCAGCAATATGAAGGCAAGGAAAATGCCTGCGTAGGCTGCCATTATAAGGTAATGGTTCTGGGCAAGCGACGCTCCGAAGTAATGCAATTCTGCAGAGTAACCCATTACTGACAGTGCCATTATTGACTGCGCGGTCAGGAACAACTCTACTCTTTCGTCACTTTTCGTATGGCGATAGTTGCTGAGATTTGTTGTGTGGATGAAAAGGGCGCGTATGCGTAATGGTAGTGTGTTTCTTGAGCGCATTACTATCATTATAGAAAGCAAAGAACACAAGAGCAGCACCAATGACAATGTGTTGTCTGCAGATATGGTGTAGGGAACTGATAGTCCTTCAACGCGCATTACAGGAATGCTTTTCTAAACTTTTCTACAAGGTCGAGTTTCTCCCATGTGAAGAGTTCCACCTCTATCTCTTTTGTCGGATGATAGGCTGATGTGAACACCTTCTTGACTGTATGAGGCTGACGTCCCATGTGTCCGTAAGCAGCTGTTTCAACATACATTGGCTGACGCAGTTTCAGGGTACGCTCTATTGCCTTCGGGCGGAAATCAAACAGCTCTTTCAGCTTGGCTGCTATCTCACCGTCTGTCATCTTGACATGGCTCTTGCCGTAGGTGTTTACATATACGGAAACAGGTTCTGCAACACCAATGGCATAGGATAATTGTACGAGAATCTCATCACTGACGCCTGCTGCTACCAGATTCTTTGCAACATAACGTGCTGCATAGGCGGCAGAACGGTCAACCTTTGAAGAGTCCTTGCCAGAGAAAGCACCACCGCCATGGGCACCACGACCTCCGTATGTGTCAACGATGATTTTGCGTCCTGTAAGACCGGTATCTCCGTGAGGACCTCCGATGACGAACTTTCCTGTAGGATTTACGAGATACTTTATGTCATCATTAAACAGTGCCAGCATTTTGGGCTCGTTCAGCTGCGCCTTAACACGGGGAATAAGGATGTTGATGACATCGTCCTTAATCTTTGCGAGCATAGGTTCGTCAGCATCAAATTCGTCATGCTGCGTGGAAACAACGATAGTGTCAATGCGTTCTGGTACGCCGGCATCGCTGTATTGCACTGTTACTTGTGACTTGCTGTCCGGACGCAGATACGTCATCTGCTTACCCTCTTTGCGTATGTCTGCAAGGGTCTTCATGATGAGATGGGCGATGTCAAGAGTCACAGGTATGTAACGGTCTGTCTCATTGGTGGCATAGCCGAACATCATGCCTTGGTCACCAGCTCCCTGCTCTTCCTCTATAGCGCGTGAAACGCCCTGGTTTATATCCTGGCTCTGTTCATGAATGGCAGAAAGGATGCCGCACGAATTGCCGTCAAACTGATATTCTGACTTGGTGTAACCAATGCGATTTATGGTGTTGCGGGCAATGGTCTGAAGGTCTATGTAGGCTTCAGAAGAAACCTCGCCCATAAGAACTACCTGTCCGGTAGTTACGAATGATTCTATTGCACAATGTGCTGCGTCATCGTATGCCAGGAATTGATCGAGTAGGGCATCGCTAATCTGGTCGGCAACTTTGTCGGGATGACCCTCGGAAACGGATTCGGATGTGAAAAGATACATATTTTGAGCTGATGTGTAATGGTTTAGAGTAAAAAATCCCTCAAAAGCATTGCATGCTCATGAGGGATTATCTGATGGTCTTTGTAGTCTTATTTACGCAGGCCGAGTGCCTTCACGATAGCACGATAACGATTGATGTCGCGGTCGTAGAGGTAATCGAGCAGTGAACGGCGCTTACCTACGAGCTTTGTCAAAGAACGTGCAGTCTTGTAGTCCTTGTGGTTAGCCTTCAGGTGCTCTGTAAGGTGCTTGATACGATAGGTGAAGAGTGCTATCTGGCTCTCTGCAGAACCTGTATCAGTTGTTCCTTTACCATACTGTCCAAAAATCTCAGCCTTCTTTTCGTTGTCTAAATACATAGTAATTTGTAGAGGTGACTGTAGTGTGAGTAATTCTCATTACATCCTTCGAATGTTCATGAAGCCAGTCACAAAAACACTCATGGCATCGTCGAATGCAGCTTCGTTTTTACGAAAGCGGGTGCAAAGGTAGTGTTTTTTTTTGAAACCACCAAATTTTTTGACAACTATTCCCTATAATAGATGCGTTTTACCCTGTTTGAGATACCTGTAAGTAACTCATAAGGAATGGTGTCGAGGATGTCAGAAAGCACCGTGACAGGCAGGTTGTTGCCGAATATCTCTACGCTGTCTCCTTCTTTACAATCAATGCCTGTCACGTCTATCATGCAGACGTCCATGCAGACGTTGCCAACATATTCTGCCTTTTTGCCATTGACGAGACAATATGCATGGTGATTGCCCAGATGCCTGTTCAATCCATCTGCGTATCCTATGGGAATTGCTGCTATGAGGCTGTCCTTGTCAAGTATTGTACGACGCGAGTAGCCTATAGACTCTCCTGCTTTCACATGACGAATCTGCAGTATTGTTGTCTTTAGGGTTGCAACGTTGTTTATGATGCTATTGTTTCGAGGGTTAACACCATAAAGTCCTATGCCAAGTCGGCACATGTCCTCTTGATATTCGGGGAAGTGCTCTATTGCAGCACTATTGCAGATATGGCGCAGAATATGATGTGAGAACGCTGCCTGAACAGCATCAGCCCCCTTCGTGAACAGGGAGTATTGTAACTTTGAAAAATCATCGAAACCATCATCATCGCTACCAACGAAGTGAGAGAAGATAGAACGTGGTATTAGGGCATTCTGATGTGTCAGATATTCTACGAGACGTGGCATGTCATCAATGGGATGGAAACCGAGACGATGCATGCCAGTGTCTAATTTAATGTGTATTGGCCATCCTGTGATACCTTCTTTTGTAGCTGCGTGACATAGTGCCTCAAGCAAGCGGAAAGAATAGACTTCTGGTTCAAGATCATAATCGAACATCGTTTTAAAAGATGTCATCTCAGGATTCATTATCATGATATTGGCTGTAATGCCCGCTTTCCTAAGTGCTACTCCTTCATCTGCCACAGCTACTGCTAAGTAATCTACACAATGCTCCTGCAAGGTCTTTGCCACTTCTATGGCTCCAGTGCCATAACCATCAGCCTTAATCATGCATACAATCTTCTTTTCGCCCATAAGGTCACGATAATGATTGAGATTGTTTATCAGTGCAGAGAGATTAACCTCCAGGGTCGTCTCGTGCACTTTTTCGACTAAAAGGTCGGTTATGCGATCGAATCTATAGCGTCGTGCCCCTTTTATCAGAATGATTTCATTGCGTAATGTACCGAAAGTGCTGGAGATAAGGAAAGACTCAGTGTCTTCATAATTTGCAAACTGTATGTTTCCCGTTGCGGAAGTAATCTGTTTTCCTATTGTAATCAGCTTTGTTATTCCACGCCTTTGAATCATGTTGAGAACCTCGCGACTTATTTCCTCGTTATTCATTCCAGACTGCTCGATGTCGCTGAGTATAAGGGTCAGTTCTCGTCCCTGTCGATCCTGCCTGCGGTTCATGAAGTCGAGTGCTATGTCAAGAGAAGCAAGGTCACTATTGTAAGAATCGTTGATAAGAATACAGTTATGCTGTCCTTCTTTCACTTCCAGACGCATTGCTATCGGCTCTAATTGGCTCATGCGCTCGGAGAGGTCTTTTGGTGATATTCCAAGGTGAAGTGCTGCCAATGCCGTAATGATAATGGGATCAATAGGGGACAGAAGGGTGGGGAAGTCGAAATGATTTTCTTCTCCCTCATAAATATAATGTACGCGCGTTAGATCCTCATGCGTCTCAACTTCCTTTACGAAGAAGGGGGCTTCTGGATTAGTGAAAGAGAATGCCAGTTTCTTTCCCTTGAATTCGCTCTTTTTCAGGGTGCGGAAGATAACATCATTGTCAGCAGGATATATCAAGGTCTTGCAATCCTTGAATAGTAGCATCTTTTCTGCACATTTCTCTTCCAAGGAATGGAAGTTCTCTTGGTGAGCCTGTCCGAGGTTAGTGAAGATGCCAATAGTAGGTTGTATGATGTCTGCTAACCGCATCATCTCATCAGGCTTGCTGATGCCTGCCTCAAAAAGACCTATCTCGCTGTTTTTGTCAAGTCGCCAAACGCTCAGTGGTACGCCAATCTGCGAATTGTAGGAACGTGGCGACCGCGTAACCCGCATTGACGGCATAAGAATCTGATAAAGCCATTCCTTGACAACGGTCTTCCCATTACTGCCGGTAATGCCGACAATGGGGATGTTGAAGTTGTCACGATGCCTCTCAGCTAATCTTTGAAGAGCCTCAAGGGTGTCGTTGACAACTAAGAAGTTAGCTCCAGGTAAATCCTCGGTAGGTTGTTTAGTGACTACGAAATTACGTACACCGCGATTATAAAGCTCGTTAATATACTTGTGTCCGTCATTATGTTCGGAACGAAGTGCAAAGAATAATGTCTCTTCGGGAAATGCCAATGACCTGCTATCGGTCAGCAGGAAAGAAATGTTCTTGTCTGCCGTGCCACAGCGGTGGGCACCAATGAGTGTTGTAATTTGATTGATTGAATACATTTATTTTGTTATAAGCTTAATTTTTGCAGATTTTAATCCATTACATGCAGCAGTTACGGTTACTGTCCCTGCATTTATGTCAGAACGGAGTATTGCGAGTACGCTGCCATTGTATAGTTGACGATGATCTACGACGTTTAGTTCATCGCTGACCTGACTGCCACTACTCATAGCAGCCAATGTAGCAGCTGTTCCGTCTATTGTAATCTTTACATCACCTGTTGCTGTTTGTACTCTGCGTCCCTTTGAATCGATTGCATAGATACGCAGATGTTGCAAATCTACTCCATCAGCTTTCCAAGCATTGTTATCGCTTTCTATCTTCAGGGCAACAGGCTTTCCTGTAGTCTCTATCCTGTGGCGAGCTACGATTTTCCCATTGGTCTTAGCAATAGCCTCGCAGTAGCCAGGCTGATATACTACATCTTTCCAACGAATCTGATTGCGCATCTTTGCAGACTTCTTGTCGTTTTGCTTTGTGCCGTAACTTTTTCCGTTTACAATCAGTTCCACTTCGTCTGCATTGGTGTAAGTGGTAATATCAAGTTTTGTTCCTGCCACACGATTCCAATGGTCGCTCTGTCCCTCGTTGCCTGTTTGGACTCCATTCCACATCATGCTGCCCTTTGAATCTGTGACAGCTATATGCACCGTTGGCTCGTCCTTGAAGAAAGAACGCATATAGTATGCTTTCGG